>Ga0075121_1002038_pt1 | contig 11964 bp, 11 predicted proteins | sample AntAceMetag02UKG_FD_69793 | JGI IMG/M metagenome (GOLD analysis project Ga0075121, IMG submission 69793) | Saline lake microbial communities from Ace Lake, Antarctica - Antarctic Ace Lake Metagenome 02UKG | ecosystem: Environmental > Aquatic > Non-marine Saline and Alkaline > Saline | place... | reverse complement strand
TACCAGGAAAAAGCCCCTATGCCAGTCCCTGACTCGCAGATACTACGATACGATGCACTTGTCAATCTCAAATGGATTTCCACTTACACCTTTCAAGGCCATTAGGATACGGATCTTCTGGAAATAGTTTCCCTTTTTTGATAGCCTCACTCCTGATTCACTTCACATTTTCATCCTTCAGAAGTGGGATTTGAAGGTGAAATCTCATGATCCCCGGTCCGGTGATATGGTTATGCTTGCCAGGATTACCATTGATTATTTTGGTTCTGTCCTTTGCTGTCGTGACTGACTAAGCCCTGAAGACTGGAAATGCGTTTTGTCCACAATCAGAACGCGCATGTTCGGAAATCAGAATTACGAATTGAGCCGTCATGACTCGGGGGATTTGCTATTGACCTTTTTGGATGGAGATCGTTTCGGAGTTTTAGTTGGAAAAGTCTGACTTGACCCGGAATCCGGTTTTCTTTATAGTCGACCCTGACAGAAGCAAAGTCTTATCAACTCATTAAGTGTTTCTTTTCTCATTTTGCGGATATATAGAGTGAAAAGACTGTTCACATAATTTTAGAAATCTAAGCCGTCTGCCTCCAAAGACATACTTCAGTTTTGAAAAGTATCGACTTATGAATGAAAGAGGTCGTATGTGGTTTTAAGCTTTTTGAGGAATTATCAAAAATGTTGAACAAAGTGATCATTGTTGCTGGAAATGGCTTTAGCGGACTTATTAATGAACACACATCGTCCCCTTCAATCATAGAAGCTATACAGGACATCTATACCCCTTTATCCATCAATGGGAAGACTGTTGAAAAGCTAAGTCACCTGAAAAAAGTGATCCATGAGAGCAATGATGGAAAAGCTATTAAAGAAATTGAAGATAGCAATACCTCTAAGATTACTCAAGTTACCAACCTTAACGGAATTGTTTTGTATAATTATTTACAGCAAAAAGGATTTTCACCTATTGTAGTTAATGATTTCGAGGAAGATTATACGCTTTTAGTTAACACACTAAAAGAAGAATTATTAGCGATTGTTATATCTACAACCTTCATGCCTTTTAAAGAACATTTAACTTTTATTGCAAATGCTATTCGTCAAATGACCAAAACAGTTCCGGTTATCGTAGGTGGACCTATGGTTCATATGAGCTTTTCAATTTTTCAAGACCATAGAGCATATGCTGACCGTGAAATATTAAAAAAATTATATCTCTTTTTTGAGCCAGATAAAGATATTGACTACTATATTTTTGACCGTTATGGGTTAAAAACACTTGACCTATTATTAAGCAAGCTAATTCAAAAACAAGATGTAGCAAATGTTCCAAACCTTGGTGTAACTGTAGATAATGCAATTTGCTTCACCCAACATCGTCCAGAAATACCTGATATTGCAGATGAGTTTATTAACTGGAATAAGGTGCCAGATGCTCTATTGAGAGATTCGGTTTCGTTACGAGGTTCATTTGGCTGCCCATTTAAATGCAAGTTTTGTAATTTTTTCTTTTTCAGCCCTCAAATGATGATCAAACCCAGGGATATGTTGATGAAAGAGCTTGATCAATTATCTTCCCGCAGGTCCGTCAAGCATATTTCCTTTGTAGATGACAATATGCTGTTAAACCACAAAGAGGTTGAGACCTTTTGCCAGGATTTTATTGATAACGGCTATCCATTTACCTGGTCAAGTTTTATACGTCCAGACTCTATTAATAAAAATAGCATTAAACTACTTGCAGATTCTGGCGCAAATTTATTAACTTTTGGTGTGGAATCCGGGGACAACGTTATTCTAAGCAATATGAACAAGAAAGAGAATCTTGATCATACACTGGCGATTATAAATGGGCTTGGAGAATCAAATATTTCAACTTCTACAACGCTTTTGGTAGGATTCCCTGGAGAAAGCAGTGAAACTGTAGGCAATACCATTGACTTTTTAAATCAATACAAAAGTTCTGGAACTGCCCTTCATTGGTTCTCACCATTTATTTTTATGATGCTGCCAAAAGTAAGAATCGAAGAAGAGAAAGAGAAATTTGGCTTGGAGGGATTTATTTTAAACTGGAAGCATCAAACTATGGATTCGCTGGAAGCAGCAAAACAATTAAAGCGTTTAATGCTGGAAGTCACTGACGTTTTTTATCCGTATTCCAATGAGCATCTATTTGCAGATCAAATATTGAGCGTTTCACCCCTTGATGCGATTAAAGTCGTTAAATTAACTTCAGAACATGTAAAGAACCAAATCCATTATAAAGAGGATAATCATTCACAATGGCTGAAAAAAAACAAGTTTATTATTCAGCGAATTAGTGAGCTTCTCGCTTGAGAAATAACATGCATTGCTCTCAGATTTACAAAAATAATAGTATCTTTCACAGCTGTCATAATTATCAGGCGATTCCTCCGGTGTTTTCCGGACACTTTTTGACGACCCTGCTCGAACACTCACTGAGGTCTGAACCCTCGTAAGATTTCATTCTTGTTGCCTATTGACGAAATCAAATGTAGAGTTGCTATTGAAAATCGTATGATGATAAAAGGATTTCAATTGAAAACAGGTCTGGAACCTGCAAAATTAGTATCATAAATCCGTGGCTGTCATGAATAAAATTGAGATTTCTGTCGTAATGCCTTGTCTCAATGAAGCAGGAACATTGGAAGGATGTATTCGTGAAGCGCTTGAAGCGCTGGCAAAGAATGGGATAAAGGGAGAAGTAGTTATAGCTGATAATGGTAGCAGCGACGGTTCGTCTGATATCGCCGAAAAGGCGGGGGGGCGGGTTGTACATGTGTCTCAAAAGGGTTATGGCAACGCCCTCAAGAAAGGTATCGACGATGCTCGAGGGACCTTTGTCCTGATGGGAGACGCAGACGGCAGTTACAACTTCGGCGAGCTACCGCGGTTCCTTGAACGACTCCGCCAGGGTGATGACCTCGTAATGGGGTGCCGTTTTCCTCGGTACGGAGGCCATATTGATGCCGGCGCTATGCCATGGAAGCATCGATGGATTGGCAATCCAGTTCTTTCCGCCTTGGGGAAATTGTTTTTTTCCTCTACCGTGAATGATTTTCACTGTGGCCTTCGGGCTTTCCGGCGTGAGAAAATAATTGATCTCGGACTACGGACCACCGGAATGGAATTCGCTTCAGAGATGGTGGTCAAAGCCACATTGCAGAAGCTCATAATCAGTCAGGTCGCGATTACACTACGCCAGGACGGGCGCTCCCGCAACCCCCATCTTCGCAGCTGGCGAGACGGTTGGCGCCATCTGAGATTCATGCTGCTGTATAGTCCAAATTGGCTTTTTATCTTGCCCGGTTTGATACTAACGGTGATCGGCGCATTCGGTTTTGCATTATTATTTACCAAACCCCTCAAGATTGGTGCCATCACCTTTGATCTAAATTCCCTTTTAGTATGCAGTGTCTCCATGCTGACAGGTTTCCAGGTGCTTTCCTTTGGTTTATTCATCAAGGCTTATGCTGTAAATATCGGACTTCTTCCAGGAAAAGCCTACTGGCATCGGATCACAAATGGATATGCTGTAGAATGGGGCATCATAATAGGTCTTATTTTACTTATCGCCGGCGTGGCTTATCTCACTCATGCGGTATTTTATTGGAAAGCTGCAGGATTTGGCCCTCTACCCTACCAAACAAGTCTACGAATGGTTATTCTGGCGACCACACTAATTGCCTTGGGCCTCCAGGCATTTGTCTACGGGTTTGCCTTGAATATTTTGGGCCTTGAAAGATAACCATTTAATAGTATGCCTGATATTGTTCCTGGATTTTTGGAAAATATTTACGGTTTTTCATGTTTTTCCATTTTCCGGACCGTTTCAAGGTTGCCTTTAGCATCTACCCTCGGAAGCTTGCGATGAGCCAAATTCCAAATTAACTTAAATTCTGGCACAACTAAACCGATTAAAGCCATTAAACAAGGGTATATTGGCATAAGATAGCGTGGCAACGTCCAGAAACTGATGGCATCCAAATACCCGATAAGTACAACTCTACTCGCGATAAGCACTAATAGACAAAAAATGATCATTTTATCATAAACATGGTGTTCCCAGATCCCATTACCATTACATTCACGAGCTTTTTTTCCTCTCAGAGATATTAAGAGCACAGACAAAACCAAAAGTCCGCCTCCCAACTGTAACCCTTTGTAGGTGATCAGGTAGAAATGGCTAAAGTGAAGGCCCTTAAAAGGACGTTGGTCATGGGTAATGAGCTCATATTGCGCAACAAGTCTTTTGGTCTCTCCTCCCTGGTTTGCCGGAGTCACACTCCCCGTAAAATTTCCCAGGTTTATCAACATGCCGACCATTTTGAACACAGAATTACCTATCCTGGGCAGATAGGACCATATTAACGGTGGGGCATGCAGATTTCCAGTTGGATTCGAGGAGCAGTTCAGACGCCCATCTTCACAGGCCTCTCTGATCTCCGTGGCAATGGCCCCATAAAAAGCCTTGGCCTTTTCGGCGGTCGCATAGCCCCCTATGGAGGCAACGGCATCTCGAATCGCCCACATGGTCCAGCCACCCAGCAGTTCGTCACAGATACCCATCCATTCACATCCAAATTTAGCCCATCCCCGGCCATTGGTCTGTTTGGAAAGATAGGGTCTGAGCAATTCAAAATGCTCGCTTTCGCGATAAGCTGCGGCCATGGCTTTTTTGGTTATGGGAACATACGGTCTGTGCGACTCAGGAGCCACGCGAGTCAGCCAGGAAAGAGCCGCCCTAAAATTTGGTTCAGCAAGTTCGTGAATCACGTCAACATGGTAATATTTTTTGTTCTTACCTCTAAGATAGTCGGAGACGAATATTAGTATGAACAGGGGAATCAAAACCGCCATGAGGATTTTGATTCTGCAATTTCGAAAACCCCGTCTGTGCCGCCATATGAGAAAACCAAAACAGACAACCATAAAGGGTAAAATCCACACCCCTTCCGGACGAGTGAACCAGAAAACAGTTAACGAAAACGAAAAGACCGGGAGCCAGAATAGATAGTTAAACCATGATTCTTTGTAAACGGAACCCAGTATGCCCAAACAACCCGCCACCACTGCTGTTACAGCCGGAACATATAATGATTCAGTTGCCACACAAAAGGCGGGCAAAATTGTTAGTGGATGAAAGGCGCATAGGGTAAAAATAACTGCAACGCGCCATCGGGCCACATCAAGCATACGAAAAGAGATTGACAGCAAGGCAATGCTGAACAGATAAAGACCATACTGCAAAATATGAAGGCGTGAACCTGCGAGACTGTTTAACGATAAAAAAAGTGGGTACATGGGTGACCGGATGAGTGTCATATGATCATAATCACCAAGCCAACGACCCTCTACAACCGTTTGAGCCATCTCAATATACCGCAGGCTATCATGAGGAGCATTCAGGACAAAAATAGAACCCTGCCAATTCATGGAAAGAGACAAGAAGCATAACGCAGCACATATTATCAGAAGATGTTTATCGGTTGAGAACATCCAAAAAAAGGCACTTTTGAAAGTCCCGGATATCTGTTGGAAAATAGTTTTGACCCAAAAGGGAATGTTCATAATTCTGTGTCACATTTTGATACCAATTTTACCGCCCAAGCGAGCGGGTTTCTTGGCATTAGAATCGAGTTTTTAATCTGCTTATCACCGTATCAGAGATTTAATTCCTTCGTATCGTTCCACCAGCCCCTGGCAGCATCCTTTGATAGCTTTGGCCTTGTTCCTGAAAAACCCGGTGGGACGGATATTCATCTCCAGCTCATTGATGGGGACGGACAAGAAATCATCGGGTGACAGGTATTTCCGGAACAGGACCCTGGTGACCGTATTCACCTGCTTGTCAGTACACTGGGCCGATAGGATGGTACTGAGCAATTGAAAAGAGCTTTGGTATTTGAGGGCGGTTTTTTCCGGGGTATAAAGTGGATCCAGAATATCAAAAATCTCTTTTACCCTGGCGGTTCTGCGTTTCTTACTTTCCACAGCCTGCCTCCCCCCATAGGTTTACCAGGAGAAAGCCCCTACAACAGCCCTCTGGCTCGCAGATACTACGGATATCATGCGCTTGTCAATGTCAAATGGATTTCCCTCTTACAAATCAAGAGGGCTTTTAGCCTCTTTAATTGTCTGGCTCCTGATGGTGTGGGTGTAAATCATGGTGGTTCTTAGGGCCTCGGCAAAAAATAATTTCACAAGATTGCGCCGGATTTTGGTTCGGATACAAGGCGCATCTGCCGGTGCATATTGCTGGATATGTGCCGGTGGATGTAACGCAGTATACGGGACAAAAGACAAGCCGGATGTTTAATTATTTCTTGCCGAGGCCCTTACATCGCTGTGCTCCGACAGCGCCTGAATGGTACGAATATCATAATTGGCCTGCAGCAAATGACACCCGAAGATTTGAGAATCACCAACTTGACAAGTGATATCATAAGTAGTATCATCTTTTATGGTAAAAATTGAAAAATTGTTGAGCAAATTACGAAACAATCCTCGTGATTGGCAAATTGAAACACTGAAGGATATCGCTAAACGTTTTAATATTGAATGGCGACAACCTGGTACCAGTCATGTTACATTTCGACATCTAAATGGATCAAAGCTGACAGTACCGGCACACCGACCTATTAAACCAATTTATATAAAAAAATTTATTCGTCTTATCGACGAAGGTGAGGGAGAATAAAACTATGGACGAACAACTTAAATACCCATTCGAAATCAGGCATCTTTCTGAGGAAGAAGGAGGGGGTTATTTAATATCTTTCCCTGATTTGACCGGTTGTATCTCCGATGGGGATACAATTGAAGAGGCAATAAAAAACGGTATTGATGCGATGAATTCATGGATTGCAACCTCAAAAGAATTCAATGATCCGGTTCCTGAACCGGGCAATCGCCAAGCAAGCGGTCGCTTTGTCCAAAGGATACCAAAAAGCCTACATGCCAGACTCTCCGCACGCGCGAAAAAAGAGGGCGTTAGCATGAATGCCCTAGTGACCGCTATTATAGCAGAATCGTTGGGCAAAAGAGAAGCACATCAAATAAATCGTCCACTGAATAAGATTTAAAGAAAAATTTAATGCGCTACAACAACGAGATTGGGAAAAGCAATCACCCCCCTGAAAGGTATTTTGATGCCGATCTACAACCTTTCCGAAAAATTTCCTTGTTTTTTATGACAGGGTTTTAGAAATTAGGCGCTAATATCAGACATAAAATACGAGTGTTGATTACGAAAGATATGAAAAATCAAAAGATTCTTTTCCGTTTCCTGCATCTGTCCTGGATAATCCTGATTTTCATGGTGGTTCAGGGGCCATCCGTTTGGGGCATTTCAAATGCAGGCGAAATGATGGAGGAACACATGTCAAAAAAGGGAGATCTAACCAAAGCGCAAGGGGAATATCTGCTCTTAGAAGCCAGAAAAACAATTCAAACGCGCCTTTCCGGCAAATCGGACGGGCACCGGGAAACAGAAGACCTGCCGGCAATTTTCAATGAAAAAAGGGGCACTTTTGTAACATTAACCACTCGTGGGAACCTGAGGGGCTGCATCGGGCACATCATACCCCAGGAATCCCTTATCGAGGGGATTCGGGAAAACGCCGTCAATGCCGCCTTCCGAGACCCGCGCTTCAGCCCGCTTACCCGGGATGAATGGAAAAATGTGCACATTGAAATCAGCATTCTGACCGAACCCAAACCCCTTGCCTATACGGACGGCAAAGATCTCCTGAATAAACTTCGACCGGGCATTGACGGTGTCATCCTCAAAAAGGGATTTCACCAGTCCACCTTTCTGCCCCAGGTGTGGGACCAGCTCCCGGATAAAAAGGCGTTTTTGAATCACCTCTGCCTCAAGGCGGGCCTGGATGGAAACGCCTGGGAGAAGGGGGATCTTGAAGTTTCCACCTACCAGGTCCAGGCCTTTGAGGAATAATGCCCCCCATTGGAACCATTTCGCCCCCCCATTTTCGTCGGTTGGCGGTGGGCTCCATCGTTGGGGTCGGTATCTCATCGGTTACCACCCAGATCCTTACCATTCGAGAATTCCTGAGCCAGTTCCACGGGAATGAAATCACCATCAGCCTGGTTGTTTTCTGCTGGCTGGTCCTGACGGGAATGGGAACCCTTGCGGCGAAGTGCTTTCGAAAGGCATCCCTCGGGGTCTACCTGGTGCTGGCGCTCACCATCGGCCTTTTACCCCTTTTCCAGGTCATGGGCATACGGGTTTTCAGGGAATTGTTTTTTACCCATGGGGTGAGCCCGGGATTCTACCCCATCTTGATTTATGTCACCCTGGCCATTGCCCCCTACTGCCTTCTCACCGGCTTTATTCTGCCCTACACCCAGAAACTTTTTCATAATCAATTTATCCCTTTTGAAAGCGGGGAACTCTACATCACCGACAGTGTGGGGGATATCCTGGGGGGCGTTTTGTTCAGCTTCCTGCTGGTTTACTGGCTCAAACCTTTCGCCGTCATTGCCGTGGCCGCCTCTTTCCTGCTCCTGGTCACACTGTTCATGATGGGCGTATTTAAAAAATGGCGTTTTCTGGCGCTTGCCATACCGATTGCCGCCTTTTTTTACGCGCTGGCCTTGACGCCTTCCTTGGAAATGCGTACCCTCCAGACGCAGTACGGGAATATTACAGAATATGTGGAATCCCCGTTCGGACGGATTGTGGTAACAAAGGAAGGCTCGCAATACACCTTCTGGGGATCGGGGACGCCCCTTTATTCCGATTCCAATGTGATCGAAGCCGAAGAAAAGGTGCATTACCCGTTAAGCCAGTTAAACGTTGTGGAAAACGTGCTGCTGGTGTCAGGGGGCTTAGGTGAAACTCTTGTGGAGATCGGAAAATACGACCCGGTCCGTGTGGATTATGTGGAGCTGGACCCGGCTTTGACGCGAACGGCTCTGGCACTTAAAATGATTCCGAAAGTGCCTTTTTTAAACATCATCAATACAGATGCCAGGCGATACATACAAGCCACCCACATGCGGTATGATGCGGTGATTTTGGACCTTCCGGAGCCCGACACCTTTCAGGTCAATCGCTTTTACACCGATGAATTCTTTGCCATGGCAAAGCACATGCTTAAAAAAAACGGCATCTTGGCGCTGAACATGGATTATTCTCCCAACTACCTGAGTGAAGTTCAAAAAGAAAAGCTGTCCATCCTTTACCATACCTTGGAAAGGCACTTTAACCATATCCTGGTCCTTCCCGGCGAGCAGGCCGGTTTCCTGGTGAGCGACCGCCCCCTCTCCGCTGAAATCCCCCGGAAACTGCAATCAAAAGGGATTAACACGGTATACATTGACGGTTATTTCCACGGCAATATCACCAAAGAGCGAATTTTGAAGCTCAGGGAAAAGCTGGGTCAAAACAAAACCATCAACACCGATTTCAACCCCCGAATCATGCACCTGGTTTTCAGGGAATGGTTCACCCGGCATGGTACCACGCCCACCGGTTTCATATGGGTTCTGGCGGGCGGGTTGCTGCTTTATTTCATCTTCATGAGAAAGGAGGAATACATCCTTTTTTCAACGGGTTTTACAACCATGGGCATGGAAATGACCATCATTTTTGCATTCCAAATCATCTATGGTTATGTTTATATGATGATCGGCGCCATCATCACGGCGTTTCTGCTGGGCCTTCTTCCGGGTGCCCTGGCGGGCGTAAAATGGGGCGCCGGCAGCGGCGTGAAGGTAGGCCTTTCGGAATCGGCTTTGCTGGTCATGTCGGCGGTTTTTTTATGCTGGTGCGGGTGGTTCAAGGTTTCACTTCACCCGGCCTGGTTTCTGGCCTTCTGCTTTGGTTTCTCATTTTTTGCAGGCTTTCAGTTTCCCGTGGTGACCCAATTGATCGGCGAAGATCAAAGTCCCGCAGCCGGGTGCCTGGCAGCCGACCTGTGCGGCGCAGCGGTGGGCGCCCTGGTTGTGGGAACTTTCTTAATCCCTCTGTGGGGTATGGGGATGGCGGTTTTATTGCTGATACTGATGAAAGTCTCAAGCAGTCTGTTGATACTCTTCAGCCGTCAGACTGAATAAGGTCTCGCAACATTGAAAGCATCAACAATTCAGGTGAATGATCATGAATAAAATGATGACACGCAAGGAATTCCTGAAATCCGCGGCCCTGGGAGCCTCAGCCCTTCTGTGCGCCGGGACGGGGTATGGTTTTTTGGGGAAAAGCGCCAATTGTACCGGTAGCATCAAAGGGCACATCACAAGGGATGATGCGCCGGAAAAGCCCTGGAAATGGTCCATCGAAGGCTTTCACTATACCTCCCAAGGAAAGAAGGTCCAGTGCCAGGTGTGCCCCAACCGCTGCATCCTCGGTCCCGGGGACCGCAGTATCTGTCGCTCCAAAGTCAATATCGAGGGAAAACTCTATTCCCTGACCTACGGAAACCCCTGTGCGGTACATCTGGACCCCATTGAAAAAAAACCCCTGATGCATTTTTATCCGCGCACCAAGGCCTTTTCGATCGCCACCACCGGCTGTAACTTCAGGTGTTTGAATTGCCAGAACTGGGAGATTTCACAGAAAAAACCGGAGCAGGTGGAACATATGACCCTGTTTCCCGAAGAGGCCGTAAAAACTGCCAAGGAAAAAGGGGCCCGTTCCATTGCCTACACCTACTCGGAGCCCACCACCTTCTATGAATACATGTTTGACACCGCCAGACTGGCGCGACAGGCAAACCTCAAAAATGTGCTCATCAGCAATGGCTACATCAACCGAAAACCCCTCACGAGCCTCTGCCGATACCTGGACGGGGCCAACATTAACCTCAAAAGCTTTGACAATGCCATCTACAGGTGCCTTAACGGCGGTGCCCTTCACCCGGTTCTGGAAACTTTCAAAACCCTTCATGAACAGGGGGTCTGGTTTGAAATGACCACCCTGGTGGTGCCCACATACGTGGACAAACCGGAAATGATCAAACGCATGTGTGCCTGGATATTGAAGAACCTGGGGCCGGATTATCCCCTTCATTTTCTGAGATTTTTTCCCCAGTATAAACTGAACCGGCTTCCGGCCACACCCATTTTAACCCTTGAGGAATTTCGAAAAATCGCCCTTGACCAGGGCATTCGGTATGTATACCTGGGCAATGTCCCGGGGCACCCGGGTACCCAGACCTATTGTCATCAGTGCCGGAAAGTGATTGTTGGCAGAAACGGTTACTGGATCAAGGAAATCCATATGAAGGATGGTAAATGCACTTACTGCGGCACCCCCATTCCGGGGCGGTGGGACCAGGAATCAAGCTCTTGAAATTTTGGGCCTGTGCGTGGAAGATAATTTGGGGCCTTGATTATCGTTTCGGCCATGTTGCGCCTATGTGGATTTTTGCAATATATTATTTTTGTTGAAGATATCGGCCTCCTTCATTTCTTGGTTTACACTTACAGCTTTTTAATTGCCTGGAAAATATAGGTGCGGCTTCAGCCGCACCGCGAAAACCCATGTGCGGATAAATCCGCACCTACAAAAAAGTGTAAACTACTTTTTGGTGTCATGAAGGATGCCAAGATATCTTTCATTTTCTATTAGGCTGCGGGGAAATCAGGTCATGAGGATGGAAGCGTTGGTTCCAAGGCTGGAATATGTATTCTTGCATTGAGTACGTTTCGATTTCTGTGTTAACATCTGATTGAAAATCGGCATATTTTGGCTCGAAGGCAATGCTGGACTAATGCACGTTATGTTGTCGGTTTGGTTATGTTGTGGTGGCAAAAATTTTTGGGGTGGCGTTAAGGGGCTGGTCAAAATTACGGGTATGTAACACTTATCACCACTTTTCGTTAGTAGCTGATATTTTGCATTCCACAGAAGAGCGGGAATCGCAAACATTAATATTCGCAACAAATTGTAACGGAGGGAGCAATGAAAAAGACCATTTCCTT
>Ga0075121_1002035_pt1 | contig 11978 bp, 11 predicted proteins | sample AntAceMetag02UKG_FD_69793 | JGI IMG/M metagenome (GOLD analysis project Ga0075121, IMG submission 69793) | Saline lake microbial communities from Ace Lake, Antarctica - Antarctic Ace Lake Metagenome 02UKG | ecosystem: Environmental > Aquatic > Non-marine Saline and Alkaline > Saline | place... | reverse complement strand
TTCGGACCCGAAGCGATCGCCTATCGAGTCAAAGACAGTGGTGCCAAACTCATCGTAACGGACGCCGAAAACCGTGAAAAATTAAGAAAGATAGAGGACCAGCTGGACGGTGTGGACATCATGGTGGTGCCAGGGCAAAAAGGTCTGGGGCTCCGCAAGGGCGACCTGAGCTTTTGGCAGGAGATGGACCAGGCCTCAGACCACTTTGAGGCAGTGGCATGCAGGGAAGATGAAACAGCTGTAATCCTGTATACTTCAGGAACCACCGGCCCGCCCAAAGGAACATTGATTCCCATGGCCGGAATCATTACCATACTGCCCTTTGCTAAATATAATTTGAATATTCAACCGAATGATATGTTTTGGAGTTTTGCCGATCCCGGTTGGGCATTCGGCCTTCTTACTGCGGGGACGTCCTCTTTGGTGCTCGGGAATTCGCTCATGGTTCATGAGCCCGGATTCACTGCCGAAAACTGGTACAAAACCGTCGCTGAATATGAGGTGACGAATTTCGCGTCCGCTCCCACGGCATTTCGATTGATCATGGCGGCCGGCGAGGATCTGCCAAAAAAGTACGACGTTTCAAGCCTGCGATGTCTTTGCGCCGGAGGAGAAGCCGTAAACCCTGAAATTAACTACTGGTTTAAAAAGCATATTGGCGTCGATGTCTTTGACATTTACGGCATCACCGAAGTGGGAATGCTCGTCGCCAACAGTGTTTATATGCCCGTGAAGCCCGGCTCCATGGGAAAGCCGGTCTTCGGGTTCCAGATTGCCTTGGTTGACGAGAAGGGAGAGCCGGTTACCAAAGGTCACGTAGGCACCATATCATGTCCCCGTGAAAACCCCTATTTTCTGGCCAAGGGATACCTTAACAAACCGGAAAAATGGGAGGGGGCATTCATGAACGGGCGCTGGTTCAATACAGGCGATCTGGCCCGTCAGGATGAGGACGGGTATTATTTTTTCGAGGGTCGTGATGACGACGTGATCTCAAGTGCGGCCTACAGAATCGGCCCTGCGGAAGTGGAAAGCGTGTTGATCGAGCACCCGGCCGTTGTCGAGTCGGCAGTGGTCGGCAAGCCCAATGATCTGCGGGGTGAAGTGGTCAAAGCCTTTATTGTCCTTAAAAGCACGTATTCCCCTTCTGAGGATCTGAAACAGGATATCCAGCTTTTTGTCAAGGGCAAGCTGGCCAAACACAACTACCCAAGAGAACTGGAATTTGTGGATGATTTGCCCAAAACCCCATCGGGGAAGATCATGAGGAGACTTTTGCGCAAGGCGGAGTATGAAAAAGCAGGTAAAAAAATCAGCAACATTTAGTAAAGAATCCGAACCCAGAGGACCAGGTTTTCTACACTGAATAAAGATGGCGCTTCTTTAATAAATATGATCTTGCGTTTCCGTAAAAAAGTAAATATGAATATCATAATATAATGATAAGTTCGTTTTAGTTGCTTAATATAGTTGTTAAACCGGCAATTGAATACAATAAAACGTTTCAGTAAACCCTTAATTTATAAGGTTTTCTGACAGAGGCTTTTCTCTGTTTAATTGCCAGGTTATAATATTTTTTAAATATATTATTTATCTTATTGGGAGGTTCGCTTTGGCCTTATTAGAAATAAATAGGTTAGGCAAGGATTTTGGAGCCCTTAGGGCTGTAGACAATTTTACCTCCCAAGTGGAACAAGGAAGCCTGCACGCGGTGGTCGGCCCCAATGGAGCCGGGAAAACGACGCTGTTCAACCTCATTTGCGGCTTCCTGCATCCCACGGAAGGTGAAATAATCTTCAACGGCCAAAACGTCACCAAGGTGCCGCCTCACCAAATGGCTCGTCTGGGAATGCGACGTTCATTCCAGGTGCTGACCCTTTTTTCCGAGCTTACCGTTCTGGAAAACGTGAGGCTTGCCATCCAGGCCAGGAGCGGAAAAAATTTCAATATCTTTCGGAATGCCATGCGCATGCATGACATGGTACAGGCCGCCTATGATATTCTGGAATTGTTAGGGCTCGCCGATGAGGCGGACCGTAAGGTCAACGAACTTTCACATGGGAAACAGCGCTACCTGGATATCGGGATCGCTATGGCGGGGGGGGGCATTTTGCTGCTTTTGGATGAGCCTACCAGTGGGCTGGTTTATGACGAGATTCCGCGAATGGGTGAGACTATTAAAAAACTTACCCCGCAGATAACTGTGCTGATGATAGAGCATCGTATCGAGATGGTGCTCTCCATTTCCGACGAGATTACCGTCCTGGATTATGGACGTATTATCGCTCAGGGCACCCCGGACGTTATCCGGGGAAATGAGGAAGTAAGTAAGGCCTACTTGGGGATCGACTAATGCTGCAACTAAATGATATTCATTCTTTTTATGGCAAAAGCCATATCCTGCACGGTGTAAGCCTTCGCGTGGATAATGGAGAACTCGTGACTCTCCTGGGTCGCAACGGTGTCGGTAAAACAACTACCATGAAGAGTATCATGGGAATCGTATCCGTCCGCTCCGGAACCATCCAATACAAAGGGGGAAATATTATCGGTAAAAAGCCGTATGAGATTTTTCGGCAGGGTCTGGCATATGTCCCTCAAGGACGAAAGATCTTTTCGACTCTGAACGTGGCCGAGAACCTCAATTTGGCCTTGCGCCAGCATAACCCCGAAAAACTGGAATGGGTTTTGGACATTTTTCCTCGCCTAAGACAAAGGCTCCATCATATCGGAAATGAATTGAGCGGCGGCGAGCAACAGATGCTGGCCATTGCAAGGGTCCTGGTGTGTGAGCCTGAGATGATACTATTGGATGAGCCATCGGAGGGTTTAGCACCGGTAATGACGCGTTCAATCCTCAGTACTCTGGAGGAGCTTAAAAAAACAGGAGCAACCGTTCTGCTGGTAGAGGCCAATTTGAGCATGGCCATGGATCTGGGTGATCGCCACTACATCATGGACCAGGGAATAATTGTCTCCGAGGTAACGACTCAGCAGCTTTCGGAAGATGAGGAACTTCTTGATAAGTATTTTAGAATTTAGAAAAACCGATACTGCTGAATAAGTGGGGAAAGGGGGTGATTCGAGACTCATTTTAATTAAAGGGATTTTTGATGGTTTGGGAAATGAGACGGCACAAAATTTGACATAACTTCTGTCCAAAAAATTAAGGAGGGTGACATGACCATACTCGAAAGAAAAAATATTCTGAAGGTAAATTTTCTGCTTGTACTATTGACTTTGTGTATATTTGGCCTCTTTATGGCTCCTATCACTCAGGCGGCTGAGAAAGAAATTGTCTGGGCCATTGTGGATGATTTTAGCGGCCCTTACGCGGCGAGTTGTGAAGAAGGCTATCGAGCGACTGTTCTTTTCCTTGAAGAAAACAATTACAAGATGGGGCCCTTTAAGGTCAAATTAGTAACCCGGGATACAGAGCTGAAGCCAGCCGTAGGCGTTCGGCGTCTTCAAGAAGTAATTTCCGCTGAAAAGCCTTTGTTTGTCTCCTCCGGCAACAGCAGTGCGGTACAACTGGCCATGGCGGATATTATCGGGAAGACCAAGGGACCCATATTCTGGACAGACGGTTGGGACACCCGTTTGACAGGAAAACTGGGCAATCGGTATACGTTCAGATGGGCAAGCCCCAACTATACCATCGCGCGGGCCTCGCTTTCGGCTTTTCTGGACAAAAATCCCGATGTGAAAAAGGTGATCTGCCTCATGCTGGATTACGCGTGGGGCTATGACATGTATGAGAATGCTGAGGCCCTTTTTAAAGAACGAAATATTAAGGTAATGAAAGTTAACTACATCCCGGTCACATCCACGGATGCCAGCGTCTTTATGACCGAGGCCAAGCAATCCGGTGCAGATGCCTTTGTCATGGGTCTTTACGGGAAGCTCTTTGGCATCGGTTTGAGACAGGCCTCGGAGTTTGGTCTGAAAAAGGTGATGAAGGTCTTTTCCACCACCGGTACCCTGAATATGATTCGAGGAGTAGGCTGCGAAGCGCTTGATGGGATGTGGCTTGGTGACCACTGGAATCACTCTACGCCAAACGAATGGACGAAGAGTTTCACCGAGAAATATAAAAAGAAATGGAAGGTTACTCCTGGGGATTTTGCGGCCGCGAAATATTTGGAACTCCAGTTGTCTGCAAAAGTATTGGCGGAAACCAAGAGCAACGACCCGAAGGTGATTGTCCAAGCCCTCGAGAACCTTGGCGAGTTCGAAGGTCCCACCGGGAAAGAGCGTATATCCGGGTGGAACCACCAGATCGAACACCAGTTCTTGCTGTTGCGCGGAAAACCCTGCAACGAAATGAAATATCCTGATGATTTGGTAACCGTTGTCAGTGGCGGGTTCGTATACCCCCAACCGGGCGAGCCAGGCTTTGAATTCGACCGCAGGAAGGATCCCCTGTAATTAATAAAGGTAAGGGTTCTCTAATGTCCATCGTGCGTCGTCTCCGGCAAAATCCATACCTGGAGACGGCGCCCGATTCATAAGCCAAAAACACATAAGTGACTTGGGTGGAGTAAATTATGTTTAATCTCGCTTCCTTATTGGCTCAAATTTTTAACGGCATTCAATTCGGGGTACTCATTGCACTGCTGGCAACCGGCCTGTCGTTGATATTCGGCATGCTGGGTATCATCAATTTCGCCCACGGTTCCCTCTACATGTTGGGCGCATATTTGGCATGGTCGTTTGTCCAGCTCTTTGACATACCCGGTAAGCTCTATTTTGGCTTGCTATTCGCGTTTCTTGTCATGGCCCTGGTCGGCATAATTATAGAAAGGCTGATGCTTCGCAGAATGTATGGACAACCGGAGGCCTATCAGATTCTCATCACCTTCGGTCTGTTGCTGGTCATCCAGCAGGGAGTGGCGCTGACCTACGGAACCATACCTCTGGCCCTGGGAATTCCCGATATTCTAAAGGGGCAAGTCAGCCTCTTTTTGTTTGAATACCCACTCTATTATTTGTTTACCATGTTTCTCGGCCTCATCGTGATATTTGCCGTGTGGTTCTTCATCGAAAGAAGCTCCTTCGGAGCCGTTATCCGGGCCTGCGCAGAAGACCCCGAAACCGCCAGTACCCTGGGTATCAAGACCACTAATGTCTACACGCTGACCTTTGCCCTGGGGGCTGCCTTGGCCGGTCTGGCTGGTGGCCTTCATGCCCCGATGATCGGCGGCCTTCAACACATCATCGGCGGGGAAATTCTCTTGATTTGCTTCATTGTGGTCGTTGTGGGAGGCATGGGTAGTATACGAGGGGCCCTGCTCGCCGGGATTCTTCTGGGGATAATCCGAGGGATTGCCGGCATGTTCTGGGCACCGGCCTCCGAGTTCATTATGTTTGTCGCCATGGGACTTATACTGATGTTCAGACCTCAGGGTCTTTTGGGAAGGAAGGTCAGCTCATGAAAGCGTCGTCTAATTCACAACGCAGAGAATGGATTTTTTTTATCGTACTTGTATTCATCCTGTTGGTTCTCCAGCCAATTCTACCCTCCAAGATGATGGCTGCCGAGATCCTGATCATGGCCTTTCCCACATTGGCCTTTATCGTCTTGCTTGGATATACAGGACAGCTCAGCTTTGGAACGGGCAGCCTTTTTGCCGTCGGTGCCTATACCACGGGCATACTTTTGGCGCGTTACGATACAAACGTGCTGGTGGCCATCGCGGCCGGGGTTATCATGACCGGTATCATCGCAAGTATTGTGGGCTTTTTCTGCATCAGACAAGTCGGTCTCATCTTTGCACTTCTTACCTTGGCCTTCAACCAGCTTGTCTGGTTTATTATCTGGCAATGGCGGGGCCTTACCGGGGGTCCGGACGGGATTTGGGGCATCCAGCGTTCCAGCCTTGATTTCGGCCTCTTTTCTTTTAACATCAAGCCCTCTTTCAACTTTTATATCTTTGTCGTCGTGCTTTTTCTGTTGACATTCCTTTTCGTCCGGAGACTCATAGAATCTCCATTCGGAAAGGTCCTGCAGGGCATGCGTGACAGTGAATTGAGGGCCACTGCCATCGGTTACAGACCCATCACGTATAAATGGATGTCATTCGTCATCACCGGCATGATGTGCGGCCTGGGGGGGTCCTTATTTGCCCTGCATCAGGAATATGTGGGGGAACACCTTGCCAGCTGGACGACTTCCGGCGAGGTGGTCATGATGGCCCTTCTGGGGGGAAGCTCTGTCCTGATCGGAGCCGTCATCGGATCTGGGGCGTTCATACTCTTATCCGACCTGCTGAACCAAATTACGGCATTAGCCAGGGGGGGCGGCTGGTTGTTCATATTGGGCGTCATTTTTATATTGGTGGTCATGTTCCTCAAAGGCGGCCTCTATGGCGGCGCAGAATCGCTCTACGGATGGGTAAGAGCGAGGTTCGAATCCTCTCCTCCTCCACCAAAAGGCCCCCAATCTCTTGACAAAGGTGCGGCAGAAGCCGGGGCTCAGCCTGCGGATCGTTGAAACGGACACGGCATTTGGAAAACAAGATTGGCTAGCCAATCCATTTATTGGGTAGGTGATTTCGGGCGGAAAGAAAGCCTATGACGCTTGGATAGGTAGATAAGCGAGGAGGCTGGCATTGAGACTGAAAGATAAGGTCGCCATAATTACAGGTGGCGCGAAAGGCATCGGCGGTGCCATAGCCACTGCTTATGCCAGAGAAGGCGCCAAATTGGCCATTCCTGACATAGATGGTGAGGCCCTGGGAAAAAAACGAGATGAAATCCAATCGATGGGGGGGGAAATCTTACCCTTTGAACTGGATATTTCGCGTCCGGAAAATGTGGAGATAGTGAATTCGGAGACTGTAGAGCACTTCGGAACGCTGGACATCCTGGTCAATAACGCTGTATGGGCGTCCTATGGGCCCTTTCTCGATATGACGCTTGAAAATTGGCAAAAGACCCTTGACGTAGCTCTAACCGCATATTTCCTATGCGCTCATGCCGCGGCCCTGCATATGCGGGCTCAAAATAGCGGCAAAATCATTCACATCGCCTCAATTGCAGGCCAGGTAGGTATCACGCGTTCGGCTCCCTACTCGGCGTCAAAGGGAGGTATACTTGCCCTGACCCGGGTGATGGCAATTGAATTGGCCCCTTTTCATATTCAGGTAAACACCATCAATCCTGGCTTTATCATGACGGCGCTGGCCCGCAAAGTCCTTAAGGAAGAAGATCAGAGGGCCAGAGAAGCCGTCATTCCGGCCGGCCGTTACGGGTCCCCCGACGACCTGACTGGTGCGGCCATATTTCTTGCCTCAGATGAATCCAATTATGTAACCGGTACCAGCATAGTCGTGGACGGTGGGGTAACCTGCGCCAGGATACTGAGGTAAGAAAACATCTAACAAATTATCCTAAAAAGTTGGACATAACCGTTATCATCCGCTCTTAAGTCCGAGGTGTATTCCCTACCGTTTCCGCTCAAATTTGATGTCCGGCTAAATTCAAAGTAGATGTTAACGGTAACGAGGCAGACAAGCACAACCGAACTTGTATAAACAGTCGCTGCATGCGGTGGCAGCTAATTTGGGAGGAGAAAATTTCAATGAATCTGAGGAGTGTTTCTGTCATCGGAATTGGCTCGACGGATTTCGGACGCATGGATGGGGAGTCGCTGGTTGATATGGCCTGTGCGGCTGCTAATGAGGCCATTGCCGACGCCGGGGTGCCCCGGCAGAAAATCCAAGCTTTCTACCTGGGAAATTTTGCGTCCGGGATTTTGGTTGGGCAGGAGACTCTGGCCCCGAAGGTCGCTTATCAACTCGGACTCGGATCCATACCTGCCACCAAGGTAGAGGGGGCATGCGCGTCCGCCGGGATCGCCATTCGTCATGGGGTCATTTTGGTGGCCACGGGTCTTGCAGATATCGTGCTGGTTGCCGGAGCCGAAAAAATGACCTCTTCCACGACCGCGCAAAACACGGCTGCCCTGGCAGCTGCCGCCGAAGAACTTGAGTATAACGCCGGTCTCACATTTGCCGGCGCCTTCGGCATCTGGGGTAACCGACACATGCACGAATTCGGCACCACTCGCAAGCAGATGGCCCTGGTCTCCATAAAGAACAAGCACAACGGCATCCCCAACCCACGGGCGCAATTCCGGAAGGAGATCACCTTGGATGACGTCCTTGAATCCAGACTCGTCGCGGATCCGTTGAGGCTATACGACTGCTGTCCCGTCAGCGACGGCGCGGCATCTCTGGTCCTGTGCGCAACCGACATGGCTCGGGAATACGCCGACAAACCAGTCGAGATTATCGGCTCCGGGCAAGCAACGGGATTCATCAACATTTACGAGGCCGACAGTATGGTGGCCTTCAAGGCCACCATAGAAGCGGCGCGGCAGGCCTATGACATGGCCGGTCTCAAGCCTGCTGATATTGATGTGGTGGAGCTTCATGACTGCTTCACCATGGCCGAGATCATCGACAGTGAAGATCTGGGACTTTTTGAAAAAGGCCAGGGAGGGCCGGCCGTTGAGGAGGGGCTGACACAGGTTGGGGGAAAAATACCCATCAACCCCTCAGGTGGATTGCTGGCCAAGGGGCATCCAGTCGGAGCGACCGGATGCGGACAGGCCTTTGAAGTGGTTAGGCAGCTGAGGGGCGAACATGAGAATCAGGTATCGGGCGCAGAAATCGGCCTCGCCCACAACCTGGGGGCCACCGGGGCAGTCAGCACGGTGCATATCTTTAAAAGGAGTTAGGGCGATGGAAATCTTTAGTTGCACTGAATGCCAGCGGAATCATATACCGTCCAAACCCGTCTGTCCAAGCTGCGGAGCCACCGAGTTTAAGGCATCCCAGATAGACGACAAGGGTACCATAGATTCATTTACCACTATTTGGGTCGCTCCCGAAAAATTCATGGATCAGGTTCCATACCATGTCATCGTCGTTAAATTGGATAAGGAACTTCGCATTACAGGACGGCTAAGTGGCCCGGCTGACGGTTTGGCCATTGGCGCATCGGTTGAATTTACAGAAAAAGATGACGTCGGATATTGGTTTCGATTGATCTGAGGGGAAGGCGTATGTTGTTAGAAGGCAAAACAGCATTGGTGACCGGTGCTGCCCGCGGCATTGGCAAGGCCATCGCCCTCACGCTTGGCCGTGAAGGCGCCGATGTGGCCGTCACTGATATCAACCCTGAGGGGATACAGGAGGTAGCCGGGAAGATTATTCATATGGGTCGAAAATCGGCTGCCATCGTGCTTGACGTCGCAGACATTGCCTCCGTACGAAAAGGTTTTGCAGAAGCCAAGAGTCGGCTGGGACCCATCGATGTGTTGGTGAACAACGCCGGCATTACGACGAATGTGGGCACGGTTATCAAGATGCCCGAGGAAAACTGGAACAAAGAACTTTCCATTAATCTTTCCGGCGTGTTTTATTGCACCAAACAGGTCCTCCAGGATATGGCCGCCCGCAAGTGGGGCCGGATTATCAACATATCGTCAGGAGCGGGGACCATGGGCGGCTTCGGTCAATGCAGCTACTCAGCAAGCAAGGCCGGCATGCTGGGGTTTACAAAAGTTGTCGCTCTGGAACATGCCAGGGATAATGTCACGTCAAATGTCCTGGTCTTGGGGTTAATCCGTACCGATGCCTATCACAGCATTCGTGAAGATATGCGCGAGCGCATCGAAAAGGGAATTCCTTCGAGGCGACCGGGGGAACCCGGCGAGGTCGGGGAGGTAGTCGCCTTCCTCGCAAGTGAACGGGCCAGTTATATCAACGGCGCTGAAATTAACGTCACCGGTGGCCAGGAACTATTTACTTTCTAGGATTTCTGTGAAAACCTCGGGATCAGCTGTCCACGCGTAGACTGCTGTCCTGAATATATTTTCGGATTCTGTGAAAAATACAGAAAATCGCAATACTTATGAATTTCAAAATTTAAATCAATATATTCCAAAACAAAATCTTAATTTTATTATAAATCATTCACTGGTAAATAAAAATGGCTAAACCAGGGTCTTACGCAGAATTCAAAAAAGAGAGCAGACGGCTCTGGAAAACCGAGATCATCAAGGCGGCGGCCGCTGCTTTCAAGAAAAAAGGCTATCATGGAACAACCATGGACGATATTGCCCGTAAGCTTAAGATAACCAAAGGAAGCCTGTATTATTATTTCAAGAATAAAGAAGCCGTTCTATTCGCGTGCCATATGGCTTCGCTGGACATCGCTGATATGGCCATTGAGCACGCAATGAACAGTAATTTCACTCCATCGGAAAAGCTCCATGCATTTGTTTTCCGCTACATTGTCGAAATGATGGACGAGTTGCTGGCTTCTGTTCTGCTTCTGGAGGAGGAGGCCCTATCGCCGAACCTGTTGAAAGAGGTGATCGAAAGGCGAGACCAAATTGAGCGATTTCTTCGGGAAACCTTGACCGAGGGAATGAAAACAGGAGAATTCCGGAAGGGAAACCCCAAGCTTATTGCTTTTGCCATCCTGGGCGCCATCAACTGGATACCCAAATGGTGTGACCCGGCCGGGGAAAAACGCCCCCCTGAGATTGCTCATGAATTTGCTGTCTACCTTTTGTCGGGTTTGAGACAAGACGGAAAGGTTTTCCGGGGACGCGTCCCTAAATAATAGTTTTTTTCTCGGAAAATGTACCATAACATGAATGAAGGAGGTAAGAATGGGTTTCAAAACGAATGAAGAATATCTGGATTTTAAACGATCGATTTCCGACTTCCTTTGGAAAGAAGTCGATCCCCTGATCCCTCAAATGGAGGAAACCAGTCATATACCCAAGGATGTGCTTTTTCCGAAGTTTCGGGAAAACCGTTTATTTGGATTAATCATACCGGAGGAATATGGCGGCATGGGCCTGAATACCGTGCAGTATTTGCCAATTCTGGCCGAATTGTCCAAGGTCAGCGGGGCCATCAGAGCCCTGATCCATGTGCATCTAACAGCCGCCCGGGCAATTGTTATTTTTGGACGTGATGAACAGAAACAGGAACTTCTGCCCAGGATAGCCACGGGGGATTTGTCCGTGGCCTTCGCCATTACGGAAGCCAACTCGGGGTCTGGGCTGGACAACAAGACCGCTGCCGTCAGGGAAGGTGATCACTTTGTCCTGAACGGTGAAAAACATCTCATCACCAATGCGGACTTCACCAAGTTGTTCATGGTATCCTGCCATACGAAACCCGGTAAACCAGGACGAGATTCCATGAGCGCACTTTTGGTCCCTCTCGGTATCGAGGGATTTGCCAATGATCCCATGCCTCACCTTATGGGCTGCAAAGGTCTCGGACACGGCATTTTGACCTTTGATAACTGCGTGGTTCCAGCAGAGAACGTATTGGGCCGGGAAGGGCAAGGGATCGAAATTTTCTTGGGGGAACTCGAAGCGAGCAGGGTGTTTGTTGCGGCCAGTTCCCTGGGCACTGCAGAGCGGGCCCTGGAACTCTCCCTGGATTACGCCAAGAACAGGGTCACTTTCGGCAAGCCAATCGCCCAGAGGGAATCTATACGATCGCTTCTGGCGGACATGGCCATGGATATTTACGGACTCAGGCTGATGCTTGAAGATGTGGCCCGCAAAATTGATGAGGGAACGCCTTGCCCTCTGGAAGCGTCCATTGCTAAGTCACACGGGCTCGAGACCGTGTGCCGGGTCACAGATAAGGCAATGGAAGTTCATGGGGGAAGATCATATCTTCAAAGTTGGCCGATCGAAAGGCTATACAGGGAGGCCAGGCTCAATGTTCTTGAGGAGGGAACGCCTACCATTCAGCGGTTGGTCACAGGCCGCGCACTCCTTTCCGGAGAATTGCCCTGGTCGGAACCCTGGTAAAAACGACCTTTAGGAATTTAAACGGCTGCTGTGTAGACTTCGATAACTTCAGAACGGCCTGAGTAAATGTCCCTTATGGGGAGATTTGTTCGAGCATTCAACCTTCGGTATGGCTCAGAGCAAA
>Ga0075121_1002028_pt1 | contig 12007 bp, 12 predicted proteins | sample AntAceMetag02UKG_FD_69793 | JGI IMG/M metagenome (GOLD analysis project Ga0075121, IMG submission 69793) | Saline lake microbial communities from Ace Lake, Antarctica - Antarctic Ace Lake Metagenome 02UKG | ecosystem: Environmental > Aquatic > Non-marine Saline and Alkaline > Saline | place... | reverse complement strand
CAAAAATTCGAATGAAATAATTCTTTTGAAGAAACAAACAAATAGAATAATGCTGATTCCTTTAATTGTTCAATCTTAGAATTTATCTTATTAATATCTGCCATAACTATCCTTTGCCACTAAAGTTCTGCGTGTGCGGCGGAATCAGAAGGATTCCAGCCGTAAACAAACAACCTAAACCCTGAACCGGAAGGTTCAGGACAAAAGTTAGACGAGACCGAACCGACGACACGCTTGTTAGCGGTTGAAAATCATTGAAGTCATAGTTATACCTTAGCATTATAATATTATTGCTCTGGGGTAATAAAGACAAGAAATGGAATTCCATTTAACTCTTTGGTCAAATCATTTTCTATTCCTTTTGGATTGGCAATTCTACCTTCAGGATCATAAACGAAGCAAATTATTCGATCACAATCAGGATGTGCTTGATATCTTTGGGAATCAATTATTAGTTGCTCCCCAACTTCTTTTGCAGATAAGTTCTTTCTTGTTTTTTTTATTTCTATGATAGTTTTTTCTTTTTTTAATAAAAAATCTACTCGTGATGATGCACCTGCATAACTAGGAGTGTATTCTTCAGGGCGGATGTCATCGAAATACAATTTTAATAGAGCATGAAATAAGTCTTGTACATCATATTCATCTTCAATCTCAATTGTTTTTCTATTAGCATGACGAGATCTAAGTTGACGTGCAATTCGATGAAACCTTCGAATAATTAATTCTACTTTATCCAAATGTGACGTCTGTTCAATTTCATTCTCTTCAGCATTATCCCAATATTCATTAATTTCATCAATAAAGGATTCAATTAACGTAATTGCACTTTTAACACCCTTTTGATATGCTTTCTCAAATTCATATTTCGGAGTGCTTGTTGTAACAACATAAAGTGAATAGCGGATATTTTCAAAATCTTTTATATGTCTTGTATCTTTACCAAAAATATTTTCGATTGCAATCTCAGTATCTCTATACCATTTCTTAAATTCCTGACTTCCACTTGGTTTGTTGATTAATAATTCTGCATTTTTTTTAAGATTTAATAACTTATCAGTAGCATTAGATTTAGTCATATTTTAATTCCTCCAAATTTAACTAGAACTGCAATTTTTTTTCAAAACATTCAACCGCTAATGTCTGTATCCGCGTCACTTTTGTCGCGTATACCCCCAATTTAGGGGTTGTATACGACATTTTGTCGTGTATATCCCATTTAGATTTTTTATTTTCATTTTTCAACATAATGGTCCTTCATGTCCAAATTATATAGCGTGTTCACGATTCTATTGTTTTGCCTGTTGTCATCATTTACCGTGAGTGTCTCCAGACACTCCTTGAGAGAGGTGTGTATTAATTCTATTCTTTTATTTTTCATCTCCATAAAAACCTACTTCTGTTGAGATCGCAATAATGATATATTTTGTCAAGAGAATTATCCCTTACCCGGCTCATCTTTGCACGCTGAGTCATGCTTCAGCATCCTCTCGCTGTAGGTTCCAACTTAAGAGATACTTTACGACACTCATTTCGGAACAGTAGACATGTCTCGAGTTTCCGAATATTTTTTATTATTATTGACATAAAATCCTCGTGTCATTTTTCAAGCTACAAGCTACAAAATTATGATAAATTATGAAATTTATTAATCAATATATTAAGGAGTTTTTATGGTAAAAGATGAACTTTTTTATACAGAAACCCATGAGTGGATCCGTATCGACGGCAAAGTAGCCACAATGGGAATCACGGATCATGCACAAAAAGAACTTGGTGATATTGTATATGTTGAGCTTCCTGAAGTTGATAGCGAGCTTTCTTCCGGCGATGTTCTGGCAACTGTGGAAGCAGTGAAAGCTGTTGAAGAGATCTATATTCCTATAAGTGGTATTATTTTAGAAGTGAACGAGCAGCTTGCCGATGCATCCGATCTTATGAATTCCAGTCCTTATGACGAGGGATGGATCGTAAAGTTTGAAATATCAAGTACGGATGAGCTTGAGGGCTTGATGAATGCCGATGAATACAAAAAACTAATTGGTGATTAACCGAAAATAAGTTTTCCCCCTTACACGTAAGAAAACTCCTCCGACCCCCTGGAGAGTCTTCTTTTTTTTGGGGTATGCAAGTAATTTAAATACACAAACGGGCATGAATGTCCAATATTGAATACAGAATATCCAACTGATGAAGGGAATGGGAAGAGAAAGAAATTTAGTGGGAAATTTCCGAACCTGATTTTTGTTTTTACAGATTAAAAAAGAAATAATGACGTGTTGAATAATAGAATCTTATAACTAGGAAAAGCGTAAATATCCTGAAAATTTCAATAGCGAAAACCAATCTTTGATTTATTACAACGAGTTAAATGGAAATTGGATATTCCTTGTTCGATATTGGATATTACACACCCAACACTTACATGAGCAATATCTAATGCTTTTTTTCTGCCACCTTCACAAACGAATATCCGGCACTCACCAGCAAACCAATCAAGATCAAAGCAACACCCACGCCAAATGTGTCGGCAAAAAATCCCAGAATGGGAGACAGGACTGCAATAAAAAGTGTCTTGAGCTGGGTTTCGACTGAGAGTCCCGTTGCCATTATTTTTGTATTGATATTTTCACTGATGAAACCAATATTCATAGGTCTTCTTACATTTTGCAGCGCATATAAAAGTACAAATAACACTATTGCTAAAATCCGAAAATCAAAATAGGTTGCTACTCCTGCTATTATTACCGCACACAGACCAAACATATAGCTTCGATTAATTGCATGTGTTATAGATTTGAATCTTGCTGAGAATGCCTGCGCCTTGCGAGAGGAATATGCGCTTATGAGAAAGATCACAAAATAGGTCACTGCGATGATGACTGTGCTTCTTTTCTCTCCACCGATGCTAATAAGAATAGGAAGGGATAATGCAAATGTTTTTAGAATTGGCTGCAAATAGTTTTTTGCGGAATTGAATAATCCGTCAAAACTAGCGGAATTAAAGAATGCGCGAAGCAGCATCGGATTTTTGAACATCGAAAGAAAATTGTGTATCGTACTATTAAAATTGCTTAAAATTCCTTTCCAGAAAGAGGTTCTCTCAATTCCGGAGATTTCTCCGTTCAGATATTTCGGATAGGTCAACATAAGGAGTAATCCAAATATGTATGGCACAACCGAGGCGATGAAGACTATCCTGTAACTCTCTGCAATGAAAACAAGCGCACCTGCGATCAGTGCAGAAAGAGCCGATCCCAGCTGGGATGCTCCGCGTGTGTGGCCATAATAGTCTACCTTGCAATCCAGAATGCAGTTGATTTTCAGGTATTCGAGGATCATTGCTTTATGAGTGCCGGAACGGAATGCCTCTCCGAATGCGAATAAGATCATTGCCAAAGCATACATTCCGAAGTTCGGGAAATAGTATAAAATAATGAATGAAAAAATATAGGACGCAAATGCCAGGACCATTGAGAGTTTGCGTCCATAGCTGTCTGCAAAAAATCCGGTTGGTATTTCAAGTATGCCGGTTGATATTTCGCGGATCGAAAAGAGTGTTCCGATCTGAAGGAATGAAAAACCCATTTCCCTGAAAAAGAGAATAATGAAAGGATCAAAAAATCTGAGATTTTTCAGAAATCCATATGTGCAAAATTTGTAATATTGCACATTTTTAGGGATCATGCTGATATTTTTCTTTACGAGTTACGGTTAATATGCTTCCAGATGGAATCCACTTGAGCATTCAATTCTTCCACTGAACCTTCATTTATTATTACATAATCCGCTTCTTGCTTGGAAAATTCCTGCTGAGCTCGTACACGGTTCCGTGCTTCTTCAAAGGAAAGGTGTGTGAATTTCATAAGTCGTCCAATCCTGATTCTTTCCGGGGCAGTCACAAGTATCACATGTTCGCATATCTCATTCATATTCCATTGCAGAAGCAGTGCTGCATCGATCATGATTATTGGTTTTGTATTGTCGTCAATTCTTTTTAAAATTACTTTAATGAGAGGGGGATGCACTATTGCATTGAGTTCATGGAGCTTCTTTGTATCGTGAAAAACGATATTGCCGAGTCTCTTTCTATCTATTTCCCCATCCTTCAAAATTGAGTCTCCAAAACATACTATGAGTTGATCCTTGATTGCTACATCTCGTAGTATCTTATGCCCAATTTTGTCAGCATTAATAACCGGTACTCCTTTATTATAAAAAAACTCTGCAACAATAGATTTGCCTGATGCGATCCCTCCGGTTATGCCGACAATTCTTTTATTCGAATTCATCCATCAACTTTTGGGTAAGAATATCAATGGATACATTTGATTTCATCGTGCCGTTCTTGGCTGTAGATATCTTGCCACTTTCTTCAGAGACAACTATTACAAATGCATCTGTCTGCTCGGAAATTCCTATCGCTGCCTGGTGCCGGGTCCCGTATTTTTGAACATATTTAGTTTGATTAGTAAGCGGGAGGATCACTTTTGCGGCGACAATTTTATTATCCTTGATAACCATCGCTCCATCATGAAGTACCGTCTTGGTATTAAAAATAGTCAGGATGAGTTTTTCCGATATTTCAGCATTTATGATTTCGCCGGTTACGATATAATCGTCCAAGCCAACTTTTTCCACGAGCACGAAAATACCGCCGATCCTGCTGTATGACATTGCGCGAATCGCATTGAGCAATTCCGTGAAACGATACTCCGACTTTTGGGGAAACAGGGATCTAATAAATGGTTTCTGTCCGAATTTGATTAGTGCAGAACGTATTTCCGGCTGGAAAAGCACGACCAATGAGATCGCCCAGATATCGCGAATGATGCGAACGACAGATCCAAGGAGAGTCAGGTTGAGGAGCTCGGCGACAAAATAAATGATCACAACCAGAATAAGTCCCCACACTATCTGATATGTCTTGGAACCGTGTACCAAAAGTATTATCCGATAGATAATATAGGCGACAACCAAAATATCTAAAACATCAAGGATATTAGGAACTAAAAAACTCATGAGTGTACTTCTCTTATAGCATCGATCATTTGAGCAAGTTTTTTATGCGGTCCCACTTCGTGAACTCGTATTATATGAGCTCCCTGCATAATTGCATATGCATGCGCACCGAGTGTACCTTCGAGGCGATCTTCTTTTTCTGTTTTCAGAAGCCAGCCGATGAAACTTTTATTTGAGCAACCGATAAGTACTGGTTTATCAAGGCATTTGAACTCAGAAAGTTTATGGATGATCTCAAGATTATCTTCAATCCTTTTTCCGAACCCAATCCCGGGATCGATTACGATCTGCCCTGCAGGAATTTTTGCCTTTTCTGCAATAGAGATTGATTTGGACAAATACTGTAATATTTCCTCGATCACATCATCATAAGTGGGATCTTTCTGCATGTCCGTGGGAGTTCCTTTTATATGCATGACAATTACTGCAACATCATTATATCCGGCAATTGTCTCAGCCATGCGAGGATCAAACTGCAATCCGCTGATGTCGTTGACGATACGGACACCTTCATCAAGTGCTGCTTTTGCGACATCAGATTTGTAGGTATCAATAGAAAGTGGAACATCAAATCTTTGAATTGCTTTTGATATGATCGGCAAAACTCTTTCAAGTTCTTCTTCAACAGTTACTTTCTCAGAAAACGGACGTGTAGATTCTCCTCCAATATCAATAATATCTGCACCTTCGTTCACCATTTTCTCAATCTGAAAAAGTGCTGCATCAAAAGAATTATATTTCCCGCCATCATAGAAAGAATCCGGGGTGACATTGAGCACTCCCATAATATGGGTCCTGTTCAGTGTTAAGGTATGATCCCCAGCTTTGAGAATGAATGGCATTTTTCTTTCTTCAATTTCAATAAGTTTCTGTAAGCGTATGATTATTTGTGGAATTTCAAAAATATTCTGGAAAGAGAGTTTCTTCACAAGATTGTGCAGCATTTTCAGGTTGCCAAGGATGATGACATCAGAGCGTTCCACTGCACCGTTCACAACTCCGCGAGATACTGCTGCATCTCCGCCGATACTGAGCATATCCTGCTTGATGATATTTGCTGCCCCCAATTTAATATTCTTTAATTTTATTGCACAACAGTGAGACTTCTCATACATTGATTCAATTCCCTGAGAGGTAACACCGATGCGCTTGAGCTCAGCGATGCAATCATCAGCTCTTCGCACTGAAAGAATTCTATCCATCGTTCGCATCCTATAAAGAAAGCCCACATGAATGTGGGCTCTTGTTTAAAGTTTTACACGATTTATTTTATATGTTCTTTTATAACTGTTGCAAGGCGTTTGGCGCCTTCGACTATTTGATCCTCAGTTGCATAAGAAAAATTTATCCTCATGGAGTCATGTCCGGAGTCATCACAATGAAAAGCCGAACCGATCACATAAGCAACATTTTTTTCGACAGCTTTATAAAACATCTCATCAGTATCGATACACATGTGGCCAGGAACACGCAAAAAGAGGAAAAGACCACCCTCGGGCTTTGTCCACGTCACACCTTCGGGCATATATTTTTCGAAAGCATCCAGCATAATATCTCGTTTTCTACGATACATATGTTTGATCTTTTCAATATTTTTTTCGAGGTATCCTTTTTCCATGAACCTGCCAATTATACGTTGTGAAAAAGTTGGTGGGCATAGATCGGTTGATTGTTTTGCGACAACGAGTTTCGTGATTATTGTTGCAGGTGCTAAAACCCAACCGATTCGAAATCCCGGCGCAAATATCTTTGAGAAAGTTCCGAGCAATATGACACGCCCTTCCTTATCCAAACTATAAATGGTCGGGACCGGATCGCCTTCAAAACGTAACTCTCGATAAGGACTATCTTCCAGGATAATGAGGTTAAATTCACTTGCAAGCTCAAGAATTTCGTAGCGGCGTTTGAGTGTCATGGTCATACCTGCCGGATTCTGAAAATCTGGAACGATATAGATGAACTTTGGCTTATTGCCGCTTTCATTAAGTATTTTCAACTCCTGTCGAAGCAGAATAGCACTTTTTCCTTCTTCATCATGGGGAACTCCGATCATCTCCGCGCCATATGAATTGAATGCGCCAAGACCTCCTACATATGATGGAAGCTCAACAATGATGGGATCACCCGGATCTATAAAAATTTTTGCAACAAGATCGAGTCCTTGCTGGGATGAAGTTGTCACGAGTAAATTTTCTTCTTTGACATCCATCCCATTTCTGCTCGCATGCTTTAATAGCTCTACTCTGAGAACAGGATCTCCTTCAGTTGCACTATACTGGAGTGCAGCCTTTCCTTCATTATCTAAAACCTCGTTCACAATTTCCTTCACTTCTTTTATAGGAAATGAATCCGGTGATGGGAGACCTCCGGCAAAAGATATTATTTCGGGTTTTGAAGTTAATTTTAAAAGTTCACGAATGATTGACTTTTTCATTCTCTTCGAATTTATGGAAAAGAGTTCGTCAAAATTTAACGCCATATTCATCTCCGAATTTGTTTTTTTGTATTCATTTTACATTTTTTCATTTGCTGTCAAGTTAAATTCTTAAGATTTCTTAATGATAATATATGACAATTAAATGGTAATTGTAAACCTGTATTTTAACAAAAATATTTCATTACTTTTCAGAACCTGTTAAGAAATATAAATGTCAAAACTTCTCACAAAATGCGGATTGAAAATGAGCAGATTGGAGGATTAATTTTGGAAAATAACCTTATAAAATCCAATCACACCCCAAACCAGGCATGCAATACCGATTATCCATTTTGCAGGATCTGCGAGAGCATAATGGGTGTTATACAAAAAGAGTAGATCAACAGTGCAGATCAGGAGAATAATGCCGTAAACGATTTGAGATGTGCGTGAAAATCCCCATTGAGATTTGTCTGCAATTGATACCCCAAGCCACGCACAGAACCATCCAAGAATTGCACCTCCGAGCACATCGACAGGCCAATGTGCCCCCACTGCAAGACGGGAAAATCCTACTAATAATGCAAAAATAAGTCCAATGATATATAGTGAATTTTTCCGAAATGTAAAAGCGATCACTCCCATTAATGTAAAAATCGTGGTAGTATGCCCGGAAGGAAATGCATGTCTTGTGAATCGTTTCCCGATTATATAAAATGTGTCTGAGCCGAGTACTCCTGCAGGACGCGGCACCTCCATAATTCTCTTAAGACTATGCAGAATTATCATATAGAAAAACGATGCAATAAGCACACTCCAGATAATATCAGGTCTTTTTTTAAGAAAAGGAAACAGCAACACTGCTGCAACAAGCCCATCACCAAAAAGAGTCACAAATGCCCAGAATCGGTCGCCCGTGATTGTATGTGCGTTATTAAAAAATAAAAAGAGTTGCATATTCAATCCTGTAAGATGGATCACACAAATAAGGATCGCAAAAACAAGCAGGGGTGACCACACCCAGGGATCTTTGAAAGATGGAGCATATTTTTTCATAACTTTATTTGTTCTTTTCAAAAAATTTTGGCAACGTTTTCTCGATAAATTTTTCTATATTCTCTAACTTTCATCTATTATGCAAATTAGTAGAATTTGACAGCAAACAGGTAACAAATAAGTAACAAATTGTGCATTTTTTCATTAAATTTCTATTTTCCATAATCTATGTTACATAATTTCTATGTATGCAGGGAGTTGTAAATATTTTTGTGTCTATGCTTAAAAGGGGAGATAGCTTCTATATGATTGGGATGTTTAGATATGATGGTTATTAATATAAAAAAATTTGCACAACAACGTCTTGGTAAATCAAAATTCATATTTTAACAGCCAAGAATCGGATGTTTACAGGAAATCTGAAAAATCTTTTGATACATATGTTTTTTAAAATTTTTTATTAAATTTTGTTCATTTAATTACCTCATAATCTTTATGAACAGTCTGCATATTGTTTGGGCATATCAAAGATAATAACGCTACCGCGAGTAGCGTAATTTCCAACTTACGTTGGTGTTCTTTGTTCAATCTTAGTGTCTATGAGCAACTACTGAGATTGTTCCCAGACCAGTCTTCGGGCTGGTCTTTTTTTATTTATCCCCTCTATCAAGATTGATACGGCGTTAGCCGGGGAGTGTTTTTATTTATTGTCACCCTGAGCTTGCTTGTCAAAGTGTAGCGTAGCAAAGACTGGTCAAAGGGTCTCCAACCTTCCAACTTTTTTATCGCGTTATAATACAATTAAGCCGGATCAAACCTTTAAACCATCCAACTTTCAATCTCCCTCCCCGTGCGACATCTCTATCACAAACTTCGTTCCTCCTTCTCTCAGAACAGATTTACGACACCCCATTTCTTCAGTCAACATATTTACTATTGATAATCCAAGGGTTTTTGGATTGTTTATATTGATCATTTCTGGAATACCTATACCATCATCCTCAACTATTATAGTGCAGCATTCACTATATTTTTTTATTTTTATACAAATTATTCCCCTTTGTTTCCCCTTAAATGCATATTTGATAGAATTTGTTATCAACTCATTCAAAATTAATCCAAGTTTAACTAACTGATTTAAATTTAAATGTATGGTTTCTATATTATATTCTATTCTCACTTTATTTGTTTTATCATAATTCCTTTTTAAATTGTTTGATATTGAAGTAATATATTCAGCAATATTTATATCTGATATATTTTCTGATTCATAAAATTTTTCGTAAACCCTAGCCAAAGCTACTATCCTGTCCTGGCTTTCTTTAAATCCCTTGATGGCCTCGTTTTTTGTTTTAATACTATTACCCTGTAAATTTAACAAAGCTATTATTATTTGTAAATTATTATTTACCCTATGATGTATCTCTTCATGCATAACTATCTTATCTTTGAAGACCTTCTCTAGTTGTAGTCTATATTGTTGCAATCTTACAGCTTTTGATACCTCACTTGAAACATACTCTAGCAACTCAATTTTTTCTTTTGAATAAGTATCAGTATCATAACGATCTTGTACAATAATAACACCTATTATTTCATTTTTATCTTTTAAAGGAATTCCTATCCAAATATTTCTTTCTCCTTCTCGTGCTAGTAATGTCCGTCCTTTTCTCATTACTCTATCTATCAATGTGCTTTCTGTTTTCATTAAATCTATAATGCTATCCTCATCTGCGCAAAATGGTTTCTGAATATTTTTTTTCCCCTGATCATAGGTTACAATATATAAATCTTTTATATCAAGAACCGCTTTTAGTTCTTGATTAATTAATTTCATTAACTCTTTGAAATCTCCCAAAATATCTGCTGCTCGTGAAATAGTACGCATGATTCTTGTAAGAGCTTCATTTTTATTATGTTCCTTAGCATCCTGAATTATTCCTTTGAGTTTAACCATCTTCCCATATCTGTCTGTTTCTCTTTTCATTGTTGCTTTATACCATTTTGTTGTGTTGTGGGGATATTGATAATAATATTCATCTTCGATATCTCCGAGTATATATCGTTCTCCGAGTTCTCGCAATTTTTTCTTGAGTTGCTGCTTATAATTCGATACCTCTTCTTTACTTGGCGGTCTGAGATCAGGATCCCAGTTACCTAATGTATATATTTCATCACTCAAGGTCATTTCTTCTTGTAATGTATCATATTCCCAACCAACTATCTTACCTAATTCTATAGTGTCCTTGAGTCTTTTATTACTCACTTTTAGCTTCTCTTCTTCCCTTTTCTTCTTGGTTATATCATGTGCACTTAAAGTAAATCCTATTACATCTTTTTCCTTAAGCAGTAATATGGACGATACTTCAAGCACATAGCCGTTACATTTTAAATTACTTATTTTCCATTCATCTGTACTCATAAAGTTTGAGTCTTTTATAATATCATTATAATCCTCATTTACTTCTAATAGTTCTATCCCAAGCATCTCAAATACTTGTATAAAATGCAATCCTATTGTATCTTCCCTTGGCAAATCCAATAGAGTAAGCATTTTTCTATTAATACTTGTTACAGCACCTTTATTATTAAAGCTTATCAATCCATCCAAAGCATTCTCATATGATACTCTTAACATCTCTGATTGTTCGAAAAATTCTTGGTTTACTTCTCTCTCTTTTAAGTGTTTCATCGACTTAATAATTTTTCCGTCTTATGGATTGAACTTACTTCAATTAATACTGAAATTTGCTTCGTATGTTTGTTAACAATTTTTATATCATTTTTAAAGGGCATTTTACCTTTTCTGTCCTATTCTCCAGATATTGTATTAGAATTTCTTTATCATCTTTATGATTAACACCATACCATTTCTTACTAATGATTTCATTATCTGAAAATTCAGTACTTCTTTCAAATTCTCTGCTTGTATAAATAAGTACCATATTGATATCTAAGCCATTATCTTATCATTTTTTCTCTTGAAAACCAAGGAATAACATGTAATCACCTATAGGTTGAAAAACTCTATGAAAAACTAAATGTTTTTTTATAATTCTCAAACGCCTTAACAAAATCATTCCTTATTTTCTCCAACTTATTTCTGGCATCTCCCTAATCCGAATAATAATATAGTTCTTCTACATCAAAAATTTCACCATTATTAAGTCTGATTTGAAAACTCCATTTGTTTAAATAAATGCTATCACTATATTCACCTTTATCCTTAATTTTATCTATTATATAAATATCAGCAAATCTTATTTCCTCATTATTGGGTAAAGTGTATATAACATTATCCATCTAATATGCTCAACCTTTTATTGCTGCTTTCTTATTTATTTTTTTCAATATTACTTGAATTTTATCAATAGTCTCTAGTTTAAAGAAACAAATACTATCCCATTTCTACCTTCAATGGTATCAACTCACTGACCAACTATATTATATATTTTAATGTCAATCTCATCTGCCTTCTTTCTTCCTCTGATTGCCAAAGCTATCGTAGTATAAGATTCAAACGGATTGTGATAATTCTTAAGCTTAGTCTTTTTATATATAGGATCAAATCCA
>Ga0075121_1002027_pt1 | contig 12008 bp, 8 predicted proteins | sample AntAceMetag02UKG_FD_69793 | JGI IMG/M metagenome (GOLD analysis project Ga0075121, IMG submission 69793) | Saline lake microbial communities from Ace Lake, Antarctica - Antarctic Ace Lake Metagenome 02UKG | ecosystem: Environmental > Aquatic > Non-marine Saline and Alkaline > Saline | place... | reverse complement strand
TGGACTGCTGTAATAACATCGCCTCGTTAAAACGCCGCTCTTTTTCTTTTTCAGAGATATGGCCTTTGTACTTATAAGCAGGTGTCCCTTCTTCCCTAGAATACCTGAATATCCCTAATCTTTCAAATTTAGTTTCTTTAATAAAATCTAAGAGCTCCTGAAATTCCACATCTTTCTCGCCAGGAAAACCTACTATCAAAGATGTCCTTATCACGACATTTGGGATCTCCTTACGAATATATGCTATAAGATCCACTATAGCAGCCTTTTTAATGCGTCTGTCCATACTTTTCAATATGCCATCACTTATATGTGAAATAGGTAGATCTATATACTTACAGATATCCCTGCTATCTCTGATAGCCTTTATCACATCCTTCTCTAAATTAGCTGGGTGACAGTATAATAATCTTATCCATTTGTCTTTTGAAAGCTTGTCCAGTCCTTTTAATAATTCAGCTAATCTCTTCCTGTCGTACATATCTGCGCCATACAAAGATGTGTCCTGGCCGACTAAAACTATTTCCTTAACACCTTTATTTAAAAGTGCCTTTGCCTCTTTTATTATGGATTCGATGTCTCTGCTTCTGTAAGGCCCCTTAATATAAGGGATTATGCAATATGTGCATCTATTCTTGCAGCCTTCTGATATCTTAAGATATGCAAAATGTTTGGGCGTTAATTTCAAAACCCGGTTTTCATTGTAAAACCGGGTTTCAAGATCCAATACCCCTCTAAATTCATCTACATCTTTAAATTCTTTTTCTAATTCCTTGCTGTATCTCTCTGAAAGACAGCCTGCCACTACTATCTTCTTTATATCCCCGGCCTTTTTTGCATCAATGACTTTGAGTATAACGTCGATCGACTCTTTTTTTGCGTCCTCTATAAAACCGCAGGTATTTATAATTACTGTATCGGCTCTGTCTGCGCCATCCTTGAATACATACCCCTTCCTGCTGTATTCAGAAATAATATGTTCTGAATCTACCAAGTTTCGTGGACAGCCAAGGCTTATAATGCTAAAGGTTTTAGACATAAAAAATGGGACATCAGCGTCCCGTTTTGACAATAACCTCCGCAGATGCGTCGGCTGCCCCCGCGGCAGCCGACGCATCTGCGGAGGTTCCCATGCAATCTTACAATTATATTATCCCTTCTTCCGTAACAACGATCTCTATTTTCTCTCCCCTCTTACCAGGCGAGTCGAGTGTTTTATTGTTTAGCTTCAGGCTGACGCCGCCGGCATTGCCTATCTCAAGGTCTATTTTTTCCTTTGCCCGCCAGGTGTCTACTGTGCCTTTTCTCAATGTGCCCCTGAACAAAATATCTCCATCGCCTTTTACCTGTATCCATGTATTATACTTTGCCGTGATCTCCAGATCTACACCTTCTGTCTCTTGAACTGCTTTTTCCTTAGGGGCTGGGGGAGGGATCTCTTTAGGGGGCTGGGCCTCTAAAGCCTTTTGCTTTTCAGGGGCCCTTTTTCCGGCAACATATGACTTATACTTTGTTGAAACGCCTATCACGGCCTTTTTTATCTGCAGAAAACTAAAGATAGAAAACCAGATCCCGAAGATTATTAATAAAACCAGGCTTATTTCTTTTTTATAACGTTTAAATAGCGCGCCGACAGGCTCTTTCCTGTCCAGGCCTTCGATACGCAGCTTCTGCGTATCTTTCTTCTCATGGCCAGCCAGGAATTCCTTCACTGCCGTGTCTTCAGCAGCTCCAAGAAACTGCGCATAAGACTTAACAAACCCCCTGACATAAAAAAGAGACGAAAATTTCTCTAACTGGTCTTCTTCGATTTTTGTGATTATGTGTTTCGCGATGCGCGTGCGCTCTGAGACATCCTGGATGGAAAGCTGTTTTGACTCTCGCTTCTTCCTAAGTATTTTACCAATTGATTCAGTCATTGCTATAAATGCACCAAAATAATCCGCCTAAGGCGGATTAGGGGTTATTCTGCGGTTTCTTCTTTGGTTTTATAGTCCTGTATCATTATCTCGCGAGGCTTACTGCCTCGGAACGGGCCTACGATACCGTCTTCCTCCATCGCATCTATTAGCCGCGCCGCCCTTGTATAGCCCAGCCTGAGCCTGCGCTGCAGCATAGACACAGATGCCTGGCCTGTCTCAAGCACCATCTTCACTGCCTCGTCAAAAAACTCGTCCTTGTCAAACCCGCCCCGTCCAGACAAGCTCTTCTTCTGCTGCTCGAGTATTGCATCATCATACAAAGGCTCTCTCTGCCCCTTTATTACGCTGACTACCCTGTCTATCTCTGCATCTGTAAGAAGCGTGCCCTGCGCCCTGACTGGCTTCGGGCTTCCCGGCTGAATAAAAAGCATATCGCCTTTGCCCAACAGCTTGTCAGCGCCGTTCATATCCAGGACAGTCCTTGAATCCACCTTTGACGCTACCTTGAAAGAGATCCTCGCGGGAAAATTCGCCTTTATGACGCCTGTCACGACATCCACTGACGGCCTCTGCGTGGCAAGCACTATATGGATGCCCACTGCCCTTGAGAGCTGCGCAAGCCTTGTTATTGCATTCTCCACATCCTGCTGCGCGACCAGCATCAGGTCCGCAAGCTCGTCAATGATCACCACTATGTACGGCAGCTTGTCTTCGGCTTTCTTATTATACGCATCTATATTCCTGGTCACTGCCTTTGCCAGCATCTTATATCTTTCTTCCATCTCATTTACAACCCATCCCAGCGCGCCTGCCGCTTTTCTTACATCAGTGACAACAGGGCATAATAAATGCGGCAATCCATTATAAACTGCAAGCTCTACCATCTTTGGATCGACCATAATAAATTTCAATTCATCAGGCGTGGCGTTGAAGATCATGCTCATTATCATGGAATTCACGCATACAGTCTTTCCTGAGCCAGTCGTCCCGGCGATCAAAAGATGCGGCATCTCCCCGAGGTCTGCCACCACGCTCCTCCCGGAAATATCCTTCCCGAGCGCAACGGTAAGCTTGGAGGCCTGTGCCCCCTTTTGAAATTCTTTTGATTCAAGCACTTCTCTTAAAAACACCAGGCTTGTGCTATGATTCGGCACTTCTATTCCCACGGCAGACTTGCCTGGTATGGGAGCTACTATTCTTATAGTCGAGGCTTTCATTGTAAGAGCAATATCATCACTCAACGACGTTATCCTGTTGACCTTTACGCCTGGGGCTGGCTGCAGTTCATATCGCGTGATGACCGGGCCCTTGCTTATATTCACCACTTTTGCATCTATGCCAAAATCCTGAAGCGTATCCTCTAAAATGATCGCGCTAGCCTGTAGATCCTCATGCCCGATCGCTTTTCCTGATTCAGGCGACGGAGAATCCAAGAGATCCAAAGTAGGCAGCTTGTAATCACCCACGACCCTTGGCTTGATATTGACCGGCTTTTTTGGGGCAGGGTTTGATTTTATGACAACCGGCTTTAGTTTAGGTAATATAATTTTAGGTAAAACCCTAGGCTCTTCCTTTATCTGCTTAACTTCCTTGTCTCTTGCTTTCTCAATTGCAGGCCTTAATCTGGGCCTGATCTTGATCTGAGACCTGTCCCTTTTAGGACGACCCGCTCTCAGTTTTCCAAGAGCGTTCCATATATTGACACACAAAAAAGAAACCAGGGGAATGATCAAAAATTCAGTAGCTATCAGAAGCGCTAAAATGGCCAAAGAAATAGTTATGATGTATCCGCCAACGCTGCCAAAATATTGAAGCAGCAGATTTGACAAAAACAAGCCAAGTACGCCGCCTCTTTCCATGACTAAAACAGGGTCTTCTGCGGCTGTCAGACTAAAAAACGTGGCTGTTGAGCAAAATAGCAACGCCATCCCAAAAAATCTGACGATGCCTTTCTGCTTTAGTCTTTCAGCCAGAAGCCCTATGCCCCAGACTACCAAAAGAAATGGCAAAAGATAGCCTGCCCGTCCCATGATCTTAAAAACAAACCAGGAAGAGTATGCGCCGATCACGCCGATGTAGTTTCTGATATAAAGATTGGGAGAGGTAGTCTCAAAGCGGATATCATAAGACGTGTAGGACATCATTGCTGTCAGGAAAAGCAATGCCATCGCAAACAAACCAAAAGAGATTATTAGATCTTTCTTAGCTTTGTTCATAGGACTATCCAGACAAAAAGTCCGGCCACAATGCAATAAACCCCGAAAAAGTGAAGTCTATCCCTGTGCAGCGCCTTTAATAATAATTTTAATGATAAAACTCCGACAATACAAGAAATAACAAAGCCGATAAAATAATTTACGCCAACACCTGTCATGTCCGCGCCCCTTACCTTAAGTAAAAATGCGCCGATTATCGCGGGGATAGACAGTAAAAAAGAAAATCTTGCCGCGGCCTCAGGGCTCATACCCAAAAATAATCCAGTAGAGATCGTAACGCCGCTTCTTGAAATGCCTGGCAATGTTGCAATAGCCTGCGCCAGGCCAATGATTATGGCCTTAAACCCTGTGATAGGGCCAGTGCTGAATCTGATAAACCTTCCCAGGATAAGCCAGATACCTGTTATGATAAGCATCATACCGACCAGCCCTGGCTTAGCAAAACCCACCTCGATCGACTTGCCAAAGATCAATACGTAAATACCAGTAACTAGAGTTCCCAGGGCTATATAAAGGCCTGTTCTCCTCTTCGAGACGAATATATCTACAATATCCTGCCAGAAGACAATAAATACTGCGGCCAATGTTCCTACATGTAAGAAAATATCAAAAACCAGCTGCGGCTCTTTTAATCCGATCAATCTATGAAGTATGACCAGATGCCCTGAACTCGAAACCGGCAAAAACTCAGTAACGCCCTGGACAATACCAGAAATAATCGCTTCAAAGAATGTCATCTATCTGGATTGTTACTCTTTCACTTGCTTTATGCTCAGATTCACCCTGCCCATCTCGTCTACCTTTATAAGCTTGACCCTGACCTTGTCCCCGACCTTGACGACATCCTCTGCGTTCTTTACAAACTTGTCAGCTAACTCAGACACGTGTATCAAGCCTTCTTTGCCAGGGAATATCTCGCAAAACGCGCCGAAGTTCATAAGGCGTGAGATCGTGCCATTGTAAATCGTGCCTATCTCCAGCTCGCCTGTTATGCCTTTTATGATGGCTATGGCCTTGTCGATCGCCTCTACGTCATCAGAAGAGACAGCTACCTTGCCATCGTCATTCACTTCAATAGCAGCGCCTGTTTCCTGGATTATCCTCTTTATTATCTTTCCTCCAGGCCCGATAAGGCTCCTGATCTTGTCCTTGTCTATGGTGATGCTGACGATCTTTGGCGCAAATTCAGAAAGCTCCTGCCTCGGCGCTTTGATCGCATCAAGGATCTTGTTCAATATAAGCGCCCTTGCAGGAGAAGCCTGCTTCATGATCTTTTTAATAAGCTCCATGTCTATGCCGTCTGTTTTCAAGTCCATTTGAAGCGCTGTCACGCCAGCGTCTGTCCCTGTGACCTTAAAATCCATGTCTCCAAAATGGTCCTCATCACCTGCGATGTCAGTTAAAATAGCCGCCTCATTGCCTTCTTTTACCAATCCCATTGCTATCCCGGATACCGGCTTTTTGATCGGCACACCTGCGTCCATCAATGAAAGCGTAGCAGCGCAGACAGTTGCCATGCTGCTAGACCCGTTTGATTCCAATATATCTGAAACAATCCTCACTGTATAAGGAAAGTCTTCCCCTGAAGGCATCACTGCCTTAAGCGCTCTTTCAGCCAGCGCGCCATGGCCTATCTCTCTCCTGCCAGGGCCTCTTGCCGGCCTTACCTCGCCCACGCTGAACGGCGGAAAGTTATAGTGCAGCATAAAGCTCTTGAATTTTTCCCCCTCAAGCGTATCGAGCCGCTGTTCATCCCTGCCCGTCCCTAATGTAGTAGTCGACAAGCTCTGCGTCTCGCCTCTGGTAAACAGGCCTGAACCGTGCGTCCTAGGCAATAGCCCGACCTCGCAGCTTATCTCTCTTATGTCCTCATAACCCCTGCTATCCAGTCTCTTTTTCTTTTCAAGGATAAACTTCCTGATCTCTTCTTTTTCAACCTGGCTCAAGGCGTTTTTTATATCCGCATCTTCCAGCGCCTCGTCTTCAGCCTTTAATTTCGCTATGATCTCTTTACTTAAAATATCCAACGCTTCTTCCCTCTGTTTCTTTACCGGCGCTGAATTTATTTTTTCAAATTCTTTTATTGATAAAACTCGAACCTTTTTGTAAAGATCTTCCGATACGACCTTTATTTCAACCTGTCTTTTTTCTTTTCCGCATTTTTTTCTTAACTCTTCCTGGATGGCAATGGCCTCGTTTATATACTCCTGCGCAAAACTTATGGCCTCCAGCATCTTTTCTTCTGAGATCTCGCTTGCGCCTGCCTCGAGCATAATGATCTTGTCCTTCAGGCCTACTGCAACAAGATTTAGCGTGCTTGTCTCAAGCTCTTCAAAGGTCGGATTTGCTACAAGCTGATCATTTACCAATCCTACCCTGACAGCGCCCACAGGACCTGAAAACGGGATATCTGAAATAGTCAATGCTGTTGATGCGCCTATTATAGCAGGCACGTCAGAATCATTCTCTCCGTCACTTGATAATACTATCGCAAAGACCTGGACCTCGTTCTTAAAACCCTTTGGAAAAAGAGGCCTTACAGGCCTATCTATCAAGCGAGCAGTCAGGATCTCTTTCTCAGTAGGCCTGCCTTCTCTTTTAAAATACCCGCCAGGTATCCTGCCCGCGGCATATGTCTTTTCCTGATATTCTATGGTAAGGGGGAAAAAATCAATTCCCTTGCGCAGCTCTTTTGAACAGCATGCTGTGACCAGGATCATGGTGCCTCCATACCACACGCACACAGATCCATCCGCCTGCTTTGCCATCTTACCGGTTTCTATGACCAGATTTTCCCTTCCGATCTTTCTCTCGACCTTCATTGTAGTTACATCCTTTCCTGTTGGAGCCTTCAGCTGTCAGCTATCATCTTTCAGTAAATGAAAGATGATAGCTGATGGCTGAAAACTCGTTCGTTATGCTACTAATTAAAAAAAACGGATTTACTGACCTGCTATCGGTAAGCTTAGAACTTGCGAACCAGGCCCTTAAATCCGCTTAATTTATTTCTTTAACTTCAACTTATCTATAAGCTCGTGATACTTCCCTGAGTCTTCTCTTTTTAAATACCCAAGAAGGCTTTTTCTCTGACTTACTAGGCGCAAGAGGCCTACCCTGGAATTAAAATCTTTCTTATGAGCCTTGAAATGGTCTGTAAGATTATTAATCCTTTCAGTAAGCAGGGCTATCTGTACACTACTGGAACCAGTGTCACCCTCATGGTCAGCGAAGTTCTTTATGAGCTCTTTTTTCTTTTCTTTTAAAACCACCATCTTATCTCCTTTTCCTTTATTTGAACTGAATTATACTATATTTTAGTTTTACGGTCAAGCAAATTTTTACTAAATAATATATTAAACACTATATAGCTCCATAATTTTAATTCATAGAAAAGCATAAAGGGTAGATTCAGAATCACGGTCTGCAATGTATCATTTTTCCTCATGCACAAATACCTGTTTCTGATATATCTTTTTTTTAGGTCCCAAGAAATGTAGACCAGGTTTAAACCTGGTCTACGTTTCTTATCAACTGCCGTCCCGCCTCTCACATGATACGCGATTGCCTTTGGGTTATAATACGCCTTCCAGCCTTTGTTTTGCGCCCGCCAGCATATATCCAGGTCCTCGTAATACATGCCGAATCTTTCGTCGAAATATCCATGCTCATCCTTTAATTCATTCAGCATGCTTTTTCTAAAAAAAGCAGCCGCGCCGCACACGCCAAAGACATAGCCTGGCTCTTCGTATTGTCCTGTATCTTTTTTTCCATATCCCCTTTCAATTGGCTTTCTATTCCTGCCGAGAAACAATCCAGTAGAATCTATTGTAGTTTTATCCATCCTTAATATCTTACCGCTCATCATGCCGATCTTATTGTCTGACCCTATTGCAAAAAGCGCTTCTTTTAAATAATCTTTATGTAGAACAACATCATTGTTCAAGCAGAGTACAAAGCTCCCCTTTGCCGAATCTATGCCCTGATTATACGCCTTGCAGAAAAGTATATTCCTGGTATTCTGTATCAATCTTGCCTCTGGATAATAAGTCCCTACCATCTCAACGCTATCATCTGTAGAGGCATTATCTATAACTATGATCTCAATATCCTTAAAACCCTGCCCCCTTACAGAATCAAGACATGCCTTTAACAAATCTTTTCGATTGCAATTTGCAATGATTATTGATATCATGAATTTGATTATACCATGACAGACGCAAAACCTAAACCCTTATCATCCCTCATCTTCTTTCCCTTATTATCTCTCATCTTCTTAAGGCCTTTTTTCTCAGGGCTTGCCTATCCTGTCATGGAGCTATATTACCAGAACCTGATGATCTTTCTTGCCATTGCCACTCTGATGGTAGAGGCAAAGGCCAGGTTCAGGGTCTTCCCCCAGAGATATGATAATTTTCCTGTAATATTTCTGCTGTTCGCTTATTCCATAGCAACCATATTCTCGATCAATATACAAAACTCACTGACAGAGACAATCAAATTCATAAGCTTTTTCTCTGTATTTTTCATGGTCTCACAGATCGACGAGAAACAGAAAAAAATATTAATAAAGGTCATTGTCATTGCAGCCTCTATAATAAGCCTGTACTCTATCTACCAGTATTTCTGGGGTTATCAGCATACGCTGGATTATCTCAGAAGGACTAATAATGATTTTCTCTTGAACTCCTCTTATGCCAGAGACATATTAATTGCAAAACGAGCAATAGGGACCTTTCCATCTCCGAATATCCTGGGCAGCTATCTGATAATGGCCTTTTTCCTTTCACTATCCCTGGCAAAAAAATACCTGGCGCCGGTCTTAATAGCTATCGCGCTGCTTCTCACTAAGTCCATGGGCGCATGGCTAAGCCTTATCCTGGCCTTAATCGCCTTGTTCATCCTCTCGTATAGATCCGTAAAAAAACAAAGATTAATGCTTGGGCTCTCTCTTATCTTTATTGCCCTTGCAATAACATTCATACTCGTAACCCGCTGGGAACGCCTGATGGATATAGACAATCCTCAAAACTCCATTACCCAGCGCCTCAGCTACTGGCGAACAGCAATAGCTGTGATCAAAGACAATCCCCTGTTTGGAGTCGGCCCGGGAAACTTTCAGGAGGTATTTTTAAAATACAAGGTCGGTCTTAGCACAGACGCAAGATATGCGCATAACCTTTTTCTTCATATATGGGCAGAGATGGGGATGCTGGGGATAATGGCGCTATCTTATCTGATACTTAGTTTCATTCGAAAACCCAGGATTAGGCCTGAAAACAAATTTATATTTTTAAGCGGGCTTGCATTTCTCCTGCACAATCTTATTGATAATACCTATTTTATTCCTGAGACAGGGATATTTCTATGGGTGTTATTTGGATTAACTACCTACTCTCTTTGCAGTGATAGAGAGGCAATAACACCGGAGATGATACAAAACAGGGCAAACGGATTATGCCAGTAAAAAAGTTCATATGCCCCCATGTTAACCAATAGCCCTACAAGCGCAGACATACTAACAAGCAATAGTTCCTTCTTCCTTTTGTCCAGCATAACATGAAAGGCCCTCAACCCCCTCTTTAGTAAATAAAAAATAAAAATAAGAAAACCTAAAAAACCCACAATCCCTGTCTCTGCCAGGATTGTCAGATACATGTCATCTGCGATTTTAAAATCATCAAGTACCTCTATATCATTATTAGGGTTATATTCGTCAAATCTTTTTCTAAAATGTTTCAGGCCTATTCCAAAAAATGGATGATCCTTAAGCATATGTGCGGTCATGGAAAGCCGTTGAAATCTATATTCGGAGAAGATACTACTGTGTTCTCCAGATACCAACCACTTAAATCCATACCTATTGAAAGGTGGCTTATCTGTATGAGAACACAAAACAACAAACAAAAATATAAAAACCAAAAATAACGATACTAAAACCCTTCCTTTATCTTTCCATAAATAAAATAAAAATGAAGCAACCATCCCTAAAAAACCCCTCTCGATCGCACAAGGATAATAACAATTATATTCAGCAATACTAATACAATGCCTAGTACGCGTAAACGATTTGATTTCTCTCTTATAAAAAGCAAACAAAATGGCAAACAACCGAGCAGGTAAGACCCTAGTACAACTGGATTGAATTGCGTAGATATGGGGCGCCTTATTGTAAAGTGAGAATTATCTGCAACAAGAAATTTAAGAAAGTAAGGACTATCTGCAATACATTTGAAAATTAGATTCTTTCCAAACATATATTCAAAAATTGCAAAAAGAGACACCATGGCACTGAATATGCATATGATCTTCACCAGTTTCAAACTGTTCCTATAAGACGTAAACTCTTTCTTTGTTATATAGTAAAGAAAAAATAGAGTTACGCTAATGTCAAAATAAGTCCTTAAAGCAATTTCTTTATCTTGCGTTATGAAAACTCCACCTAATATACAGATCAAAAAAACTAAAAGAGGCGTATCGTAATGATTAAAGAGTAAGTTTTATACCTTTTATACGTATTAACAATAGAAAAAAAGGACTGCGAGATAGATCTTTATAAAGAGATGATAGTGACTTTGAATCGGCTGTGGAAAGAAAGATACCCATGCAAGGAAAAATATGACTAATACAACTATTATATTGAACCTATACTGTTTAATAGTGCCCAAGGCTGCCTTTCGCCTTGGCCCGCCTAAGGGCCATTTAAAATATCAGGATTGAATAATTCTCTAATCTTTGTGCGCCTTTCCATTTTAATCAGATCATAGAAAGCAGCAAAAAATTCTAAATTTTACCCGCCTGTCAGCCTCCAGTAAAAACTCCTCTCATCCCCTGTTACAAGTCTGATAGCAAACCGCACTCTTTTAATATAGTATTTGCAATGTTTTCAGCTAAAAGTCTATTGCCTTTCTTTGTGGCATGGCCGAAATCCCCAGCAAGCATATCAACAAAATATTCAGTATAGCCTTCTCTTCTTACCGCCTCTTTAAAGAACTTTTCATTATTTACAAAGATAACATCTCCTTTCTCATCAAATATCCTTTTAAGCGGTTCTACACTACGCGTAGGATATTGTACACATACATGCTTTATTCCTCTTCTAGTTACAATTTCATTAAGTCTATTATAGTCATGGCGTGTTATGGGACTATAGTGTTCTGTCCTCAATTTCTCTGTCTTTTTAGAATACTCCTCTGCTAAATTGTATTCTCCTCTTTCCTCATAGGAAATTGCTAATGCAGCCTTTAATCTATCATTTTCTGGATTTATCTCTATGGCCTTTTTAAACATCTCTTCTTTTCTATAGACTCCTATTTCTATAGCCTTATTTATAAAATTAATTAATTCTCTCGTGCTTTTTTCTACATTTCTACCTATTCTTATTTCATATATATTAGCTCGGCAGACCATCGCTGAAAAAAGAAGAGATCTTGAAACAATCATATTTATCTTCTTTATAGTATCTAAAAAATTACCGCGTAAAAATAATTCTACAATCCGAGGAAGACCTAAACCAAAAACTCCGGATTGAATAAATGGGCTGAAACATCTTATCTTCGAAACACTTCTTATTTGTGTTTCTTCTTGAAAAACACGCTTTCCTATTAAAATATTACATGCTTTGCTTTTTCCTGAAATTTTATTTTTGAAATAACTTAAATCTATAAGATATTTTTCTCCATAAAAACTTCTATGAATCTTTGTGATATATTTTTCTGGAATTTCATTTATAGAATCCCTGCCTCTTGTTCCAATTCGCAACATAAGGGGATAGGTATAATTTTTGAAGTCTACAAAACAAACATCATCTGAAATAAGTCTTATTTTTTGATCTTTTTTAAGTACACTTAAGGCTAATGTTGTCTTTCCTCCC
>Ga0075121_1002024_pt1 | contig 12024 bp, 8 predicted proteins | sample AntAceMetag02UKG_FD_69793 | JGI IMG/M metagenome (GOLD analysis project Ga0075121, IMG submission 69793) | Saline lake microbial communities from Ace Lake, Antarctica - Antarctic Ace Lake Metagenome 02UKG | ecosystem: Environmental > Aquatic > Non-marine Saline and Alkaline > Saline | place... | reverse complement strand
CACAATTTTCATCCAAACGAGGCCATTTTAAAGTAATCAAGTAATACTGACGGGAAATGAGGGATAGTATGACTACCAAAAACTGTTGTCAGGCATGTCGCAAAAGAGCCGCACCCAAATACTTTTGTCAAATCACCATCGGAGTGATAGACCCAGGGAATGGTAATCGTGTCGGCAAGCAATTTAAATCTTGGCAGAAAAATGTCACGATAGGCATCAGGAGAAAACAGGGTCCCTTTTTTATAGGCAATATCGTCATAGAGAAAAAAGAAATCAAACCCCGCAGCTTCAAGCAGTTCGATATTACGGCAGTTCCATTCAATATAACGATCATAAATCCCGGTGATAAGTTTTAAACCCCCGAACAATGATTCGGCAAACCCCATCCATCCCAGAGAAAGGTAGGTGGGCTGTATGCCGGGCCGGATGCCGCAGTAAAGGGCAAGATCTTTTTTCCCGAAATCATCAACAAACCGTTTGGCCTGATCCAGCGTGCCATCTTTGGCAATATCAGGGAACACCATCATGGAAAGGTCTTTTTCCGACTTGATTTTCCCCTTTCCCAGATAGTACACATGGCCCTCTTCATCCGTTTTGGTTTCATCGCATACCGGGGATATGTTATAGATATCTTGGAACCCGATGGCATCAAAACCCATGCCCCGGGCAAATTCAGCCTCGTCCATTTTTGTTTTTCCCATGGCCTGGACAAGCTTCTGCCGGATGCCCGGGTCCACCCAGTCGGCAAAGGGCACCTGATCCGTTTCTTCCAGGTTCAGTGCTTTCATAAATCTTTGTTTTGGGGTCATCCACCCTCCTTTTCCTGCGCGATCAGATACAAACTGTTTTTGACTTGTCATGAAGGATGCCGCGCAGTGCCTCCATAATCTAGCGCAGCGCCTCGATCGGCTGATTTGGCCATCTTTGAATAAATCGACAGGTACCCCTTTTTGACTTTTTCCGCCGGCGGTGTCCATACCTCAAGCCGTTTTTTGAATTCCGACTCGGAAATCAACAGGTTGATCTGGGCTTTGGGAATATCGATTTCAATTTGATCTCCATCTGCAACAATGGCCAGGGGGCCGCCCTCGGCCGCTTCCGGCCCGATATGACCCACTGCACAGCCCTTGTTGGTACCTGAAAAGCGGCCGTCGGTGATCAACGCGATTCTGTCCTGCAGTCCCTTGGCGGCCAGTTGCCATAAAAATCGCTGCAACAGCCGCATGCCCGGATCACCCTTGGGGCCGACATAACGGATAACAACCACCGATCCCGGCGCCAGGGTATCCTCAATCAGGGCCTTGGAGGCTGATTCCTCATCGGCAAAAATTACTGCAGGTCCCGTGTGCTGCTGCATGGAGGGGGGCACGGCTGCCTTTTTGATCAATGCCCCATTCGGTGCCAGGTTCCCGGTCAGGAATATCAGCCCGCCTTCATTTTCAAGTGGATTTCCCAGACTATGAATTACAGCGGCGTTGGTTACGCTGGCTGTTTTTAAATTCTCTTTCAGCGGATGCCCCGTGACAGTGAGCACCTCTGAAGCCAAAAGTGGCTCCAGCATTTTCATCACCCCTGTAATGCCGCCGGCTTCGTCCAGATCAGCCATGAAATGCCCACTGGCGCCGGAAGGATAGATATCACAAATAAACGGCGTCGACCGGCTCAATGCATTGAATTGTTTGGGCCGGATTTCCAGATCGAGTTCAGCGGCAATGGCCTGGAGATGCAGTACGCCATTGGTGGAACCGCCGATGGCCATCAAAACCCGGATGGCGTTGTCAAAAGCCGCCGCCGTCAGTATTCGGCTGGGCTTGAGATCCTGTTGCAGCAGAGCCATGGCCTGTTGACCGGTTTGAAACGCCATCCGTTGCAACCGGGAATCCGTTCCGGGAACCGACGCATTGCCCGGCAGGGTCATGCCCAGGGCTTCGGCCATGGCCGCCATGGTGTTGGCCGTGCCCATGACCGGACAGGCACCGGTGCCCCGGCAGCCCTTGTCTTTAACTTCGCAAAATTCATTTTCAGTCAGATCGCCCGCTTTGAATGCCTGAAAGTGCTTGGCCGCCACATCCAGCGGGTCAATGGGTTGACCTTTAAAGCGGTTGAGCTGCATGTACCCGCCGGTAAGTACAATGGCGGGCAGATCCAGCCGGGCCGCGGCCATTAAATGTGCGGGAATCACATCATCGCAGACCGGCAAAAAAATCATGGCGTCAAAAAGATTGGTCATGGCAACGGTCTCGATATAGCCGGCTACCAGATCACGATGCGGTAAATGATAGTTGTCGTGACCGGCCATGCTGGTGCAGATCGAGCTGATGACAAACTCCCGAGGCGTGCCGCCGGCCGCCCACACGCCGGCTTTGACCATCTGCGCCACCTTGTCCAGATGGATGGAGGCAGGATTGACCTCACCCCAACTGCTGACCACGCCGATCTGGGGCCGCGCAATGGCGTCATCTCCCAGGCCGAGCCCCCGGATCATCTCCTGTCTTTCCACCAGTGCATAATCCGGCAGTATACTGTCTTTTTTATCAATATTCATAATTTCATCCTTCAAAATTATTTTTGTGTAATATGAATCATTTTGGAACCCCCTGCTCATCCCATCCGCTGAGCCGATAATACTCTTTGCGCATGTACTCCAGCTCTTCGGCTTTTAATTCAAGGCCTGTGTCTTCAAGCTTGGTAAACATTTTCGGGGGTAACCAGTCATCATCGGCCGTCACACCCTCGCGGAGGTTGAATTTGCGAACAATGTCCGAGATGGATCTGGCAATGGTGTGCAAATTTTCCTTGTCCCCGGAAAGCCCGGTAACGGCATGCAAGGTTTCCCCGAGTTCTTCCCACAAATACATATCGCGGTAAAACCGGCAAAAAATCATCGCATCAAAAACCGTCAGGCGATCTTCAAACTCAAGAAAAAGTTCGGCCTTACCCTCGATCTGATCCGGTGGAATCATACCGGCCAGTTCCGGTTTATAAAAGGTGGCCCGCAAATGGCACGCACCCCGGTCGGAGGTGGCAAACGCCAGCCCCATGCCTTTTAATTTACGCGGGTCATAACCAGCCGGTTCCATCCCTTTGACATGCACCGCGATATCCTCCAGGTCCCACTGCCGGGCCGCATGTCTGATGCCTTGCGCCAGCGTGTCGCCGATGCCTTCCCGGCTAGCGATCATGTGCAGCAGTTTGGCAAATCCGTCCACATCACCATAATCCAGGGTATAGTCGATTTTACCGCGTTTGCAGGCCTCTACGGTAAAGGCGCACAGATTGCCGGCACTGATCGTGTCCATGCCCAGACGGTCGCAAATGTCGTTGAGATAGGCGATCTCCTCGATGCTGTCGATCAAACAAAGTCCGCCAAAGGCATAGATGGTTTCATATTCTGGCCCCTCGATCTTCAGACCGGCATGACGCCCCTGCTTTATGGTTGTCATCCGGCCGCAGGCCATGAAGCACTTGGCGCAGGCCCGGGGCGTCACATCGCATTGGGCGTGCAGGGCATCGGAGCTGATATTTTCCCATTTATCATAGGTGCCTTCCGACCAGTAGCGCGTGGGAAAGGCATTTGCTGTGTTGAGCACCTTTACCAGTTGCGAGGTGCCCATGGTCTTATAAGCAGCCACCCCTGGATTGTCCTTTCCGGCCGCCATGATTTTTTTGGAAATCGCTTTGACCTCATCTTCACTGAAAACGGTGCGTTGGCAATTACCTTTGAAGACAATACCTTTGACCTGTTTGGCCCCCAGCACAGTGCCGACACCGGTTCGACCGGCCGAGCGCCACTGGTCGTTTTTGATTAGCCCAAAACAAACGCCGTTTTCAGCGGCAGGGCCGATAACGACCGTTCCTTTTTTTTTATAATCTCCCGTCAATGAACCATAGCGCTCGGTTAAAATATTTTCGGTGTCATAGGTCTCCTTGCCCCACAAATCCCCGGCATCATGAAAATGAACCGCATCAGGGGTGATCTCCAGCGCAGTCGGCTTTTCGCACCGGCCTGTAATGACAATGGCATCAAAACCAACGGCATCAATGGCTTCGGGTACCTTGCCGCCGGAATAAGATTCTGAATATATACCGGTTTGGGGTGATTTGGTGAAAACGCCATACCGGCTGCTGCCCCACACCCGGCTGCCGGTGATAGGGCCGGTGGCAAAAATGAGACGATTTTCCGGCGACATCGGATCGACACCCGGTGGATTACGTTCAAACAGCAGATAGGAAGCCAGCCCCTTGCCCCCGATATATTTGGTATAGATCGCCTCTTCTATCGGTTCTTCCTGAAATGTTTGATCTGACAGATTGATGTTTAAAATTTTCCCATAATGCCCATTCATGCTTGGCCTCCCTTTAAAATTACCAAAAAAAATTGTTTTTGTGTGACGTGCCGATACCCGGCAAAGCCGGACCCAAATTGAATAGTGAGAATTGAAAACTTGTGGTATCGCTTTATAATTGAATAGTGAAAAGTGAAAAGTGAAAATTTATGGTCTCGCTTCACTCGATCTTTTCTATTCAAATCGATAGATCGGGCAATACATAATACATGGTGCCCCTGCATCCATCAATTTTCAGTTATCGTAGGGTTGGCTGTGCCCACCAAACAGACAGAATACCTTCAGTATTCAATTTTCAATAATACAAGTTCCCTCACATTTTTTTATAATAAAACACGAATTCCAGAATTAAGAAACCAATTTCCCCGGGTCATCAATATCGGCACGGATGGTAAAATCTCTAATTATGAATTTCGTCCAGACCCGACTCTATGATGGCCAGCCCTTTTTCAAGCTGATCATCAGTAATGACAAAGGGCGCCAGGCAGCGGACGATATTCCCATAGATACCGGTCACCAGAAGCACCAGGCCATTGTTGCCGCAATAGGCAGCCAGCTTCATGGCTTCAGCATTCGCCGGTGTTTTATCCGGGCCTTTGACGAGTTCAAAACCCCGCATGGCGCCGATGCCGCGCAGTCCGCCAACCATGCTGAATTTCTCCTGCCAGGATTTGAAGCGTGCCTCGAGTTTTTGGCCCAGGGCTACGGATTTTTCCAGCATGCCCTCTGTTTCGAAAACGTCGAGAACGGCCAGGGCCGCGGCACAGGCCACGGGGTTGCCGCCGTATGTACCGCCGAGTCCCCCGACATGTACGGTGTCCATCAGTTCGGCCTTGCCGACCACGGCCGCAATGGGCATTCCGGCCCCAAGGCTTTTCCCGATAACCATCATATCGGGTGTTACACCCCAGTGTTCAGAAGCAAACATTTTCCCGGTTCGCCCCATACCGCTCTGGATTTCGTCCATAACCAGCAGGATTCCGTGATCTTGACAAACTTTTGCCAGTTCCGGGAAGTAACCATCCGGCGGTGCAATAAAGCCGCCCTCACCCTGAACGGGCTCGGCCACCACCGCAGCAATGGCCTCCGGGTTGATATGGGTCACGAAAAAATCATGGAGTGCTTTAATATCGCCAAAAGGTACACGATAGATCTCCGGCGCAAACGGGCCGAAGCCGAGCTTGAACGGTTTGACTTTTGTGGTCATGGTCATGGTGAGCAGGGTCCGTCCGTGATAACCATTGTCGAAAACAACAATCCCCTGCCGTTTGGTGGCATAGCGGGCGACCTTCACGGCATTTTCCACGGCCTCGGAACCGCTGTTCAGGAAAACCGCTTTTTTGGGAAAATCCCCGGGCGTCAAGCGGCACAGCTTTTCGGCCAGCGCCACCGCTGATTCATAAGGGTTGACCATGAAACAGCAATGGGTCAAATTTTCCGCCTGTTCTTTGATGGCGGCCACTACCTTAGGGTGGCTGTGGCCAATATTCATCGCGCCGATGCCGCCGGCAAAATCGATGTATTCCCGCCCCTCTACATCCTTTAGCAATGCGCCCCGGCCCGAAGCGATAAAATTCAGCGAGGCGTTGCCCACCGCTGATGTAATGGCCTGTTTTCTCCGATCGATGAGTTGTTGATTCAATCCTTTGTCCATGTTTTACCCTCCTTCATAATATTGGTGATTAAATAAATTATTGCACATAGATGTACCAGACCCGGCACGCCAATGCCGATTGACCGTCTAATGCAATTTTTACGAGACCTTCAATTTTAATTTTATCTCATAGTCGTCGATAATGCTTCGCATGGCCTCCGCCGCACCTTCGGGCAACGGCGGAGGCTCATGGCTTGAAATGATCTCCAGCGCCCTTTCATACCCCCGTTCGGTCAAGTCTTTCCCGGCTGTTTTATCCATCCAGTTGGACCGGTTTCTGCGATCAAAAAGATCTGATTTTGATGTGGCGCGCATGTTGTCAAAGGTATGGGAGTGGGTCAGGAACTCGCCTCCGGGGCCGACTTCTTTAATGATATCCAGAGCCAGCGTATTTTGATTGACCGGTATGCCCTTTAACATGTGTTGTATCCTCCCTATCTGTTCGCAATCCATGATTAACTTGGCATAATCAAAAGTCAACCCGGATTCCAGTGCACCGGCGCCATATACAAAGTTTGGGCCGCTCAATGCGGCCATGGTTGCCGATAATGAGAAATCGTAGGCCGCTTGTGTGTCTGGGATTTTGCTGTCCGAGACGCCGCCGCCGACCCAGCAGGGCAGTTGATACATTTTTGCCAGTTGGGTCAGTCCGGCACTGATCAGGCCGTGTTCGGGAGAACCGGTCACCGGTACGGCGGTCCGCAGATCTATGATGGTGCTCATACTGGCGTAGGTGCAGGGTATTCCCGGGGCGGTTAACTGTGCCAGAACGATTGCACTTAAGACTTCAGCGTTATGAAGAACAATCGAGCCGGCAAGGGTCACCGGAGACGTAGTCCCTGCCAACACCATGGAGATAGGGGCAACGCCGATCCCCAGTCGAGCGCTCTGAATGATCACATCACAGCACATCTTCACCAGCACCAGCGGGCTGGTGGGGCAGACAAAAGCGGTCACCGGCGTGCGTTTCCGAAAATTTTTATCACCGCCCACGCAGGCCGCGGCCATCTGAGCAATACGCGTTGCATTCCCGCCGCTGTAAAAGCCAAGAAAAAGATGCTTGCCGGTATTGGAAACCATGGCCTCGTAGTTGTGGAGCGCTTGCGTTGCGGCAAATTGCTCCAGCGAACCCACAGGTCTTTCAACTATGACAATCTCTTCAAGCCGGTCGCAAACCCGGGTGATTTTCCCCAGATCCGCCTTTGTTGTCGACCGGAGCCGGCGTGTCATCGGATCGATGATCTGCACACATTCCCCAAAGGTTGAGAACCCGACCTTATTGGGTTCCGCAATAAAATCGTATTTTGCATCCCGGCCATGATAGGTCACCCGACTGGGGGCCGAGTGGATACATTTTTCGATGATATCGGGAGATATCTTGACGATGCCATGTGTTCCCGAACGATCCACCCTTGCTCCGGCGCCGCTGAAAATTTCAAGGGCTTCCCTGGATTCGACTTTTATACCGGTTGTTTCGAGAATTTCCAGTGTGGCGTGATGTAGCGTCCGGACCTGTTCATCCGTAAAGACGGCGGATTGAATACGGCCGGCTGCGTCACTGACAACATCAGGTGTATGTTTCATTATAATGGTTACCTCGCAAATGAGATATCATGAACTGCACTCGCAACCTGATGCGGGGAATTGAACCCAAAAAATTTCGCAACACCTGATGCGTATTCATTGTAATTTATGGATAAAAAATCAGGCATCCGGCTTTGCCGGGGAGTATGACGCCTAAATTTCCGACAGGTCTCGACGTCGATGGTCGACAAGATTTTGATACATCCGAGCGCGCCAGCTTTGAGTAAATGATTCCGTCCAATCATAAAAGCCCTTCCCGCTTTTGGCACCCAAGTCTCCTTTAGACACCATTTCGAGAAGAAGATCGTAGGATTGTTGCGAGGTGTCCATATCCGGCAGTATATATTTTTCGCACTGAAGCGTCAGGTCATAGCCATCATTGTGCTCATAAATTTCAAAAGGACCCGCCACGCCGAAACGTCGTCCAAAACTGTATTTTACCGCCATATCCACCTCTTGCGGTGTGGCAATTCCTTTTTGTACGATATTGAATGCTTCCCGCCATATAGCCACCTGTATTCGATTGGCGATAAACCCGGGTGCTTCCTTGAGGCATTTAATCGGCTTTTTCCCTAATGTTTTATACAAGGTATAAATTTTCTCTGTTACTGCTTTATCTGTTTTCGGGCCCGGGACGATCTCGACCAGGGGCATCAAATGGGGCGGATTAAAATAATGTGCAACCAGAAAGCGTTCGGGATGTTCAAATGCGTCGGCCATGAGGCCGGGCATAATGCTGGACGTATTACTGGCGATTACCGAATGAACCGGGCATGCGGCTTCGACTTGATTGAACAGATCACATTTTTGATCCAGGTCTTCGATAATGGCTTCGATAATCAGGTCGGCATCCCCCACACCTTCGGGGATGGAAGTTGTTGTCCGGATTTTATTCAGAGCGGGTTGGATGTCATCGGAATGAATAAATGCAAGTTCCGCCATTTCGGTTAAATTTTTTTCTATTTGATGTAACGACGCATCAAGTTTGTTTTGGCGGCGGCCGATCAATACGACATCATACCTATTTTGAGCGAACTCCTGAGCGATGGAATGGCCCATCATCCCCGCACCTGTCACGGCAACGCGCTTTATCTTATTTTCATTCATTTATAGTACCCTTCATTTGCCGGTTTACTCCGATTTCGAGTTTCAGGTTTCGCCTTTATCGCAGCGTCTCCGTAAAGCCATCTACGCCCATGCTCTGCCCGTTTATTTTGCTTCCGGCACTTGAACATAAAAACAGGATCATCTGGGCGACATCATCTGCAGTTACGAACGTTCTCATGGAAATACCCTGTATGAGGGTTTCTCTTACTTTCTCCCTGCTCAAGCCTTTGGCCACCGCTTCATTGGCGATGACCCTTTCCATTCGGTCGCCCTCGACAATGCCCGGAACAATGGCATTCACCCGGATGTTATGCTCTCCGAGTTCCATTGCCAATGTTTTTGTAAACCCTTCTATGGCCCATTTAGAGGCTGCATAGGGTGAGCGGTAGGGATATCCCATTATACCGGCTGCTGAAGAAAAATTGATAATCGCTCCCCCTCCTGCGCGTTTGAGAAAGGGCACCGCATATTTTACACAATAAAACGTACCGTTGATGCCGACATCCAATGTCCGGTTCCATTCTACGGGATCGATATCTTCTACTTTTCCTGCCGGGCCCCCGATGCCGGCCCCATTAACCAGAATATCAATCCCCCCCAGATAATTCTCTGCTTCCTTGATAAATTGAGCCACAGCCTCGGGTTTTGAAACATCACAGACACGGCCTGAAGCGGTTGGGTGGTTCTGCATGAAATCAGAGAGCATTTTTTCATCAATATCGCCGACAAAAACATTGGCCCCGCTTTTGATAAACAGTTCGGCAATTTTACCACAGATGCCCGAGGCGCCGGCGGTGATCACTGCTCTGGCGCCATCGATTGAAATATCCATAAAAAATCCTTTACTCACGGCCGTGAACCGGTGGACGGTAATATTTATTTACGATGCGATTATATCGGTGCGGGCCGGCTGCCGCCGGCCCGCATGTCATTAAAAACTGTTTTGAATTCGGCAATGACGGATCAGGATTTGAACCACCAGCGCTCCAGGCAGCGATTGCCGTCCAGTGTCTGGTTGGCGGCGACTTTTTCGGTATGGCCGATCTTGTCGGAGACGGCCCAGACATGATTGGCGAACATGGGAATCACCACGCCACCTTCGTCCTTGATGATTTTTTGAATCTCACCGTACATTTCACGGCGTTTTTGTTTGTCCAATTCGGCACGGGCTTCGGTTAGAAGTTTATTGAAGCGATCATGCTTCCAGAATGTGTCGTTCCAGGTGGCGCCTTCGGCATAGGCCATGGTCAGTGCCCAGTCCTCGGTGGGCCGGCCGCTCCAGAAACACATGCTCCAGGGTTTTTTCATCCAGACATTGGTCCAGTAGCCGTCCTTGGGTTCGCGAATAACGTTGATGTCGATACCGATCGCTTTGGCATGCTCCTTGTAAAGGATGGCGGTACCCTCGGCACCGGGGAATGCGGCGTCCGATGTGCTCAGGTTCACCTTTAAGCTGGAGAGTCCGGCTTTTTTCAAATGAAACTTGGCTTTGTCCGGGTCGTAATGGCGCTGCGGCAGGTCCCCGGCATAGTACTGATTGGAGGGGGCAATGGGGTGGTCGTTGCCCACCATGCCGTGGCCGCGTAAAATCGTTTTAACGATCTCTTCGCGATTGATGGCGTACTTGAGTGCCAGTCGGACGTCATTGTTGTCAAACGGTGCAGCGGTGGTAATCATCGGCAATGTGTAGTGCTGCGTGCCCACGACTTCCTCTACGCGGATACCGGGTCGTTTGCCGAGCAAATGAGCGGTTTTGAGCTCGCACCGGTCCATGATTTGCACTTGCCCGCTGGTCAACGCTGTGGTCCGGGCGTTGATGTCCGCGATGGACATGATTTCCACTTCGTCGAAATATCCGCGGTTAGGCTTCCAGTAGTTGGGGTTTCTTTTCAAAAGGGTGCGCACGCCGGGTTCAAATAATTGCAGCTTGTACGCACCGGCGCCGATGCCCGATTGCCAATCGGGTTTCCCGTCCTTATCGGGCATGATGGCAAAGGTACGCTCGCTCAACAGGTAGGGGAAATCCGCGTTACCGGCATCAAGTTCGAACACCACCGTGTACGGGTCCTGGGCTTTGATATCCACGATGGGCTTGACCAGGGTTTTTTGTGAGGATTTGGAGTCTTCGCCGCGATGATAATTGATCGAGGAAATGACGTCGGTGGCGGTGAGTGTTTTGCCGTTGTGAAATTCAATGCCTTTGCGGATACGAAATGTCCAAGTGCGGGCACCGGGGGATGCCTCAAAACTTTCAGCCACTTCGCCGACCAGGTTGCCCTGGTGATCAATTTCCGTTAGGTAGTTGTGCATGGCCCCGAGAAACATCACCATGGTGTAGTTGTCCGGGGATAGCGAGGGGTCAAGGGTATCGGCTGTGCTGCCGCCTGAAAGGGCCAGGCGGACTTTACCGCCTTTTTTGGGCATTGCAGCACGGGCCGAGCTTCCCAGCAACACCGGGCTGAGGACGGTTGCCGCACCTAAGGCCGACGCTCTGGCCAGAAATTCACGCCGACTGATTTTGCCCTGGTTGAAAAGTTTTTCCAGTTGATTTAATGACATGGTAGCCTCCTTTTTTGAGTGTGATGATAATTGTTTCCCTCTCCTGCGCATTTGAGAAGAGAAACCGCATATTTTACACAATAACTAAAACGTATCATTGATGTCAACGGCCATTGTCCTGTCCCATGCTTTGAAATCGATATCTTCTAGTTTTCGCCGGGCCATCGCGACATCGGGCCTGACTGCGCTGGGAAAGTTTGAGAAAGTACACGATGATATAAGTAATGAACTTTAACGTTAAATTTGAATTAAAATATAATACTTTATAATTGTCAATAAATATTTTTCTCTTGGACAGGTCTTGTTGCTTGAAATGAGATAATATATTAATATAACAAATAGTTAATGGCTATATTATTTATTATACTTCTTGACAACAAACAACCCGATCGGTTTTAAATGACTTTAACGATTTAGTTATACAGATCATCAGGATTAGAAAGCTTGCTGATGTGAGGAAACAAACAACTACCATATATTATTAGAGATGGTATCAAGCCATGTGAGGGGGGGGCTGTATATGATTAAATAAATCATAATCATTTCATACAGGTGTATTAAACTTGGTATGGTAAAGCAGCACTCGTCCAACTTAATAGATGGAAGCTATATATCCATTTCCACCCATACGGGTTGATGATCGGAGCCATCTGCCAGTTCGTCGATCCATGCTTTTTTTACCCGATCGGCCAGTTCACCGGAAACCAGACAATAATCCAGCCGGTGTTCATGGTCGTACTCCTGGCTCTTTTGAAGGGTGATGCCTTCATCTTC
>Ga0075121_1002010_pt1 | contig 12062 bp, 12 predicted proteins | sample AntAceMetag02UKG_FD_69793 | JGI IMG/M metagenome (GOLD analysis project Ga0075121, IMG submission 69793) | Saline lake microbial communities from Ace Lake, Antarctica - Antarctic Ace Lake Metagenome 02UKG | ecosystem: Environmental > Aquatic > Non-marine Saline and Alkaline > Saline | place... | reverse complement strand
GTAATTTTTCTGCTTCTGCAATATACTCAGTAAGATCCTTGGCATACACATTGGATAGTATGAATATCAGAGCTGAAGAGATCAATAAATATTTTAAGATCTTCATTATACCTCCTGATTAGGTTACGGGTTCATAAAAATTGGAAGATTGAGTGTCAAGAAAATCGAAATGCTTGACGGTATATAGAGTAAAATAACGGTTTCTTTCATGCAACTTCGGAAAGCGTATAAGATCGGAATAACAGCAGCAATAGCTATTTGTCTGCTCATCATATATATTTTTATCGAACCTTACTGGCTGAGGATCAAAAACATTACATTTAACGACAAGGATATCCCCGCGAATTTTAATGGCTTAAAGATCGTATTTGCTGCCGATTTTCATCATGGTCCCACAACGGGATTGCCATTTATCGAACATGTTGTGAATAAGATTAATGAACAGAATCCGGATATCGTACTTCTTGGCGGTGATTATGTGTATCGAGATAAGAAATATATCGAACCTGTTTTTGAAGTGCTGAATGAAATAAAAGCACCACTGGGAGTATTTGCAGTCCTTGGAAACCATGAAAGCGTGAAGTGGTTAGAAATAACAAAACAATGCATGCAAAAATATGATATAGAACTCCTTGATAATAAATCGAAATGGATAATGAGAGGGAATGATCGCATAAAGATAGGCGGAGTTAGTAATTTCTGGAAGGATGGACAAAGACTGACTAAAACGATGGGGGATATCACTGAAGAAGACTTTAGCATCCTGCTTATGCATAATCCGGACTCTGTGCCGTATATTAAAACAAAAAACATCGATCTCGTTTTAGCCGGACATACTCATGGTGGTCAGGTCTCTCTTTTTGGTTTGTGGTCTCCATGCCTGCCTATCGTAGCGGGACAAAAACTCGCGTACGGATGGTTCGAAAACGACTACACAAAAACATATGTTACGTCAGGCATTGGTACGGTTTTTCCTCCGATCAGATTTTGCATGCGACCGGAGATAGTGGTCATTACTTTTCATAAAGAAATGGAACACAGATAACCAATGATCGTGCTGATTAGCGCAGATACATATTTCGAAATATTAATAACAGGTTCATTTTTATAATTTGTAGAATATTTTTTTATCCTCTCTGTGTTCTCTGCCTGCCATGGCGTAATGAAATGAAGACGGGTGGTGAAAAAAATTTTCAAAAACACCACTTTATCCAAAACATTTGACATAAAAATCCTCTCGGAACAAATCACTGCAGAAATAAGAAAATAGGAGCCATAATGAAAAAACAGGATATGAATCCATTTTTCCAGAGCTATAATACACCTTTTGACACAATTCCTTTTGATAAAATCAGGTTAGAACATTTTATGCCTGCCATAGAGGAAGGGCTCAAAGATGCCCGTGAAAGTATTCAGGTGATAAAGGATAATCCTGAAAAACCGAATTTTGACAATACAATACTTGCACTGCAAATCAACGGAGAACTCCTTGATGAAGTGACTACTGTATATTTCAATCTTTATGGTGCAGAATCCAATGATGAATTTAAGGCACTTGCCCAAAAGATCTCTCCCATGCTTGCACAATTCCAGAGCCAGGTTATGACTGATTCAGAACTCTTTAAAAGGGTTGAAAAGGTATATAAAAACCAGGAAGGTCTCAATCCTGAACAGAAGCGATTGGTCGAACATTATTATAAACAATTTGTCCGTAATGGCGCGAACCTTCCACCTGAAAAAAAGAAAAAACTCGAAGAGATCGACAAGGAACTTTCAACTTTGAGTCCAAAATTTTCGCAGAATGTGCTTAAATCCACAAATGCTTTTGAACTTCATATTACTGATGAAAAAGATTTAGACGGATTACCGGAAGGTGCAAAAGAAGCAGCGGCATTCACAGCAAAGAAGAAAGGGAAAGATGGCGGCTGGTTGTTCAATCTGCAAATCCCAAGTGTGCTGCCTATATATAAATATGCAAAAAATCGCAAACTCCGCGAAAAAATAAACAGAGCATACGGAGCACGAGCGTTCAATGACGAGTTTGATAACAGAGAAATTCTCATGAGGATCGCACAACTCCGGCAGGAACGAGCAGAACTTCTTGGTTACAAAACACATGCTCAATATGTGCTCGAAGAGCGTATGGCGGAAACACCCGAAACAGTCGAAGGATTTCTTGAGAGAGTCTATTCTGTGGCATTTCCCGCTGCTCAAAAAGAAGTTGAAGAAATACAAAAATTAGCAAAGGAAACTGATGATATTGTCGATTTCCAAACCTGGGACAGTGCATATTACTCGGAAAAGTTAAAGAAGATCAAATATAACTATGATGAAGAAGAACTCCGTCCATACTTCAAGGTGGAGAATGTAATTGATGGATTATTCAAAGTTGCAGAAAAATTATACGGTATAACATTCAAACAGCTCAAGGACATACCGGTTTATCATGAAGAAGTAAAGGTTTATGAGTTAGACGATAAAGATGGTTCTCATCTTGGTTTATTGTATATGGACCTTTTTCCGAGAGAAACGAAAAGAAACGGTGCATGGATGACTAATTTCAAAACGCAGGGTTTCTCTCATGGAGAAATTCGCAGACCTCATGTAGGAATTGTGGCAAATCTCACTCCTTCTTCCGATAAAAAGCCCTCTCTGCTAGATATTTCTGAAGTACAGACATTATTCCATGAATTTGGACATGCACTGCATGGATTGCTTTCGGACTGTACTTATCAAACGCTGGCAAGCCCCAATGTGTACTGGGATTTCGTTGAGCTTCCTTCACAAATAATGGAGAACTGGACGCTTGAGAAAGAAGCACTCGATATGTTTGCAAAGAATTATAAAACCGGAGAAAAAATGCCGGATGAACTTATTCAAAAAGTGAAGAAAGCGCAGAACTTTAATAAAGGAATGGCAAATATTCGCCAGCTCTCTCTCGGATTTCTCGACATGGCATGGCATGCCCAGGATCCAAGGAACATCGAAGATATGGTTGCTTTTGAGGAAAAGGTCATAGATAAAACAAGATTATACCCAAAGGTTGAAGGAACAAACACCTCATGCAGTTTCGGACATATCTTTGCTGGTGGATATTCTTCAGGTTACTATTCCTATAAATGGGCAGAAGTACTCGAAGCGGACTCATTCGAGCTTTTCAAAGAAAAAGGCATTTTCAATCAGGAAATCGCAGATTCCTTCAGAAAGAATATTCTCGCAAAAGGAAATACCGCTCACCCGATGGAACTGTATGTGAAATTCCGTGGTCGCGAACCAGATCCAGATGCTATGCTTAAAAGAGATGGTTTGTTCAAATAATACAAAATTGTAGAAATAAAAAACCGACCCGGGTCATTCCAGGTCGGTTTCTTTTTTGAAATCAAATGACTATTTATGATGTACAGGAATATTGTGTTTTGTATGATGAATAGCCGATATGACCGCAGAAGTGATAACAATAACTGCACCAAATAATGTGAGAAGAGTTGGGATTTGATGCCAGACTATCAAATCGATCAAACCGGAGAAAATCACTGCAAGATAAATGAAAGGTGAGATCGTAGTAGTCGAAGCATATTTTACAGCGAGAATGAGCAGCAATTGGAATACTGCATAGAATATTCCTGATAATGCCAGGTAAAGAAAAACGATACCTGAAGGAGTAGTCCAGGTGGATATTGACCAAATGCCCATAACGATTGTGGAAAAAGCAAGAAAGTAAAACATGACGATTTTCACAGATTCATCTCTGTCATCCAGCAACTTGATGATCACAGTAGAAAGACCCGAGAGGAATCCCGAAAGTAGTGCGATCAGATCACCAGGATTAATTGCTCCTTTCCCGGGATGTAAAACCATTGTTACACCAATGAAACCAATGATCATCACACAAAACATTTTCAGTGTGATCTTTTTACGAAATACAAAAAATGCTATGATGGGAATGAAGATTGGGGTCGTGTTTTGCAGGAGGGTCGCATTGACGAGGGGAATCATTTTCACCGCGACAAAGTAAAAATACATAGAGAGCAATCCGACTACTACTCTTCCGAAGATCAGAAGTGGATTTTTGGGTCTTAAGCTGACCTTCTTGCCATGCAAAACCCAGGGTAACACGATAATAAGGGCAACAAGATTCTGGAAGAACATGATCTCGTGAATTCCCAAACCCTCATTTGCGCATACCTTTATAAATGCGGACATAATTGCAAACCCAAGAAATGCAATTATAACAAGGATTATCCCTTTTACGGGATTAAGATTCTTTTCAACAGCGACCATATGTGCTCCTTCTCGCTACTTCAATGGGATGAAGATGAACATCTCAGAATCCTGTTTTTCAGGATTGAATTTCTCGCCATAAAATTCGAGTTCATTTCCGGTTCCCTCAGCATAGCCACTATGTGGAAGCCATTGATAATAAATATAATTATAAGTTTCTGTTAAGTTATCAAGAGATCCATAATGAGTGAATCTAGCATATTTTGATGAAGGAGCGATATGTACAACCATTCCCTCAGGGACGACATCAGTACTTGTAACTTCATAACCAGCAAAATAAGTGAAAGAAAATGAGTCGCCACCATAATCCATATTATAAGATGTGCCCCACGCTTCAGTATTATTCACCCTATTCTGAATCTGGTCTTCTACTTGCATGAGTTTCATCCACAAAGAAGGGATCTCCATCATATTTTCAGCATTGAAGTCCTTTTCAAAACCTATGAGTTTAAGCTCATCCATTGAAATGATTTCTGGTATTGGGCTTACTGTTTTTGGGGGCTTTGGAAGTTCGGGTTCCGGTGCAATATTTTGTGCCGGTTTTGGGCGAGGGCATGCACACGATACCATTAATAATAAAGAAATAATAATACTTAGAAATACTACTGTTTTTTTCATGTAATCCTCCTGGGATTATTTATACGAAATTTACTGTTTCACAGTGTCGTTCATGTCAAGAAATCTGCATTGCGATTCGCAAATCAATATCCGCTTCCTTCATTTCATCACTATCAAAAGATGATTACCAAGAGGATTTGTCAGAAGATCCTGTACTGAAAATTCATCATCCAGTTTCACTTTTATCTGGGTCCGGCAGAGATTTTCTGCGTGTTCATTCTGAACAATTTTACCTTCTGCTTGCCAGATGAGATCACACTCTTTTCCACCCAGTCGGAATATCATTACATCCTGTAGGGGGAACTCGCCTTGTATTCCCACACCCAATCCCGATTCGAAGTGCGAACGTAATTTATAACTTTTCACTAGACTACATGGGACTGTGCAATGTGCAAGTATCAGTGAGTTTTCCTTCAGGTAGATCTGAGATGGGTTTGCCATCCAGGGAAGTCTGTCATATTTCTTTAAAGCCCACATCAGCCCGATCGTACTAACTAGGTCACCTTCACAACCGGCAATGATCCCTTCGTCATTCAAACGTGAAAGAGCAAAACAGCCGGTTGTTTTCATGTCAAGAACCAGGTTGAAACAGCGGATCGTAAGTGCATCTAATTTATATTTGGAGATAAGAATTTTCATCGCCAGATATATCCTTACATTATCTTCAATCTCTTTTGGAGAAGGCTCTCTTATCTCATGAGAATTGCCTGCTAATTCTAATGAAAATTCTTTGACTTGCTCAATTTCAACTTCCTTGAAAAGGTGCTTAACTTCTTCCAGATCGATTGGAATGACCTCAACTCCAAATGCTCTTTTTACGAGTTCATGTTTTGGAGTGCTTGCTACAAGCCAATCCGATGGTTTGCCTATCAAACCGATTCTTTTTCCAGAGAGTGTTTGCTTGTCTTCAAATCTCTGAATTGAGGGGTTCAGGTCAGTGTGGATATTTTCAGCAGCTTCCGGAAGATAGATGACCCTGCCTTTTTTACCATCCTGTTGAAACAGCGCCAGAACTTCCAATGCTGCCGGAAGAGAATTATGGCTTGAATGAGCCAATAACACAATTTCTTCATTGTTAAATTTTTCACAACGTTCCGTGTGCAGATCAAGTATCTGCTGTTCTGTACCACCAGTGATAACTAAATAGTTAAGTTGTTCAATATCCTGGATGAATGCGGAAGAAATCTGGATGCAATTCAGTTTTTTCAGAAATTTTGTATTTATTCGGATGATATCATTAATTTCTTTTTGAGAAATGAAATCTGATACGACTGGAAGGAAAGAACATTTCATATAGTGCCTTGTCTTAACATTCTACTTTATAATATGCCAATTGTTATCGCAGGTTGCTTCGAACTCCTGCTTTTCCTTTAAATATTGGATTATAAGATTTCTAAGGTCAACATCCGAAGAGTACAGAACTTGTGGCTCATCGATGCCGATTGCTTTGAGATGACCTCCACCTCCATTTGCCCTGTAACTGTTCAGCGCAACAGTATAAACTTTTTCAGGATCGAGTGGTTCTGATGTTTTCAAACAAATCACATCTTTGATTCTGCTGCCAGGTGCTTGGCGCACATCAATCACATAGGAAATCCCTTCAGCCATGTCATAATTATATCCTGCCATATCCGGATTTGTAGAGAGGGAATCATTTTCATACACATAATATTGTGCACAATATTCAAGATAATCGAGAATATTCTGACTGGTCATTTCAATCATTTTGAGCGTATTTTCATAAGGATAGAGTGCATACACATCTTTTATTCTTATTGAGTCTGCAGGGATGATCAAGCTTGTCGAAAATGCAGGGGAAAGGGCAATGTCCGCTCCTGTATAGTAAAGTTGAACTTTATTGATGAGCTCAGGAATAGGGGAATCTTCAAAACGGGCTTTTTTTGAGGAAGCACTTGTATAACACATTGCCACCGGTGTTCGGAAGTATGAAGCAACTTCTTCATGATAAGGTTCATTGAGTTCGAGTAATTTCTGTGAAGGTAAAAAGTTCTCTGCACGTTCTACCCAACCGGATTTTTCGACCACTTTCCATTCTCCATTATCTTTTTCGAGGATTATCTTTGCAATACCCAGACCCCATGAACGAGCGCCGGATATCATTTGCAGCGTAGTGCCATCTTGAATTGTTACGACAGAATCCAGCGGATTCACACGATGTGAATGACCTCCAAACACAACATCAAATCCGGGAACTCTTTCTGCAACAAGTTTGGAAGCATTTGCCACAGGCAAGCCGAAAAGCTCTTCTTTGTATTTATCCTCCTCTGCATCATAACCGGCATGAAAAATACCGATAAGAATATCCGATTTTTCTAAAAGTTCAGGAGTATATTTTTGAGCTGTCTCAACCATGCCTTTCCATGTGATACCAGGATAATAGGTGGTGTCGAGCATTGTGGGAATTCCCGGGGTTGTTAATCCGAGAATGGCAATTTTAAAATTTCCTCTTTTAATAATTGTATAGGGTTCAAAAAAGCAGGTTCCATCCTTACATTCCGCATTTGCAGAAAGCCAGGGAAATTCAGAAGTGTTCCATGCTTTTGTGTAGGTTTCAACTCCCAACTCGATCTCGTGATTTCCTACAGCAAAGGCATCGTAACCGATATAATTCATGGTCTGAATAATGGGGTGAATCCCAGCGGTATCTATCCTATTAAAATAATATGCATAGGGTGTTCCCTGTAACAAATCACCACAATCTACAAATATCACATTATCATATTTCTCTTTGAATTCCTTCATTCTCGTATAGACTTTTACCATTCCACGTGTGCCGGGTTCATCCTTGATGTAGTCATAGGGAATGATCGTGCCATGAATGTCTGTAGTGTTTACAATATAGAGTGTATCTCTTTCCCCTGCCGCATAAAGAATTGGAGCATAGATGATTAATATGAGAGCAATAATTGATATTTTTTTCATGTTTTTTACCTATATATTTTATTTTTTAAGCGAACTTTTTCCACATATAATAATTCGCAAGCGCCGTTGCCCGTATCTTCACGGGTCGTACTTGACCTCCAATTGACATCTCTTCCTTTGTACGCACCTTCGATATTTACAAGAAATCCCCACAATTGTATTAGATCACCCTTTTTGATCTTTTTGAAAACTTTAAGAATATTTGGATTTGCAGGTATAAGATGATTATTAGCAGAATGCTGGCTTATATAGTCTTGCGTAAGTGGACAATCCCATGTGCATTTGTAGATGTAGAATCTCATCATTTGAGAATACTTAATAAATTTTTTCATTTCGGGCTCTGTAAGCTTGCCCCAAGCCAACGCGAAATCATAAGGTACAAGCTTTGCTCCCCATCCGTCGTGATAGCGTTTTTTGCTTACGACTTTTGCAGTTATCTCGTATTTTGCCCGTGGAAATATAAGAAGCTGCATATCATTTTTGGTGAGAGTGAAACTTTTTAGATACTGATCTTCATTCTGCAGCGGGTCTTCGAGCAGATTGAGTGGAACTGTTGCTTCCTCAACTGAGATTGGTTTGTTGATAAATGAAATAGCAGTGATTACGCTTGCCGTAATGATGATAAGAATTATCACTACTACTCGTACGACAGATGTGTTTTGAAGATTATCGGACATAAATTTGATTTTATTAGTTATAGAAATACTGGAATTCTAATGTTCGATCTTCGGGATCCTTGCAGAAAAAGTGATAGATAGGATATTTTGGATTATCTTGAGGGGGCTCATCAGATGTGGCTTTGAACTTGTCATACATGATATCGACTTGAGTTTTATCTTCATAATAGAATGTGATCATTCCCATGGTATCAACACTTTCCCGCTGGCAGAATCCAAGTAAAAGATTGTCGTGCTGAAGAATTATACAATCTCCCTGGTCCATCCAAATCGTACATCCCACTTCATCAATATAAAATGATTTAATCTCTTCTAGTTTGCGGGTCTTAAAAAATATAATCCCGCTCATTCTGAACCTTTAGCTTTTTTCAAGTCTTCAATTGTTTGCTGAAGCTCCCTTATGATATCATTTTGTCTTTTTTCGTTTTTACGCTTATTGTTTTCCTGAAGGCAAAATATTATCGTGACCAGAATCAGTATAATGATCCAGGAAGCGATCACTGCCCAGAAGAAGATTCCTCGTGTTTCATAATATTGCATGAGGAACAGTAATAATATCGACATTGCCCCAAGTATTGTTATAAGAAGTGAGGAGAAGAACCATGTGACACTTTTCTTTGGGTTGTTTTTCATTTTTCTCCAAATTTATTGAGTAATAAAATCAGTTGATACGGGTGAGTCACTCTTTATTTCCATTTGTCCCGAAGTGCAATGTACGAGCAACCATCTTTGAAAATTATAGGTTTTTGAGCGAACACCAATCGCGAATTTCCGCCAGTAGTTGGACCACATTTTGAGTTTAAATCCTTTGTTTGTGAAGCCGTCTTCTAATGAGAGAATTTCCTGCATATTGTCGTCATAAGCCGGGAGAAGAGTAATGATCTCATCCTCGTTTTCACTCATGTAGAGAACACTCTTTCCGAAACCTCCATACGAAACGGGCAGAAGGTAATGCTCATATATGAGAGCACCAACCTGGAATAGAATGTTGTCGAGTATTTTTTTTTCGTGCTCAATACCTTGTTGATGAATAACAGCGACTGCACCGGTGATTCCAATGGCAATTATCGCTACGACGAGGAATATCATGATAAATTGGTATGAGCCCATGAAAAATTAGCTACTTGATCAAATTCAGCCAGATCAAGCCTTTTCCTATACCCTTTTTGGGCATTTCATGAGCGCCGTCAAAAATAAAAAAGCTCAGTCCGGAATCCAATTTCCTTAAGAGTAGAGAGCTAAGAGACAGGCTCAATATTTTGTTTATTTTCATTCTATTCCCTGTGTGAATTGTTTTGGTCGTTTTTTGAAAGACCGACAACGCAATTTTTTCCGCGCTTCTTCCCTTTATAAAGTGCTTCGTCTGCAATTTTTATGCAGGCATCAATATCCATTTTTTTATTATATGTCGCAACCCCGAAAGTAATAGTAGCATGGATTTTTTTCTGATCATATTCAAAATCCGCTTCGTCGATTGATTTCCGTATCTTCTCCGTCACGACCAGCGCACCCTCTAAATTTGTTTTCGGGTACATAAGAATGAATTCTTCGCCACCCCATCTGCCTAAAATATCCTGTTTTCGTATACTAGTTTCCAGTATCCGGGCGATATTACTCAGCACCTCATCTCCGGCTTGATGTCCATATGTATCATTTATTTCTTTAAAACCATCCACATCTCCAATTGCGATAGAAAATTGTACTGCAGATCGTTCAAAGCGTAAACATTCATAGTTGAGTTTTTCCATCATGTCAAGCCGGTTTGACAACTGAGTGAGGTGATCGGTGTGAGCGAGAACATCCATTTTTTTGTATGCTTTAATAAGCTCTTCATTTGCTAATATCCTGTCGGTGATGTCGCGCATGATGCCAATTGCATTCCACTCGTTATGGAGCTTCACACTTGTCAAAGAGAGTTCTACGGTAATTGAAGTTTGGTCTTTTCTTAGGGCTTTAAGCTCAATTGTTTTCCCTATAAATTCACCATCTCCGCTGTTTCTGAATTGGGGCATGGCTTTGATATAATCTTCATAGTAATAATCAGGTACAAGAAATTTATGCAATTCTTTCCCGATGACCTCTTCCTGTGTGTAACCAAATATTCTTTCTGCTCCTTTGTTCCAGAAGGTGATCATTCCATTGATGTCCATCATCACGATAGCATCCCGTGCAGCAGAGCTGAGCACGCGGAATTTCTCTTCTTCCTCAAGAGCTTTTTCCTCAAGACGGAGTTGCTTGACCAGCATATCGATCTGTTCAAGCAATCTGTCACTGTCTATAGGTTTGATGTGAAAGCCATTCACCCCTAGATCGATTGCTTTCAGCATATAATTGGTATTGCTGTACGCAGAGGTGATAAGAATCTTTGAATCAGGATCGATTTTCCGAATGTGCTGTATCATCTCAAGCCCATCCATTACAGGCATCTGCAAATCAGTGATAACGATATCGGGTCTATGAGTTTTATAAAGCTCCAGACCGTCTGCGCCATTCAGGGCAGTATGAATCGTTTCAAACTTGTTCTTAAGAATGCCTTTGATATATGTGAGGATTATATGCTGATCCTCTACAACGAGGATCGATTTATGGGTAGAGTCCATGATGTCCTTTCAGAATTATTGTGTGTTAAACATTGTTTTATAATTAATGCGATTAATACAAATTATAATAATTGAATTCTTTATTTATTATTAACAATTCTACCTTGCGCGATAAATTATCGAAAATGTCGAAGTTTCTGTCAATTATTACTTCATCGCAATAAGAGATATCTCTACTTCAGCATCCTTTGGAAGTTTGGCAACCTGATATGCTTCCCGCGCAGGATATGGCTGGACAAAATATTTTTTATACAGGTCGTTGAGCAGCTCAAAATGCCCAAGATCCTTTAAAAACACACTTACTTTCACAACATTGCCGAAATCCATGCCTGCATCAGTAAGAATTGCCTGAAGATTTTCAAAAACAAGTTTTGCCTGCCCTGCAAAGGTTTCACCCCAGATACCTGTTTTAGGATTTACACCGAGTTGTCCTGAAACGAAAAGCATCCCGTTGTGCATAATTGCCTGTGAATAGGGTCCGATCGCCTTTGGTGCATTATCTGATGTTATTGATTTCATGTTTACTCCTTATGTCTTTTATTTTGGATAGGAATGTTTGATAATTTACGTCAATAATTTCGTTGACATACTGGTAAGAAAAAATGCTTTTAGCACTATGGAAATGAGAAAAATAACACCCGAACATAAAGAGAGAGTGCTGCAAATTTCCAAAGATATTTGGGAAGGTGATGATTATATCCCGGAAATATTTGATACATGGATTGCCGATCCATATGGAGAATTTGTTGGGCTCTTTGATGAAAACACACTTGTTGCCTTTGGTAAAATGACCTTTATTACTCCCACCGATGTGTGGCTCGAAGGTTTGAGAAAAGATCAAGGTACCTCCGTAAAAGGAGTATGTAAGATATTTACAGAATATTATTTAAGTATTCTTTCACAAAAGCAATATCTCACTTCAGTGCGTTTTGCTACATATTTT
>Ga0075121_1002009_pt1 | contig 12064 bp, 10 predicted proteins | sample AntAceMetag02UKG_FD_69793 | JGI IMG/M metagenome (GOLD analysis project Ga0075121, IMG submission 69793) | Saline lake microbial communities from Ace Lake, Antarctica - Antarctic Ace Lake Metagenome 02UKG | ecosystem: Environmental > Aquatic > Non-marine Saline and Alkaline > Saline | place... | reverse complement strand
TCAACAGAAAAAAATGGAGCTTCTTTTTCTAGTGCAACCTTTTTAATAACCTGAAAAGCCGGGTCTGACATTTTTCCCACAAAAATCGGTATATTATTTTTTATAATACCAGCTTTTTCAAATGCAATCTTTTCTTCCGTATCGCCTAAATATTTTTCATGGTCCAGTCCTATTCCAGTGATTGCTGTAACAATGGGAGCAACAGCGGTTGTACTATCCAATCTTCCTCCCAATCCGGTTTCCCATAAGACAAAATCACATTTTTCCCTGGCAAAATACAATGCCGCCATTGATACTGTTACTTCAAAAAAAGTGAGCTGTTTCTTCTCCGAATACATTTTTCCCACCACGGGCCATACATAATCAATCAATTCGACAAGGCTCTTTTGGGAAATACCTTCTCCGTTTATTCTAAGTCTTTCCCTTAACGAGACCAAATGTGGCGAGCTGTAAAAACCTACTTTATATCCCAAACCTTTTAATGCGGAAGCTAATGTGGCACAAACAGAACCTTTCCCGTTTGTGCCAGCAACATGTATAAATTTCAAAGACTTTTCTGGATTACCAAGATTATTTAATAAGCTGGTAATCTGATCCAACCCCATTTTTATTCCAGCATTCTGCAAATCATACAGTCTTTTAATTTTGTCTGAATACTCCCCCATGCAATTCCTTCAGCAAATTCTGCACCCTATAATATTTTTTTTAAAATTATATTTCTTAACATATCATCTGTTTTTTTAGGGTTTACCGGTTTTTCTAGAAAATAATCCATTCCTGCTTCTTGACAGGTTTCTCTATTTTCCTTTAGAACATCACCGGATAACGCTATAATACAGGTATGTTGGTTGGCCTTTTCAAGTTTTCTTATTGCAACTGTTGCTTCAAATCCATTCATAACAGGCATGATACAGTCCATAAAAATAACATCATATTTTTTTGTCAAAAATAAACTGACTGCTTCCTTACCGTTTGTCGCAACGTCTATCGAAGTACAGCCTGATTTCATCAATACTTTTTCTAAAATAATTCGGCTGAAGCTGTAGTCATCTACTATGAGAATATTTAAGTTATTTTTGATGACAGCATAGTGTTTTCGTTGTTTTGGAGAAGATGTTCTTCTTTCTACTTTGAGACCTCTTTTAAACTCTAGTTCGACCCAAAACGTAGATCCTTTATTCATTTTACTTTCAACACCAATATTACCACCCATCAGGTCAACAAGATTCTTTGCAATGGAAAGACCAAGACCAGTTCCATCTACCCTTTTATTAGCACCTGCATTTACTCTGAAAAAAGGTTTAAAAAGGCCTTTAACATCTTCTTTAGATATTCCTATACCACTATCAATAATACTAAATTTATACCTATTTACTGTCTTAGATTCACTTAGTTTTTCAATTCTAAATACAACACGCCCAGTATTAGTATATTTAACTGCATTAATACAAAGATTTAAGATTACTTGCTGCAGCTTTATATCATCACCGAGAAGCTCTACCGATGAGTCAACATCAGACTGTACATCAAACTGTAGTTTTTTGCTTTCAGCAATTTCACTCATTATTGCTCTTATAACTTCTACAACATCATTAAGATAAAAACGATTTTCCAATAAGCTAAGTGTTCCTGTTTCAATTCTTGAATAATTAAGAACATTGTCAACAATTCCAAGCAATAGGTTGCCTGCTGCTTCTATGATACCAGTATATTGTAGCTGTTCCTCATGATTTAGTGCATCCTTAAGGAGTCTAGAGCTCCCAATAATCGCATTCATAGGTGTCCGTATTTCATGTCCCATTACGGCAAGAAACCCAGTTTGAGCCTTTATAGTTGCTTCTAGTTCCAGTATTCTACTGTTCAGTTCTGCTATTGTAGATTCAGATTCTTTTTTATTTGTCTTATTATCAGCCATCAAATACTTTCTAAATTTTCATATGTCTAAGTTTCCTACAGTCAGGGCACATAAAAATATTTAAACCGTATATTATTGCATTAACTGAAGATTTTGAAACTGTTAGAATTTCATCTGTATCAAGATTAATATGTTTTGGATCATTGTCTGCCACAATAAAAGCCGGCCCTCTCAGCAGCTGTAGCTTAATTACTGCATCATCCGGCAGAACAATATGGTCCACATGTTCTCTTGAGTTACTGAAGGCCATCCCTATCCCAGTCCTAAAAATACATCTTGTAATGCTTCTGTAATACGCAGTACTTCCATGCGCTGTAGCTATGCCAACACAATCACTGGCAACTTCTTTTAAATATAATTTATCATTTATCCATACTCTATATCTAATCGCACTCACTTTTTTAGAATTATGAATAAAAATGTCATTCATTCCTAAAATTTCTTTTTTACCTATTTTTCCTGACAATTTTATCAGTTCGGTTTTTAATAAATTACCGGCAATTAAATCGTCAATCAGCTCTTCGTATGAATGCTTTGGGCACAATGAAGAAGTCCTCTTATCTCTAATAGGTAACTTAGGTATTCCAGGATATTCTCTTTCCATTCCTAATAAAGAGCCATCACCACCATGTGTTATAATTAAATCAGGCTTAGTTGTTTTTTCTGAAACTAATTCAACCCCTTTTTTTTTCAACAAAGGTTGTATATCATCCAGAAAACGCCCCTTTAACAATATTTTCATACCGGACAAATCCTTTCAAAACATCAAAATAAATTATTTATTTCTAATTCCTTACACCTTTGCCTAACCACTTTATTCTAAATAGTAGATGCTTCAGTGGATAAAAATCTCTAAACTCTTTTGTTTTTCCTATTAATATATTTATATTTATATAACATAACTATTTAAACAGAAAAAACAATAAATGATATTGTCTTAAAATTTCAATAAATCAGGAAGTTGAGTTATCATGAGCCATATTCTAAAAAAAGCCAAAAACGTAATAGATTTAGAACTCGAAGGTATACGCCGTATACGCGAGCAACTTGGCGATGAATTTGAACAATTGGTAGAAACTTGCAAGTCAACTCTGGATAGAGGAGGCAAAATAGTAATAAGCGGAATAGGTAAAAGTGGTCATATTGGTTCTAAAATAGCTTCAACCCTCGCCAGTACCGGTTCGCCGGCAATATTCCTACATCCGGTAGAAGCTATGCATGGTGATTTAGGTGTACTACAAAAAAATGACATCTTACTTGCTCTTAGCTATAGCGGAGAAACTGATGAACTCCTTCCGATACTGCCATCGGCAAAACGCCTTGATATTCCAATCGCCGCTATAACTGGTAATTCTGATTCAAAACTAGCTAAATGGTCCAATATAGTTATACCAATGCCAATAGGCAAAGAAGCCTGCCCTTTTAACTTAGCCCCTACAACATCTACTACAGCACTTCTAATAATCGGCGACGCCCTAGCCATGGTGCTTCTGGATATCCGCGGATTTACGATGAAAGACTTCGGCAGATTACATCCTGGCGGAGCTATAGGGAGATCGGTAACATTAAAAGTTACTGATATAATGAGATCAGATTCTGATAACAGATTGGTCAAAGTAACTTCAGATACAACCGTCAAAGAAACAATTCTGGCTATGACCAAAGGTCGTACCGGATGCGCAATAGTTATCGATGATCATGAAAAACTGCTCGGTATCTTTACTGATGGCGACTTCAGGCGCAATGCAAGCGACTTATCCATCCTAAACGGTCAGGTTAAAAAGTTTATGACCAAAAACCCTGTTTCCGTTTTTTCTGACCAAATGGCAGTAAATGTTCTTAAATTGATTGAATCAAAACATGTTGATGACATCGTAGTTATAGATAGAGATAATAAAGTTATTGGCATAGTAGACAGCCAGGACTTGCCAGGTTTAAAATTAATGTAAACCAATATTAAGGAAAAAACAATGCACCATTTTATGACAACAGATTTTACGGCAGAACTAATTGGCACAATGATACTAGTTTTACTCGGTGACGGAGTTGTTGCTAATGTACTGCTTAAGAAGAGTAAAGGTGAAAACTCCGGATGGATAGTCATTACTGCCGGCTGGGGACTAGGAGTGGCTATGGCAGTTTATATTACTGGATGGGTTAGCGGAGCCCAGCTAAACCCGGCTGTCACCATAGGAATGGTTTCAATTGGTGAACTTGCCCCATTACAGGCTATTCCATATATTGCCGGTCAAATGGCTGGAGGATTTATTGGCGCAGTAATTGTATACATTACCTATTGGGCCCATTGGAGAGAAACAGAAGACCCTGATCTTAAACTTTCTGTTTTTTGTACAATGCCGGCCATTAGGAACAAGCTAGCTAATCTAATTACTGAGATAGTTGGAACAGCTATGCTTCTTTTTGGTATTTTAGGAATTTCGAATAGCAATAACGGACTATCCGGCGGAATGGGGCCATTTGCAGTTGGACTCCTAGTATTTGCAATTGGCCTTTCATTAGGTGGGCCTACTGGATATGCGATTAATCCTGCACGTGACCTTGCTCCTAGAATCGCACATGCGATACTCCCCATACCCGGAAAAAGAGATTCTGACTGGGGTTACTCCTGGATACCTGTTGTCGGACCGATTATAGGTGGAATAATAGGAGCTGTAGGGTATCAATTCTTCTGTCTCCCATTATGGTCATAACAGTAGAGACGGGTTTATAACCCATCTTTACTACATACAAAACATTTATTTGAAAAGTAGTTCCTTAAGGTACTGTCCTGTATATGACTTTTTGTTTTTTGCTACTTTTTCAGGGGTACCTTCAGCAATTAGGCACCCTCCTTGATCTCCACCTTCAGGGCCAAGATCAATAATATGGTCGGCTACTTTTATTACATCAAGATTGTGTTCTATTATCAGGACAGTATTCCCCTGGTCTCTTAATTTGTAAAGTACTTTTAATAAATGTTCCACGTCCGCTATGTGTAGTCCTGTAGTGGGCTCATCAAGGATATACAAAGTATGTCCCAATTGACGTTTTGATAATTCTGCAGCAAGTTTAACGCGCTGTGCTTCTCCTCCCGACAATGTTGTTGCCGGCTGACCTAAATGAATATAACCCAGTCCAACATCAACAAGTGTTTTTAATTTTCTATGCAGGTTCGGTATAGCTTCAAAAAAATCAGTTGCTTCATTTACTGTCATTTCCAAAACATCAGCAATACTTTTTCCTTTGAATAAAATAGTTAAGGTTTCAGAATTAAACCTCTTTCCTTTGCAGACAGAGCATTGAACATGGACATTCGGCAAAAATAACATTTCAATTTTTTTGATGCCGTCTCCTTTACATTCTTCACATCTTCCACCTTTAACGTTGAAAGAAAATCTTCCAGGTTTATAACCGCGCGCTTTAGATTCAGGCAACTTTGCAAACAGCTCACGTATTAGTGTAAAGGCATTTGTATATGTAGCCGGATTTGATCTTGGGGTTCTTCCAATAGGTGCCTGGTCAATCACAATAGATTTTCCGACATTATCCAATCCCAGGATTTCTTTATGTTTTCCAGGTATTTCCCTTCCAAGATTAAAATGCCTATCTATTGCTATTCTTAAAATATCATTAATTAAACTACTCTTACCCGAACCTGATACACCTGTAATACAACAAAAAGTGCCTAGCGGAATCTTTACATTGATATTTTTAAGGTTATTCTGTGCAGCTCCTTTAATGGTTAGAAAATTACCATTACCTTTTGTTCTTTTCGTAGGTATAGATATATTTCGTTTACCTGATATAAAATCTGCTGTGTGTGTATTTACTGACACCATTTTATCTGGTGTACCGCAGAAGACAAGTTCACCGCCAAGCCTACCGGCTCCGGGTCCTAAATCTATTATATAGTCCGCTCTGCGAATTGTATCCAGATCGTGTTCAACAACAACAACTGTATTACCAGTATCCCTAAGATTAATCAACGTATCAAGAAGTTTATCGTTATCACGCTGATGCAAACCAATACTTGGTTCATCCAATATATATATAACCCCTACAAGGCCACTTCCGACTTGAGTAGCCAACCTTATACGCTGGGCTTCACCTCCGGATAATGTGGAGCTTTCTCTATCAAGTGTTAAATAAGACAGTCCAACGCTCTTAAGAAATCCAAGTCTTGACTGTATTTCATTTAATATTTCTGTTGCAATTGTTTTTTCTTCATCCGTCAAACCATTTGATTTATGAGTGCTAGTTTCATTCGAGCGCATATTATCAATAAAATCAGTTGCCTGTTCTATATTCAAAGCGTTAAATTCATGGATGCCCATACCGCCTACAGAGACAGCTAGACTTGTCGGATTCAAGCGGGCTCCTTCACAGACCGGACATTTTCTTTTGATCATACATGCCCTTAAACGTTCTCTTACAGAATCACTCTCTGTTTCAATATAGCGTCTTTCAAGATTGGGCAAAATTCCTTCAAATGGCTTTCTTAATTCATGTGTTTTTCCTCTATGCCAATAGTCAAACTTTATTATCTCATCACCACTACCATTCAATAAAATATTTTTTAAGTTCTCCGGAATTACATTGAAAGGAGTTTTCATTAAATCTGGAAAATTATAATGCTCGGCCAGGCATCGCAAAAGGTGATTATAATATATTATTAATCGTCTAGGACCTCTCCGCCATATAGGAATAGCACCTTTCTTCAGCGATAAATTTGGATTTGGAACCGTAAGTTCAGGGTTCATGACAAGTTTAGTTCCCAAACCATTACAAGTTTTACATGCTCCATAAGGGCTATTAAAAGAAAAATTTCGTGGTTCAAGTTTTCCAAAACTTATACTGCAATGCATGCATGCCAGGTGCTCGCTTATCTGCTCTTCATCCCAATCCACATTATCATTATCACTCTCAAGCAGTATTGTTATAATTCCTTCTCCACAGCGTAAAGCAAGTTCAATTGAATCTGACAATCTTGAAGATTCCAGCTTTCCAGTTTTCAACCTGTCAACAACAGCTTCAATCGTATGTTTTTTTGTTTTAGCAAGAGCAATATCAGTATCCAAACCGCACATTTCTTTATCTATCCTAACCCTGACAAATCCATCTTTCTTAAGCTTTTCAATTACTTCTCTATGCTCTCCCTTTTTACCAACAACATAAGGTGCCAATATCAGTAATTTTTTCCCAGACGGCAGTTTTAATAATTTTTCACATATAGCCTGAGCACTTTGTTCTCTCACAGTTCTCCCACATTTTGGACAATGAGGTTTTCCTATTCGAGAATAAAGTAATCTTAAATAGTCGTGTATTTCTGTAGTCGTAGCAACTGTAGAACGAGGATTAGAACCGGAAGAACGCTGTTCTATAGCAATAGCAGGCGACAGTCCTTCAATATGTTCAACATCAGGTTTTTCCATCTGATCAAGAAACTGCCTTGCATATGCAGACAAACTTTCAACGTATCTCCTCTGTCCTTCTGCGTAAAGCGTATCAAATGCCAATGAAGATTTTCCTGAACCACTTAAGCCGGTAATAACAACAAATTTATTCCTTGGGATATTTACATCTATCCCTTTTAAATTATGCTGTCTAGCTCCTCTTATAATAATGTCTTTCACAGAAAAACCTTGTTTTTATATAGTTATATGAATTATGAATATTTGTCAAGTTAAACTTGTTTTTGTCTTTTTATTTTGTCACGTTGTTTAATCTTGTTGGCTATGAGCAATTTAAAAAGCAAATTCCTATACACTTAAATAACAATCGTACCAAGTATATTTTTTTCAGTTTAAATTAATTTCCTTCATGAAGCTTATTGCCTGCATATCTCCATTTTTACCGGCAAGAGTCAGCCAGTTCAGGCCCGCACCATAATCTTTTTCCTCTCCATTAAGTCCATGGAGATAGTAAAACCCCAATTCACGCTGCGCTTTTGGTTCATTCTGGAGTGCGGCTTTTCTATACCAAAATAGAGCCATTTTCAAATCCTTTTCTACGCCTTCTCCTTTAGCATAATAAGTTCCCAAGTTATACTGGGCTTTAGGGAAATCAGCCTTACCGGACTTAATAAAATACCTTGCTGCAAGCTTTTTATTAACAGGTTCTCCTATTCCCTGATCGGCATATGTTCCCAACATAAACATAGCATATGCATTTTTTTGTTCTACAGCCATTTTATACCAGTACTTTGCTTCCCATATATTTAACTTCACAATATTACCGTTTGCAAAGCAATCAGCTAGTTTAACCTGAGCAGTAACCAATCCCTGCTCTGCTGCTTTCTTATAATATGAGAAAGCAAGTTGCTTATCCTGGGGAACGTCCAGGCCACATTCATAATATGAACCAAGTGTTTCTAAAGCTTCCGGAACATTATTTTGTGCTGCTGATTTTAATAAGTATATTATCTTTTCTTTATCACTGCTTCCATTTTCTATATGGTATTGGGCTAATAGAGACATAGCTTCAGGATCATTGCCTATTACAGCCTTCTTCAACAAAACAATCGTTTTAGGGATACTTTTTTCTACTCCTTCACCTTTCAGGTAAAGCTTTGCCAATTCTCTATTAGAAGGAGCAAATCCATCATTGGCGGTACTTTCCAATATAGCAATCGCTCTAGGTAAATTCTGTTCTAATAAAACTGTTCCTGAGTCAGACGAAAATTCAGCACCATCCTTATAATAAATTGCCAAATTAAATTTAGCTTGAATTACATCGGCCTGTGCAGCTTTTTGATACCATTTAAACGCCTCAAGATTATTAGTTTTAATCCCCAATCCTTGATCATAGCAAATAGCCAAATTAAATTGCGCAGCACCGCTTCCTTTTAATGCTGCTTCATAGTACCATTGAAATGCCTCATATAAATCCTGATCCAGTTCCTCACCAAAAAAATATAAATTTCCCAGTTTTAGGCAAGCAGACGTATCTCCACCTGAAGCTTTTTCTTTCAGTTCCTTTAGATTAAAGCTGGAAGCAGAAGCCACATACATTATCAAAAAAAAGGAAAATATAATACTTGTAAAATAAGATAATTTCATCGTTTTAAAGTTAAACTTGTTTTTGTCTTTTTGTTTTGTCATGTTGTTAAACTTTGTTGGTGATGAGGAAGTTAAAAAGCAAATTCCTGTACACTAAATCTAATACACATATAGGCATTGGGGGGTTATTCTTATTCGCCGATAATTTTCACTAAGACACGTTTAGCTCTGCGCCCATCAAATTCTCCATAAAAAATCTGTTCCCATGGCCCAAAATCAAGCTCTCCGGCAGTTATAGCAACTACAACTTCTCTGCCCATAATTTGACGTTTTAAATGTGCATCGCCATTATCTTCACCTGTATTATTGTGTAAATAAGCGGAAAGGGGCTCATGGGGCGCCAACTTTTCAAGCCAACGTTCATAATCTTGATGCAAACCAGATTCATTATCGTTAATAAATACAGATGCGGTAATATGCATGGCGTTGCATAAAACCAGGCCTTCTTTTATACCGGATTCATTAATACATTTTTCTACCTCACACGTAATATTAACAAAGCCCCGCCTTTTAGGAACATTAAACCATAATTCTTTTCTAAAGTTTTTCATATTACCCTTTCGTTTGCTTGACAACTAATATTTTTTTAAGCAAAGACTGTTACAGATTAACAAAAAATTATCAAAAATCAATAGTAATATCAGTAAATAAATAATATTATAGTAGTCGTTAGAAGAGCAAAAGCATAATTTATAAGTTAAATAAAGGCTTAAACAAATATGAAAATTGAACGGATAGGATGTTTTTTTATTTACTCCATCGCATTGATAATACTAGGAATGGGGTTATATAAATACCGCGTAGCGGTAGTTGATTTTCTAGCAGAAAGGTATCATGCTTCAGTCCAATACTTAAAGGAAAAAGCTCCAGATAAAATTAATGATATAAAAGAAAGTGTAAAATAGTTTATTTATCTTTAACAAAAAAAATTGGGGATTAAAATGAGCACCAAAGACACAATCAAAACCTATTTTGCTGAGCATAGCAAAGAGATTCAAAGTTCAATAACCAAACTTGTTTTTGAGATGGTAAAAGAGAAAACAGTTAACGTTTTAAACGAAAAACTTGTGGAGCACCCCTATCTAAAAGTTCGCGGCGATGAATATCTCGTAGGGAAAATTGTAAAAAGAGAACTTGACGGAACAGGGATCCCCTATGATGAATATGCCTTGATAAAAGAGAGACCTAATATTATTGGTAAATTAGGCAGCAGTGTAAATGGGAAAAGTCTATTTATGGCAGCTCATATGGATGTTGTTCCTGCCGGAGACGGTTGGTCAACAGACCCCTTTGAAGTAGTAGAAAAAGATGGAAAACTTTACGGCAGAGGTACCTCTGACAATAAAGGTCAATTAGCATCAATACTGGTAGCTGCTCAGATAATGAAAAAACTTGGTCTAGATAAAGAGTTAAAAGGGGAGCTCCAAATTGCCGCACTTTCAGATGAAGAAGAAACTGGAGAAGATGGTGTTGAATACGGAATAGATTACCTATTGGAAAATAATTACGTTAACCCTACATACTCTGTCATACCCGATATTGGCGGATACATGAAAGGCATAGATGTAGCGGAAAAAGGCCGGTCTCAGATAAAAATCATTTCTACCGGCAGACAGGCCCATGGTTCTACTCCTGAAAAAGGGGTCAATGCAATAATTATGATGTCAGACCTTATTTCACTTATTAAAAACATCCAATTTGAATACAAAGAACACCCTATTCTCGGGCATCCATCTATTAATATCGGGGTTATTCAAGGCGGTGCTGCTGCAAATATTGTTCCCGGATCCTGTAATATATCAATAGATATTAGAACTGTCCCAGGAATGACTTCTGATGGCCTTATCAAACAATTACAGGAATACTGTGATAAAGTTAAAGATGGGAAATTTAAAATTGAACTAGTCGGAAGCAGTGAACCTCATGGTATCGACCCTAACAATGAATTGGTAAAGGCAATACAGAAAAATGGAGAAGAAGTTTTAGGCTTTAAACCTGAACCAATGGGGCTTGGCGGCGGTACCTTTGCTAAAGGTCTGTGTCTTAGCGGCAGTTTAGCTGTCGGCTGGGGCATCGGAAATGAAGATACATTTCATGTAGCAGATGAATACATAGAAATTCAGCAACTTATGGATTTTGCTCTATTAACCTGCTTATTAGCAATAGACCTTCTAGGTTAAAAAAAAAGCTAGGGTTCTATGAGTTGGATAAGACTTATAGAACCTATAAATCTTATGATTTTTTGGCTGAAATGATTCTAAGTGCTTTCTAGTAAAATTTCAAAACTGAAGATCTTTTACTGTATTTATATTCCTTAATACACCCTGATCATCAACTACAATATTGTGTACAAGTATATTAGAATCATCAATAAACTTTTTCAGGCCGCCGGCATAATCACCTTCCGGAATATTACGGGCGAACAAACCTGGAATAATAATGGGATGTCCTGCTCTTTTTTTATAAATAGGCCTTACAACTGTATCGTTTTCCATTGTCTCAAAAACCTTGTATAATTCTTGCAACGTTTTTTTTTCAAAAAATGGATGATCAACAGGTATAATTATATAGCCTTGTTTTTTCGGAAAAATATTTATTCCATATAACAGGGAAGAAAACATCCCACGCTCAGGATCCGGATTTACAGCATACTTAATGTTTTTTACGTCTGGAATCGAATCATTCCGAATTACGCAGGCTATATCAGTAATGCCGGCATTAGTTACCTTTTCTATTATTATTTCAAGAAAAGTTTTTCCACTATACTTAGCCTGCCATTTCGGCATACCAAAACGACGCCCTTTCCCGGCGGCAAGAATAATACACGCAATCTTTTTTTTTAAGTTCAACAGAATATTTAATCTTTCTTTGATATGTCGGAGGTATTTTTGTTATTGGATACTTTAGAATATTAAGTCATGTTTGTTAATTGATACTCAGAATAAAAGAGAGGGTTAACTGCTATATTTTTACAGTAAACCTTCTTCTTTTGCACTGCTTTCTTTTTTAGTACTATTTAAATCAATAGTATAAGTGTATTAGTACCTGAACTACCTTTAACTTTCTATTCTTTTAAACCCTCAGCATACAC
>Ga0075121_1002001_pt1 | contig 12125 bp, 7 predicted proteins | sample AntAceMetag02UKG_FD_69793 | JGI IMG/M metagenome (GOLD analysis project Ga0075121, IMG submission 69793) | Saline lake microbial communities from Ace Lake, Antarctica - Antarctic Ace Lake Metagenome 02UKG | ecosystem: Environmental > Aquatic > Non-marine Saline and Alkaline > Saline | place... | reverse complement strand
TTAGATCATGAAGTTATTACTAAAAATATTCATAGTTTCTGTTCTGCTGTTTCTCAGCGGATGTGCTGGCAATATGTATAAGACAGATGGCGGCTATAAAAGAGAGCATGGCTATTATAAAACTAATACTTCACGCAAACAGGCAGAAGCTGAGCAGGGTGATGAATTATGGATGGTCTGCTCCTATTATGCAGATAAATTTCACGGCAGAACTACTTCTAATGGAGAGACCTTTGACATGTACAAACTCACCTGCGCCCATAAAGAACTGCCATTCAATACGGAACTTAGGGTTACTGATCCTGATACAGGCAAATCTGTAGATGTGAGGGTTAATGATCGAGGTCCCTTCATTGCCGGACGTGATCTTGATCTATCTTATGCAGCAGCAAAGCAGATAGGCTTGATTCCTTATGGTGTAAGAAAACTGCAGGTAGAAATTATAAAAAAACCGTAGGCTATATGATAAATAAGAATATTCACCTCTCTACTGAAGTGGAGAAGGCAAAAAGAGAAAGAAGACCCATTATTGCTCTGGAATCTACGATCATTGCTCATGGCATGCCATATCCGCAAAACCTTGAAACAGCAATGAATCTTGAGAATATCGTGCGCAGACAGGGATATTGTCCCGCAACTGTATTTTTATTGGATGGCAATATTATGATAGGTGCTGAGCAGGAGCAATTGGAATATCTGGCCCAGGCAAAAGATGTGCAAAAGGTATCCACGCGAGAAATCGCCAGCGTGCTGGTGCAAAAACAGACAGGTGCAACCACAGTGGCAGCAACCATGCATTGCAGTCATCTGGCGGGAATCAGGATATTTGCTACTGGTGGCATTGGCGGAGTGCACAGGGGAGCTGGAGAAAGCTTTGATATTTCTGCTGATCTCACTGAACTGCAGAGAACTCCCGTGATAGTAATTTCTGCTGGAGTGAAAGCAATTCTTGATCTTGGTAAGACCCTGGAATATCTGGAAACAGCGGGAGTGAATGTATTCGGCTGGCAGACAGATAGTTTTCCGGGATTTTATTCTGCTCAAACACCCTGGCAGGTTAGCCGAATAGATGATGTGCAGCAGATAAGCGCAATATATCATAAACAAATAGAACTTGGCCTTAAAAGCGGGATCCTGATCGCTAATCCAGTACCCGTGGAAGATGAAATACCGTGGTCAGAAATGGCAGTGATCATTGATCAGGCACTGGCTGAGATGCAGGCAATGAAGATAACCGGTAAAGCAGTAACACCATTTTTACTGAGAAAAATTACAGAACTAACAGCAGGTAATTCATTGGAAACTAATATCAAACTTGTGGAAAACAATGTAAAACTTGCCTGCCGGATTGCAGGAGAATTATATAATGACTAAGATAGTGATAAGAGATTATCAGGAAAAAGATTTCAAGGCAATAGAGCGTATCTGGCAGGAATGTGGCTGGTTGGAAGGCAGTATGGAAAGCACAATGCAGGAAATCATCAAAGATTCCCACATCAAAGTGGCTGAAATTGATGGCTCTGTGGAAGCTTCTGCCATGGCTACTGATGCCCAGGTGCAATACCTGGATGAAGTAATCCAGGCAAATGTCATCAATGCCGTCACAGTGTCACTGGTAGCTCGTAAAATCGGTTTGGCAAACAAAGCTCTGGCAGCACTGCTGGCTGATGAAGCAGAAAAAGGTGTGCCGCTTAGTGTACTGGGCATGTTTGAGCAGGGTTTTTATGATAAACTGGGATACGGGACTGGAAGTTATTTCAGGCAATTGCATGTTGATCCCGCAGAATTGAATATTCCGGTAAAATGCCGGATACCCAAAAGACTATCCAAAGATGATTTCCAGGCAATTCACCAAAATAGATTAAATAGAATTAAGCTGCATGGCAGATTTGACATGCTTTCACCTATAGCTACAAAATCGGAGATGGAATTCCACAAGAAGAGCTTTGGTTTGGGATATTATAATGAAGCCGGCAGACTAACTCATCATCTCTGGATTGATCCCAGCGACCAGGAAAGTGGTCCTTATTATATTGTCTGGTATGCTTATGAAACTAATGAACAGCTTCTGGAACTACTGGCACTATTGCAAAGTTTCAATAACCAGGTGCGTGAAATATCTATTACAGAACCTGCTGATATTCAACTTCTTGATTTCATGAAAAAGCCCATCCACAGCAAAGTAGTCACCAAAGGCAACAAGTTCCAGAATTATCTGAATTCCTATGCCTACTGGCAGCTAAGACTGCTTGATCCCATCGCCTGTCTGGAACTAACTTCTCTGCATACCGAAGATCTGGAACTTAATCTAATACTGAGTGATCCTATTGAACAATACCTGCCCGTTGATAGTAAATGGCGGGGATGTGGTGGAAAATATACACTGCTTCTGGGTAAAAAGTGTTGCCTGAGAAAAGACTTTAAGGCTGATCTGCCTGTCCTCTCAGCAAGTATAAATGCCTTCAGTAGAATGTGGCTGGGATTGAAGCCAGCCAGTGGTCTGGCATGCAGTGACGATCTGGCAGCTGATGCTGATTTATTGAACCAGCTTGATAATGCCTTCTGCCTTCCTGAACCTCAACCCGACTGGTGGTTTTAACTTTCTTCCTGAATTTTACAATTCACTAATATCAATGTAATATCATCATAATCTGATAATTTAAACTTTTTGGAATAGAATTTGCATTATAATAATTGAGTTAGTCTTATTTCCAAGGAGCGGCTATGAAAAAATATATTATATTTACAATAATCTTCACATTGTTGTCAATTTTGACAGCAAAGCAAGTAGATATTACTCTTTCGGGGGATCATAATGGTATTGATCTGAACAATCAGCAATTGGAAACTCTGGATTTTTCTGCTGAGATCAATGAATTACACCAATTATCACTTAGTACCAGATCAGGGGATTTCAGCGAATTGATTATTCCAGGATTTGGCAAAAGTGGTGAAACTGGAACTCCCAGCCTCCCGGTTAAAAGAGAGCTGATCGCTGTTCCTCTTGGAGCAGAATTATCTATTGAAATAGCTGATTATCAAAGCATTGAGTATCAATTATCCGATCTGGGTATTAACGATCAATTGATGCCGGCTCAGCCTCCAGTACCCAAAAGTATTGATCCATCTGAACTGGAATTTATCTATGATCAAAATGCTTATGAGCAGGATAAATGGTATGGAAATGATATATTTACCTGTGAAGAAGTCGGCATTCTAAGAGGTCAACGCATTTTTACGGTTACATATCATCCGATTGCTTATAATCCTGTTCAGCAGAAGATAATTATATATAACAATGTTAACACAACTGTTAATTTTGTTGGCAGTGATTTGAATGCTACAAGGGAATTGCGTACAAAAACCTGGTCTCCAGCATACGAAAAAATCTATTCCACTTCACTGATCAATTACACTCCTTTGCAGACCAGAGAAGATATCACTCGCTATCCTATCAAATATGTGATCATCTCTGATGATATGTTCACTGCTCAATTGCAGCCCTTTATTGCTTGGAAAACTCAGCAGGGTTATAATGTGATCGAGACTTATACCAGTGAGATAGGCGGTAGCACAACTGCCATAGCAAATTATATAGAGAGTCTCTGGGAAGAGGCAACCATGGAAGATCCAGCACCATCATTTATCCTTTTTGTGGGAGATACCGCCCAGATACCAGCATATAATGGAGCTACAGGCAATCACGTTACTGACTTGAACTATGTCCGTCTGGAAGGTAATGATTATATGCCCGAGATATATTACGGCAGATTCTCTGCCAGAAATACTGCTGAGCTGCAACCTCAGATAGATAAAACACTGGAATATGAGATGTTCACCATGCCTGATCCCTCTTATCTGGAAGAAGTTGTAATGATAGCCGGTATGGATGCTTCACATGGCTCCACCTGGGGTAACGGACAGATCAATTATGGTACTAATAACTACTTCAATGCTGCTCATGGTATCACTTCTCACACTTACCTGTACCCCGCCTCAGGCAGCAGTGCTGGTCAAATTGTCCAGGATGTCTCTGATGGAATAGGTTATATCAATTATACGGCACACGGCTCTTCCACTTCCTGGGCTGATCCCAGTTTCACTATCAGTAATATCAACAGTCTGCAAAATGAGCATGAATATCCTCTGGTAGTAGGAAATTGCTGTCTTACGAATAAATTTGAAGTAGGTGAATGCTTTGGTGAAGCCTGGCTGAGAGAAGAAAATGGCGGAGCTATTGGTTATATTGGTGGTACAAATTCCACTTATTGGAATGAAGATTTCTGGTGGGGTGTGGGTTCTGGCAATGTTACTTCTAATCCTACTTATAATGGCACAGGACCCGGAGCTTATGACGGGATGTTCCATGATCATGGAGAAGCTTTTCCTGACTGGTACACTGCTCAGGCAGCCTTTATCATGGCAGGTAATCTGGCAGTTGTACAAGGTGGGGGCAACGCTAATTATTACTGGGAAATTTATTCGTTGATGGGTGATCCTTCCCTGGTTCCATATTTTGGCATACCCGAGCAAAACACAGTCACTCATGCAGCTCAGATATTTATCGGCAGTACTCAGTTAACCGTTTCGGCAGAACCCTATTCTTATGTGGGGCTGAGCATTGAAGGTGAATTACTTGCTGGTGGACTAATAGATGACAGCGGAACTATCACTCTTGATTTCCTTCCTCTCACTTCTGCAGCGACCCTTGATCTGGTTGTGGGCTGTCAAAATTACGAACCTTATATCTCACAGATCACAGCCGTGCCTAATGAAGGCGCTTTTCTCTCAATTAATGATTATACTATTACCTCAGATAATGGTGATCAGATAATTGATTTTGGAGAAAATATTGAGCTTGAGCTTGATCTGGAAAATATTGGTATTGAAGCTGCTGAAAATATTACTGCTGTGATGACTATTACTGATCCATATATCACAATCACAAATGGTACTATAAATCTCGCTTCTATCCCTGCGGGTGGTATTGAAAGCCTTAGTGGATTTACTTTTCAGGTAGCAGAAACAATTCCCGATCAATATGAATTTCAATTGAATTTCAGTTTCACTTATGATGAAGGTGATAATGAAGCTCTGCTTGATCTTGTTGCTCATGCACCTGTGATCGCATTGGGAAATTTATATATTTCCGGTGATGATAATAATAATGGCAGACTGGATCCTGGTGAAACTGCTGATCTTGATCTGGAAATCCTGAATTTAGGCAGCTCTACTCTGGAAAATGTCATCTGTATGGTCAGCACTACCAGTGAATATATCACAGTAAATAACACCTGGTCTTTCATACCGGAGATCATTCCTGGAGATAGTGGTTTATACCCCTTCATGGTTACTGTTGATAATGATTGTCCGCTTGGAGAAACAATATATTTCACGGCAGAGGTTACTGCCGGCTTAGAACTTACTTTTAATGGAAGTTTCAGCCTTAATATTGGTTTAAGCCTGGAAGATTTCGAAAGCGGGGATCTCACTAACTGGGAATGGGTTACCAGTGGTGATGCCAACTGGTTTGTCTCAACAAACGCACCTCAGGAAGGAAGCTACTGCGTGGAATCTGGTGATATTGGCAATAATGACATCTCATCTCTCTCTATTGAGCTCGATGTGCTATATGACGATCAGATCAGCTTTTACCGCAAGGTCTCTTCTGAATCTAACTGGGACTTCCTGATCTTTTATATTGATGCCGAGCAAATGGATAGCTGGAGCGGAAATTTAGGTTGGTCTGAAGTAACTTATCCTGTCTCAGCAGGTTCGCATGAATTATCCTGGGTTTATGACAAGGATGGTTCAGTTTCTTCCGGTTCTGATTGCGCCTGGCTGGATTATATCCTTTTTCCCGCAATTGGTGTACCTCAACCTCCTGATATGACCTGTAGTGTTGATGAGATCATCCAATTAATTGAGCCTAATTCTCTTGCTTCTCAGAGCTTTGATATCATAAATTCCGGTGGCGGTACTTTATATTATTATCTGAGCATAGCAGAAACTGACCGCAATATTGAGGGTTCTACTCTTACCTGTGATGCTGAAACTTATATCCCGGGAGAAACAGTTACCTGGAATCTGGAAGCGTATAATAACAGCAGTGATGCAGAATGGCTTACTGATATAATCATCGATTTCCCAACGGGAGTTTCAGTAGTTTCTGCCACAGACTTTGCCGGCCCTTCCGGTACTCTCGTTTATAATAATGCTGCTGGTAATGGAATTAGTGTGGAATGGAATGATCCCAATGGCGGCTGGGGGGAGATTCAAGGGAATGAAACTGCTACTGCCTCTGTGACTGTTTCTATTGATGCCAATCAGGCGGGAGATATCAATCTTAACTGGACTCTGATTGGTGATGATTATGGTTCAGCACCTCATCAAATATCAGGTGTATTGACTCTTACTACTGAGATCATGCAACTCAACTGGGTAACCCTTTCTCAATATAATGGTGTTTTGAATGGCGGAGAATCAGATCAGATCATTATTAATTTTGATTCCGAAGGTCTAAATCCCGGAAATTATACTGCAAACCTGATCATTAATGATAATAGACTGATAACCACTATTCCGGTCACTTTGATGGTCGATGGTGAGATTCCGTATGGAGATATTGATGATAATGGTGAAGTTGAATCCTTTGACGCTTCTCTGGTATTGCAATATGCTGTAGGCATTGATCCGGCTCCCTTTGCTCCCCTGCCCTGGGAAGGCTGGAGATTGATGCGTTCTGATGTGGATGGTAATGATTTCACAGAAGCTTATGATGCTTCCCTGATCCTGCAATATTCTGTTGGTATCATCAGTTCATTCCCGATTGAAAACCGAGAAGAATTTGCTTCTCCACTGGCTGAGATCAGCTATAACATTACAGGGTCAGCTATCGAGATTATTAGTGAAAGTGATATATACAGTATTTATCTGGCAACTCCTGCTAATGATATTCTGGGAACTCCTTATATTGATAATAGTGATATGCTGTCTGCCTTTAATGATGATAATACCTGGCAGATTGCCGCTGCTTCTGCCCTGCCTGTTTATGGAAAACTGCTGGAGATACCGCTGAATACAAAGGATATCCAGCAGGATCTGAAATTCGAGACCTGGCTTAATGGAAATATGTCATCTCTTATCATCAGCAGAGAGGAATTAATGGATGCCTTTATTCCATCAGTTACAAGGCTTGCAGGCAATTATCCTAATCCCTTTAATCCTTCTACAACTATCCGATATGATCTGGCTATAGATTCGCAGACCAAGCTGGATATTTATAATATCAAAGGTCAGCATGTAGCGTCACTTGTTAATGAATTGCAAACTGCTGGTGAATATTCTATCCAGTGGCAGGGATTATCAGATAATAATACTCCTGTCCCCAGCGGAATATATTTCTATAAGCTAAGTACGGAAGGTTTTACAGATACCCGCAAAATGATCATGCTCAAATAAACTGAGATAATATATCAAATACCCCTGATCAAATGTATCAGGGGTATTTTTTTTCAAAATATCCCTTACAGGTATTGATTAAAAGGGCTCTGGAATTATGACTATTTCGCAGCTATTTGCAGAATAGTCTTGACTATTCCGCAAAGTTATTCAGTTTAGTCCCTATGAAAAGAATTAAAGAAGACCTTGTTAAAAGGGACTTACAAAAGAAAATGGTGTTTATCACGGGTCCCCGGCAGGTAGGAAAAACCTGGTTGGCTAAAAAGATAGCTGAAAGTTTCTCACACCCGATATATCTGAATTTTGATAGACTATCAGACAGGACTATTATTAATAATGAATCCTGGATGCCAGATACAGACCTGCTGATCTTTGATGAGATTCATAAAATGAAAGACTGGAAGAATTACCTGAAAGGCGTTTTTGACACAAAAGAACCACATTTAAAGATACTGGTTACTGGTAGTGCCAGATTAGAGACATTTCATAAATCTGGTGATTCGCTTGCAGGTAGATATTTCCTGCATCATCTGATGCCCTTCACACCCTATGAGGCTAAAGAAACCTCACAAAATCTAATCAGTAAAATCCTTACTGAAGGCGGTTTTCCCGAACCTTTACTGGCAGATAATGCACAGGATATAAAAAGATGGAGAAATTTCTTTATCAACGGCCTGGTTCGAGAAGATATTATCGATTTCTCCAGTCTATCTAAAACCAGAGAACTTGTATTACTTCTGGAATTGCTGCGACAGAATGTAAGTTCTCAGATATCTTATAGCTCTTTAAGCAGGGACTTGCAGATATCCCCAAACACTGTGAAAAGTTATTTAGAAATTTTAGAAGCACTATACATTGTTTTCAGAGTCACTCCCTATTCCAAAAACATTGCCAGATCCCTTGTAAAAGCGCCTAAATTTTATTTCTATGACATAGGAATGGTACTTGGCAATGCAGGGCAAACTCTGGAAAATGCTGTTGCTGTTTCCTTAAAAGATTACACTTTCAGGCAGTATGAAGAAATGGGTGAAAATTATGAACTTTGTTATATCCGCACCAAAGAAAAAAAGGAAATTGATTTCTGTCTGATCAAAGATAACAAGCCTCACCTTTTTCTGGAAGTAAAAAATAGTGATATAAATTTCAGTAAAACGCTATTGGATTTTTCCGAAAAATACCAGGTTAAAGGAGTACAACTGGTTGCAAATCCTAAACATGAGCGTCTCGAAAAAAATATTTCGGTTAGAAAAGCCAGCAAATATCTCGCTTGTGATTTAACCAATACAACCTTATAATACTGAGCCCTCCCTGATCAGCAGTGCACTTTATCAATGCTCTTTTGAATAGTGGTATTAGATTTATAAGCTTCTATCCTCTGGTCAACCATTGCGGAGGTGTAAACACCATTCGCAAGGTCTTGGTTGGGGAAATTGAGCAGACTCAGGACTTATAAAAAGCCAGTTAAAAAAAAGAAGTTGACACTGTGTCGTGAGGAATCAGGTTTCATGTTAATCAAAAATATGGGTGAGGGTATGAAGAAAAAAAGAAATGATATTGTTTTTACACGGGTAAATTATATCCTGTATGTTTTATTGTTGATCATGACCCCATTTTTATTACTGCAAAATTATCTTCAGACGGCTATTGGTATAGCGTCAAACTTAATGCTGGAAGTGGGTTCATTATCTATTCCTTATACATTGATCGTGGGAGTGATCTTCCTTGCTGTTCTGGTTTATATTGCCCGAAAGAGCATAAGGCTGTTTCACTTAGGCGTGATTGCTGCTATGCTTTTGCTCTTTGGAGTAGGTCAGCAGGTAACAGATTATTATTTTAATCACAAATTCTATGAATTGCAGCATAATTGGCATTATATTGCCTATTCAATATTTGCCATCATCAGTTGGCGCTTTTGGAAATCAAGAGGTAAAACATCTGCTCAGATAATTTTATATACGCTGCTCTTTGCCTTTTCAGCTTCAACTTTGGATGAGATTGCTCAAGTTCCTTTATCAAACCGGGTATTTGATGTCTGTGATATCGCTAAGGATATGTATGGCTCAGTGCTGGGAAACATTTTTGTATTTTTTGTGCTTGATAACGCCAGGATCCTGAAATTCAAATTCAAGCTGACGCACCCGACAGTGAAGGGTTATCTGGAGAATCCCTTAACAATACTTTTTTATGAATATATCTTTGTTTTCATCTTTCTGGTGTTAACATCCACTTTATCAGAAATGGAATATTTTCCCCTGTCTGTCCTGATTCCTGCTGGAATATTTTTACTGCTCTGGCTATGTATTCATCTGCTCCAATTTAAAATAAGCCGCTGGATAGTAATCGGGCTTTTAGGCATATCAGTGATATCCCTGGGTATCTCTATCGCAGTTAATTTCAATAAAAATATTACTTATAACAAGTATGGTTTGACCATTTACAGAGGAATTCCTATTCCCTTTTTTGATGTTATGATCTTTGAAAATGGCTCTTTCCGTCTTGTCGATAAGAAACATGTATTCAATAAGCGTGATCAGATGACCATTTTGACAAAATGCACAGATATTTTGCTGATAGGCAGTGGAGCAGATGGAAAGGGAGGACGGGGATTCCCGGAAATGAAACCCATTCAATTCCTTTTCAACACTAATACCGGTCAAATGACACAAGTGATCATCCTGCGCACTCCCGAAGCATGTCAAGTATATAATCGATTGATAAAGGAGAAGAAAAATGTCACATTCATCCTCCATAACACCTGCTGATTATAAAAGAATTTATGCCATCAGAGTAATTCTTCTACTCATCTGGGGTGGTTTAATAGTTTTTGGCATTATCACTCTCCTTCAACCGGACTGGCTGACAGATATATCAAAAATAGGTAAAGAATCTGAGGCAATGGACCTTAAAAAAATGGGTGATGATCTCATGTCTGAGAAACAATTCAATGGCGCAATTGCCATTTATCAAAAGGCATTGGACCGTAATCCCGAACTATATGAAGCACTCGGAAATATGGCAATTTCCTATGCCCGGTTGGGAAAGATTGATATGGCGGAAAAAACCTTAAAAAAAATGATCAACCTTATTCCCGAACGCGACTATATAGGCTATCTGAATCTGGGTGAAATTTATTTAGGTCAGGAAGATTATCAAAAAGCCAGAGAATATTATCAGCAATCTCTATTCACAAATCCATTTCCAGAGGATGCGTATAAATTTGCCGGCTTTTGCAGTAAGCAACTTGGTGATCTGGAGCTGGCATTGCAGTATTATAACCAGGCGATCTCAAAAATGTCAGATTTTGAACAGCTATACAAAGGTTCACTGCAAAGAGATCATTACAGATTGAAGAAAAATGCCGAAGCACTTCAGCAAGTGCAAGATCTAATGGCTGTTGATGATGTTTCTGAGATCCTGGCTAAATACGATGAAAAAGTTTTGCATTATCTTCAGAGCCATAACCCCGAAAATTCAAAGATATATAATGAAATGGGTATAATATTTCATAATCTGGGAAATGTAGAGATGGCAAAACGCGCATTGCAGAAAGCTATCAATATTGATCCCAGAAATAAAAAAGCTCGCGATAATCTGAGATTGATCACCCAGAATTAGTTTGATACAAGGCAGAAATAACTGAGGAGGAAAAATGAGAAAAATTATTGTTTTATTGATTTTATTGATTTTATCTACAATGCTTCAGGGAAAATCTTATTATGCCCAGGATTATAATTGTCTGATAAATATTCGCGAAAACGGTGATCTGCATGTGAGAGAAGTATTTCGTTATCATTTTTCCGGAGGCCCATATTCCTGGGTATCACGATATATTCCAGAGCGGGCTACAGATGGACTTCAGTTTATTCGTGCTTTTGTTAAAGATACAGATGGCAATATAATTTCCGCGACTGATAATTACAAATTTGATGACGATAACCTTGTTGTTAAATGGAATTTCTTACCAGTAATGGATGAATCACTTGATTTTGAGCTTGAGTTTGTGGCTCATCATGTTCTCTATATAGAAGATGAAGTATTAATGGTTGATTACCAGCCTTTGCCAAAAGATCATGATTTCATTATTGATCAAGGCAGGATAGAATTGATCTTGCCCGGCAAATTACCTTCCCCTCTGGGTGTTTTTTCCAATACAAGCAATAAAGTACAAGTATCTTATTCCGAAAATAGTGTGATCTATAATTTCTGGGGTTTGGCAGGTGATGAAGTTTTTCCAGTAGGACTTACCTTGTCAGAAGATGCCCTTCCCATAGAAAAACCACATTGGCAGGAAATTGATGAGAAGCAGTCTTACTATGGAAAATACCTATTATTACTACTATTTGTCGCCCTTATTGCTACCCTGTTACTGGCATTTAAGCTTATTAACGTGTCGCGCAGGCATAAGATCCGGTTTACTCCGGATCAGCTTCCAGATGATCTATTTGAAATTCATCCAGGCTTTGTTTCCAAGCTGGTGAGTGGATTTGATAACAGCGTTGTTCCTTTTGCTTCATTATTTTATCGGCTGCTTAAGCAGGATTCGGTAGTCATTGAAAAGACTGCAAAAAAGAAATATCGCGTAGTACTTACAGAAAATGTCCCTGAAGATACTATTGATAAAAGTTTCTATGAAATATTACAGCAATTGATCGATAAAGATGTAA
>Ga0075121_1001994_pt1 | contig 12150 bp, 12 predicted proteins | sample AntAceMetag02UKG_FD_69793 | JGI IMG/M metagenome (GOLD analysis project Ga0075121, IMG submission 69793) | Saline lake microbial communities from Ace Lake, Antarctica - Antarctic Ace Lake Metagenome 02UKG | ecosystem: Environmental > Aquatic > Non-marine Saline and Alkaline > Saline | place... | reverse complement strand
CCACCCCCCCCCCGTTTGAGTTTTTCGATAACCTGATGGAAAAGTCGTTTGGGAGAGTGATGCCAATGCTCCATGCTGTCAAATGATGTAATGATATCGAAACGTCCCTCTATGTCATGAATGCCGGTGGCTATCACATCACGGGAAACGATTTCGACACCATGACTGCGGTGGATATCCAGTATTGAATCACCAAGTTTATGATTGACGGAATCATTAAAGTCATCAACCAAAACCGTCCGTTTGAACCCACAGGCTGCACATCCAAGGGAAAACAGCCCAACGCCGTCACCGATATCCAATATTTCCAGTTCAGACCGGGACTTTGGACTGACACGTTCCAGGGCCAATCTGATATGGAATGCAATTCTTGGAATATCCTGCCTTTGTACCGCAATTTGATCCTTTGGATACTCGTTGAGCAATTTCTGCAGGGTACCCATCAAACTGTTTTCACTATTCATCATAATTCTCCAGGTTCAAAGTCCATGAATTGACCACCGGCTGATCATGACAATTCACTTCAAAACCTTCATGACAGCCCCAAAAACTTCCTCAACCGTAATCGATCGGATGCACATCTTGTCAAACCGCCCGCAGACCACCAGTTTGCAGCCGTAACAAGGAGTCTGGTGATACAGTACGCGGTGTTGAGAGCCGAACGGATACCATTCCCCCGGCAGGTTGCGGGCGCTGAAAATGGCCACGCAAGGGGTGCCGACCGAAGCCGCGAGGTGCATCGGTCCACTGTCGTGCCCGACAAAGAGCATGGCCTTTTCCAATACGGCCGCCGTTTCCCGCGGGCTCAGCCGGCCACACAAGTTAAGTCGGGGCCCCTTCCAGCTTTCGGCAAGCTGTCCGCTAACGCCGTATTCGTCGGTAGACCCAACCAGCGCCAGTCCGATAGCAGGATGGGCCTGACTCCATCGATCAAAAAATGCTTTCCAGTTTTCCAGGCCCCAGTCCTTGCTGTCCGCTTTCGTGCCAATGCTCGCGGCGAAAAAGAGGGCCCTTGCTTTCCAACCCGCCAGCTCATTCTCGGCCTTTTGTCGCTCCTTCAGCGTAAGATTCAAATAGTAGCTTTCAGCATAATTCGGGCGGCCATCTCCCAGCTTTGCAATGCAGCGGGCCATCCGGCAGCCTTCCGATTCCCACAGCCCACCCACGCCGGGTCTTCTGATATTTTGCCGATCGTTGTTCCAAGGTACGCCGATTAATTTTGAAATTCCGCAGGCCTTGAAGAACAATGCATCACGAAATGCTTTCAGACGCCCCCTTGGAGCGGCAAGGTAAACCATCGCTTCGGGGCCCCAAGAACGAATTTGCCGTGACAAGCGGTAAAGCGTCTTTGGATTGCGAATGTGGAGAGGATAGCGAAAGTACCCGTGCACAAGGTCCATGGGGCCAAGAATGGTGTCAATAGGGGCCTGTTTCGCATCATCCGGAAAGTTGGTCAGCACGCGCCTTTCAGCGTTGGGGAAAGCCCTTGCGATAAGCTTGAAGCACGGCAGCACAACAACCGTATCGCCGATGCTTCCCAGACGATAAATGAGCACTTTTTGAACGGATTGAAAGCCTTCATCCATCAGCGAAACCCTTTTCCCGGTAATATCGGTTCAAGCAAACCCGTTCGGGGGCCAAGCCATCCGATCTGCCCGGCATAACTTAAATGCCCGATTCATCCAGCCGAAGCGTCCGGATTGCCACTGCGGATCTTTTCCACAATCGCTGTAGTACTCTTTTTGCCGACAAGATCGAGAATTTCAACCCGGCCACCCCAGGTGTTCACCAAGTCGGCTCCCACCACGGTATCCGGCGTATAGTCTCCACCCTTGACGAGGACGTCCGGTCGCAGAGACTTGAGCAGGTTGACGGGAGTGTCTTCATCAAAAAGAACAACCACATCCACACAATTTAGAGCTGCCAGGATGGCCGCCCGGTCATCCTGCGTCAAAATAGGGCGGGAAGGGCCCTTGATGCGACGGATCGAGGCATCCGTATTCAGGCCCACCACGAGCCTGTCGCCCAACTTTTTGGCCCTTTGCACCAGGGAAACGTGGCCGGGATGCAAAATATCGAAACAGCCGTTGGTAAAAACGATGGTTTGGCCAAGCATGCGCCAATGCTCAGCCAGACTTTGGGTCTGCAACAGCGAGCAGGCAGAAGAACGGTTGCCGCCGTTTCCGTCAACCGCCATCTCCAAATCGGAACGGGTTATGGCATAAGTGCCCACCCTGCCGACGACCTCTCCGGCCCCCAGATTGGCCAATTTCATGGCCTGGTGCAAGGACAAACCCACAGCAGAACCTGCCGCCATTAAGGCGATCACCGTATCGCCAGCCCCGGAAACATCGTACACCTCTCTGGCCTGGGAGGCAACAAAGCAAGACGGGCTTTGTCCGGCAAAAAGGGTCATGCCCGCACCACCCTGAGTAACAAGCAGATGATCCAAACGGTAGTGTTCCAGCAGGCACAAGGCTCCAGATTCCAAGGCAGCCGGATCTATCCCGATCTGCCTGCAGGCACGCTTAAATTCCTTGAGGTTTGGCGTTATGCATGTCGCCCCGGCGTAGGCAGACCAATCGTCTCTTTTGGGATCTATGAAGACCGGAATATTATTTGCGCCACACAGGGCGATGCAGTCTTTAACCATGCCTTCATTCAGAAGCCCCTTGCCGTAGTCCGAGATCACGACCGCTGTTTTTTGCTCCAGTTCTTGGCTCACCTTCTGTAAGACTTCTCTTCGGAGCGAAACGTCCACCCTGCCAGGCTGCTCATCATCCAGACGCACCAGCTGCTGCGGGCCCGCCATGATCCGGGTCTTGGTCACCGTGGGCAGGCTCGTCGTGCAAATACAGGCGTCGGCTATGCCTTGGGTGGAAAGCAGTCCGACAAGCTCCGTGCCGGCGGGATCATGCCCCAAAATACCGATTAAGGACACCTTGCACCCAACACCGGCAAGATTGGCGGCCACATTTCCCGCCCCGCCCAGGCGGCTGGTGCGATCCTTGATATGCACCACCGGGATCGGGGCTTCCGGCGAGATGCGTTCCACTGTCCCCCACACATAGCGGTCCAGCATGATATCGCCGATCACCAAGACACGACCTTGCGAAAAATCGGGCAGGGATGGGTTCATACCTTCGCCATAAGCCGGTTTTCCACGCACCCGGCTAAATAATGGATCAGAAAAATGTGGGCTTCCTGAATTCTTGCCGTCTCTTGGGAATCGACAATCAAGGCCAGATCCACCGTTGTGCCGAGTTGACCTCCCCCTTTCCCCAAAAGCCCCAAAGTGCGAATTTGCATTGCGCTGGCGCATTCCACGGCCTTGAGCACATTCGGAGAATTGCCTGACGTGGAAATCCCGATGAGAATATCTTCCGGCTTGCCCAGACCCCCACCTGACGGGCAAAGACCGTATCGAATCCATAATCATTGCCCAGCGCCGTCAAAATCGAGGTGTCTGTGGTCAGCGCCAACGCAGGCCATGGCCGGCGTTCTTGCTTGAACCTGCCGACGATCTATGCGGCAAAGTGCTGGACATCGGCGGCCGAACCGCCATTGCCGCAGACCAGCATCTTATTGCCCTGCCCAATGGCCTCTACCAGCAGGCTGACTGTCTGTTCGATGCGATCCTGAATTGACACCAAGGTCTGCATGACACTGACGTGGGATACGATTTCCTCGTGTAACACGATCATGTCTCCTTATTGTTGCCGAGCAAGCATACGCCCAAGCAGCTAAACGGCAGACAAATTGAGAATAGGATTGAATACCGAACAGTAAAGAAGAAGAGTTTTGACTTGAATGCTACCGCGAGAAGATTCTCGCTGAAGATGGCATCTCGGCCGGTATCTCCGGTCTCGGCGGCAAGGTAGAGTCGCAACAGGCCCCGAATACACCGCCAGAGCGCCCAGCGGACGGCACTTTTCAAGCCATGGGGCACGGGTCGGTCCTCGTAGCACTCCACGCGGGAAAATCCGGACGCAAGCAGAAGCTGGGAAATGGAGGTTCGGGTAAACGCCAGTTCATGGGTAAAGTCCCAAAAAAGCGCGCAATTTTCGAGTGGTAGTTGAGGGTTTGTGGTGCGAATGATCCGCGGACTGCCGCATTCGACGTCTAGTCTGCCAGTCAGAAAACAGCATCTTTCTCAACTCCGCGAAACTCGTTTGAGAGCGGGAGATCCACTGAGGCGGTCCCTAACAACAGGGGGAAGAATCCTTCCCTGGCTCGAATAAGACAGGATAAACATTATTACCAGGAAACAGTCAGTCGGTAGTTTGTATCGGGGGTCATCGCCGGATATCACGGTAGCACCGAAAAGGCCAACAAATACAATAGATGAATATAGGAACAGTTTGTTTTTTAACAACTCTTTCCCGTTAATAATAATGGCCCGGCTAACAAAGCAAAAGGAAAAAAACCATGCCAATGAGCCCAGACTCCTTATAATGGCTTTGATAATCAATGGTTGATCAAGAAGCTTCCATGGAAAAATGGGAAATGGAGCCAATAGGTAGTAGGCAATTTTGCCAAATAAAGGAATCTTGTAAATAATTTTTGACAATCCATAATTGACAACTTGTACATCTACGTCTTTTGGTGTCATAGATTCCCAGAGTGATATTCCCCTAATATCAAGCTTGAACAACAAGGATGCTCCCCATATAGCGCTTATCATAAATAGTATGACCATGCTATATCCTATTGGAATCCGCAATCTGTCCGTACTAATCAAATAAATTACAATAAAAAATAATGGCAAATATGCTGGCCGGGTGGTCAACACACCCAGCATGCCAAGAGCCCCAATCAAAATCCAAGACAAAGATCCCCTCTGAGTACTTTTCAAGCTGGAGGCAAATACCATCATTAGTGACAATACCATCATTACTTCCTTACGAGCTTCGGCTGCATAAGCAATTGGATCTCCGCACAATACAGAGAAAATCAAAAACAACATCCATGGTTGCGCCTTCGAATATTCTGGCAACAGACTAAAGACGAAGGCCATCAGAATTGCAAAGAAAGTAACGTTAAGACTCAGGGCAACAGCATGCAACAGCTGAAGCGACGGATTCGAGCTGATTAAACGCGTCACCAGTCCGAGAATAAAAGGCCATCCCGCCAGCGACCACCCGCCGTATAAGGGATTGCTTGCAGCATGCCACCCGTCAAGTAGATTCATGACAGGGTTTTCTAGCGCATATACGACATTTTTAGCTTGGATCACATATCTTAATTCGTCGCTCCATATCCAAATATTGCCGTTGACATGTATATTTTCCTCAACCAATAAATATTGGATCAAGCACACCAGAATAAATGATTGGCTCGCTATGATTACACCCTTTTTCCCCATCCATGGACACAATAATCGCCAGGCACCGCTAAGAAGAAACCATTCTACAAGAAATAAACCTAAAAGCGACTGTGCTGGTTCATAGTGACAACATAAATAAGCCAGGAGAACTACAGGCACACTCCATAGAGCTGCGAGTATAGCCCAGCCCTGAGTGGTGCCTGCTGTGTCGGCATGAATTTTAGCGAACATCCGGATTTCCCTGGTGGTTATGCATGGTGAGCCCACCTTTTGTCGGCTCGCAACGGGCTGTTGGCAGGCACCATGACAAGATCTACCTGGGCAGCCAAGCCGTCAAGTGGCCTTCGATTTAGGCTGAGTATGTCAAATAGCACTAAACCTTTTTCAAAAAGGTAGCTAAGTACGGCGAAAAATTCAGGACACCCACGGAGGGTTTCAATCAAATGGACTTCAATAATGAGCATGTCCAAAGAACGGAGATAATCACCCATACCTTTAAGAACCAGTAATTCCGACCCCTGCACATCGATCTTGCACAAGCAAGGCCGTTTCCATTGTCTGTTATTGAAGGGTACATCGAAACGGGTCATCTTAACAGGGTAAGTGTTCCTTATGGCTCGTTCTCCAATTTGTTCAAATAATGTAGAGCCACCAAGCTCTGGCCGAACCTCCAGCTGAAGTGTTTTTTCGCTGTCGCCCAATGCCACGTTATGGAATTCCCCCCCCCGTCAAAACTTCTGCAATGTTCTTTCATAAATGGCACTGCCTCACGTAGAGGATCAATCAGGATAAAGTAGGCATCTGAAAAAACTCGGTATAGATCAGGCGTCCCATGGGCTACCCCAATGTCGATCACAGTTTTGGGGTCAAAACCCAATCCTTTTAATCTCCTCAAACAGACATCCCAATGAAGGAGTGCCTGGCGATTGACCAAGCAAAGCCCAAAAGCGGAAAGAATCTCGTTCATAGGTTTTTTTATTCGAGTCCGTAGGCTCATGACGATTTGTTCTCCTTTGCTCCAATCTCTATGGTGTAGTTAGTTTTCCGCATATTCTGAGACCCTTTCATACATTACTTTGCCGCAAGAAGGAAAGAATAAGCGTACGAAAGCAGTGCCCAAGGAATACGCCATGGACGGAAAACCACCGCCCTGCGCAGTGCGGCGCGTCGTAGTTGAATGAACAAGGCTTGTTTCCAGAAATACAAGCCGGGGAAAAAGTGCTTGATATGGAAGTATAAGGCACAGAAAGACATATAATATTCAGGCAGCTTACGGCGGGGAGTTTCTCTTACGCCACCGGACGCGGCTTGTTTGTGGTATACTTCAGCTTCGGGGTCGAAAATGATCTTTTTATTTATTTTGCAAAGCTCCAATGCCAGATCGGATTCATCGTAGAGGGGAGCAAAGTAGTTTTCATCATAGCCGCCCATTTCTCGAACAGCAGTCACGCGAAGAGAGTGGTTGGCTCCTATAAAATTGGCCACTCCTTCAATGCGCTCTGTATGATCCAGAGCAAAGGGTTTATACCCCAATGCTTTAACCCAAGGTGTCGCTCGTGCAGCAGGCATATTACCTCTTGCTTGAATCGTGCGGCCAGCCACCGCAACAACATCGGGATCAGTGAAGTTGCGTGCATGTTTGGCTATAAACGCCGGGACCAAATCAACATCGTCATCAATCAGGATCAAGATGTCGCACTTGGTCTCAGTGAGGGCACGGTTTCTTGCCCCGTTCAATTTGGCAGGGAAGTGCTTGATCCACCTGATCCATCCCTTTCTATGCGCGGAGGCCAGGTATCTCTCGGTTTCAGGCTCATGGGATGCAGTCTGATCAATTACCAGAACCTCGTCAGCCCGAGGGTGCTGGGTTAGAACCTGTGACAGCGTATCTACAAGAACGCCCTCTCGGTTATATGTGGGAATGGCGACGCAAACGGTGAGCTTATGGTCGGAGCGAAGGTCCATCTTTCTTCCTGCAGATGTACAGTTTGAGATTTCCGAAGATCATTCCGATAGCGTTAGTGCAAGTTGAAGAAAAAAACTGGTTGGATGCCTCAATGTTTCTCATTACCCAATGTGGCAATGCAAACATTCTGTTTACTATCGTCCGGTGCTTTTTATCCGCCCCCGCTAATCTGCGGTACCATTCAATATCGTACAGACCGAATGATACCGAAAAGCACATTTCCGCAATGATGGCAAACCCGTGCCTTTTGAGAAACAGGTGCATTTCGTTACTGGAAAAGCAATATTCGTGGAAATGATATCCCAGCGGCGGTAATGCAACCATGAAGCCACTAACACCATCTATGTGGCAACTTTTCCTTCCATCCAGGTCTATCTTCTCTCTTCGCTTGGCAAGAAAGCCGGCGCATCTTCTGGCGATATTCATGTGCGGGACCGTAACAAAGAAATAGCCACCTTCTTTTAAAACTCTATTAGCCTCCGATAGTTGTGGGTCAACGCCATCTTCAAAATGCTCAATGACCCCCCCCGAATAGTAGGCATCAAAATGGCCGTCTGGAAACTCGAAATGGCGAATATCGCCCACCCTCACGTCCAGATTCGGCAGATATTCATTTATCATCTGAACCGTAGTTTGGGCGAAGTCAACGCCAATGGTCTTGACGCCAAGGTCGGTGAAATACCTCACATATCGCCCATCCCCACAGCCTCCTTCCAGAAGCATCATTCCGGGCCTCAAATACTTCCCCATGCAGGAAACCAGGCGAGGGAACACAGGAGGAGAAACCGATAGTTTTCGCTTCCAATCACCGGTCCAGTTCCGATCCCAAAAGGCGTCATTTTCGCCATATGTATCGTGCAGGTATCTTTTTCTCATCACAAATCTCTAGGGGAACATTTGTAAAACACCGAGGCCACTTCTGATCCGTGGGGATCCATAGCAGCCCACCATTGCTTTTCCTGCTCCCGCTCCTTATCTGTCAGTTTCGTCCAAGAAGTGCCATGGTAATTATAAGTGAACATCGCAGCCAATCTCACATGTGGCATTCGTGCTGCGTAAGCTGAAATATCTATTCCCGCACCGAAGCCACCTGGCTGCCCCGGCACATGAAAATCAGTTACCGCCCAAATAGACTTACTATCCATCGGCCTCACAATAACGCCTTTGTCGAGAAGAAGTTTGTTTGTCGCCATAGTTAAGGGGCCGTGCCGTTGTATGCCAAGGGCGCTCTTTATCATCGCTTTGACTGAATGCCTCATTCTGACAAAAGGAGAAACTTGAGCTTCGAGTCTGCGGTTGACAGAGGCCTTCCGTTCGCACAATACGGAAACAGGGTTTGCGCCAGAACGCGGATCCTGCGCCGTCAGTAGCACCCCCCCAGGCCGAAGTGCATCCTGCACTCTCTTTAAGAATGGCTCAAGTTCAACAACATGATGCAACACGGAGTTGATCGTGATTACATCATAAGAGAAATTCGTGGGCAGCGAAAATATGTCGCCATGGTGGAATAGGGTCTCAAAAGGCCACTTCCCAGCTTTCTGTCGGGCATTATCTATCATGGCGATAGACGGATCAAGCATGTGCATCTCCGCAACCCGATGCGGGCACATCCGGGCAACAAAATGGGCGACAAGGCCCGTACCACATCCAACATCCAGGAATCGCAAGCGTTTCTGGCTTGGCGGCACCATCCCGAGAAGTCGTTTCCACACGAACTCTTCCTCCTCGTACATATCACTGTGGATGGAGTCATAGATCGCCGCTTCTGATGAGTGATAAGCCTCATTAACCGCCCAATAAAATTGTTCCGGGGCACAAGATGCCCCAAAAAAACGCATTATTGGCTGAAGCACACCGTAGGGATCAAGAGAGCTATTACTATATGGTTCGGCATTTTCAGTCATTTCTGCATTCCTTTTGTTGTTCGTCTGAAATATCCCTGTAGAACTTTAATGTATCATCAATGCAACGCTGCAACGAAAATCGCTCTTTTACCGCATGCTTTGCATTCTTGGACAGTTGGGCTCCAAACTCAGAATCGTTCAGAATCCTTTGCACCTTTTCTGCGACATCATCAGAGCTGTATGGATCCGCAAGGAGACCGGTGATGCCATCGTCGATAACCTCCGGACCCGCATGCAGTGTGCTGTAAACAACGGGAACACCGCAGGACATGGCTTCCACGGGGACCAAACCGAAGGCTTCCAGCTTGCTCGGAAAGGCGAATACCTTCGCTTTTCTCATACAGGCAAGGACGATGTCGTGTTCGACAGGGCCAGTGAAGTGGACACGCGGAGCCAGCTCTTCACCGAGGATATGGCGGACCGTCTCGTCGGCGCGTCGTCCATTTTCTACGACTAGTGCACCGATATAGACCAGATAAAGGTCGGGATGGGCCAAGAGAAATTTACGGGCCGCATCGGCGAGAACAAAGGCACCTTTCCCCTCACTTACTGCACCAGCGTAAAGAACAAAGCTGTTGGGCAAATCAACTGGTATCGTCGCATCCACTCCACTAGCATTGACCGGATTATATACAACTGCCTCATGCGCAGGCGTAAGGTCATACTTCTCTTGGGTTTCTCGAATGATCCAGCCCGAAACACCAATCCATTTCTTGTGAATCTTAAGAGTTCTCTTCTCCAGGATTCTTTGAAGCTTCCTTTCTGGCAGAAACGCTGTATGCAGCCTCACAACAACAGGACACCAGGGAAAACTACAGGGAAGCGGGCCTTGGTACTCCGGCGTTTCCAGAATATCGATCCGGCCGGCACGAGCTTCCCGCTTTAGCCAGCAATACAATCGTCGAAGGTTAATAAACCAGGAGATTCGTCGCGTCGCTGATTGTGGAAGAATAACGATCCGGACGCCGCGATCATCCCGCTCGCCATGGTCTTTGCCATACCCCAGAACCGTCACCTCATGGCCGGCGTCCACCAGCCCATGGGCGATGGTATGGGTAAATACGCCAATCCCGCCGACTCGCAGGCATGGCGGATATTCATTGCACAGAAATGCGATTTTCATTTATTAGTCACCATCGCATCGAGGGTTAGGCCAAAGTACTTGTGAATCTTTATCGGCAGTCGGCTTGTCATTCTCTTCAGTTGACGCGTCTCCTCGGGACCCAGGACACGCAAGAACTTCACGCTGAAAACGTAGACAACCGCGCCCCCAAGCACGGCTAAACACAATGCCGTGACGGGATGCGGCATAAAGTGGATGACGCTCCAGGCAGAGAGAGCACAGAACGCTCCAGCCAGCGCTGTACGCCCCAGGCTCCCGAACGGATAGGAGAAGTGGAGCTGTGTGACAATAAACCATGTGCCCAGCGCAATCATCGAGCTCTGCACAAACAGCCGGGACCAGACCGCACCCCAGGCGCCGAAGCGCGAGACGATTAGAAATCCGGCGGCAACGGAGATGATTGCGCCTGCAAACCCGCCCAGAGCGATGAATCCCGACCGTTCCTTAGCATAGACCAGGGCCGATCCGATCGTGGAAAAGGCCAGGGCCGAGGTTGCGGTGAGGACCATGGCATTGGCCACCGCGGGGGCGAACTCGGCTCCGAACAACAAGGGGACCAACACGGGCATGATCGCCGCACCGCCGAAGGCCATGGGAATGACCACGAAGGCCATCAGCCGTGTCGCCGTCTCATATTGCAGCTGAACCAAGTCGTGATTGCCGCCACCGAGGAGCTGTGAGAAATGCGCCATGAATGACCCGCTAAACAACGTAGCCACCTGGCGGACCATCATGGCGAACGTCAAGGCCACCGTGAACATGGCCACTTCATGTGGGTCCCAGTAGCGTTCGATAAAGAAAATCTCCATCCGCGACCAGACGAACGCGGTGACAAGCATCGCCAGCCAGGTGTTGAACGAGAACTTCCACACGCGCCGCCGTAGTTCGGAATCAATCTTTTGCCCAAGGGAAAAGGCCCGGAGCATCGTGAAACTGTAGACGGCTGGAACCAGCGCGCCGGCGAGATAGCCGAATAATGCGCCCGTCACCCCGTAAAAAGAGGCACCGACGGCAACACCAATCACCAGGGCGACCGACGATACGACGTTGACGCGGGCCAGCAGGTCGAACCGCTGCCGACCTGCGAGATCGGCCCGGTTAATTGCCTGTAAGCCGTAAGCCAGAAAGAGGAGCATCAGAACCGGCAGGACTGATTCGGCGCCCGCATATTGCGGCGAGCGAAAAAACAGCAGCCCTACGACCCCTGAACCGATGAGGGATAGCACCAGGTAACGTAAAAACACCCACTGGGCAAAGCGGGAAGTCTGTTTTTCATCTCTCTGGCCGTGCAATTCTGCCAGATACCGCGTTAGGCTAGTAGGCAGTCCGAAACAGGAAAAGACATTAGCAATCTCGATCAACCACACTATATATGCGATCCGGCCCACGCCATCCGGGCCCAGCATCCGGGCGATCATGACCTGCACAATCAGTCGACCGAATAAACTGATAACGCTGGCCAAGGCACTCCAAGCGGTTTTTTGGGCAAGGGATGAATTCAAAGGACGAATGGCTGTATCGAGGATCTGAGGGGAATACCCTCGGATTTAGCATTTAAGATTACGGCTATGTCGGGGTTTAAGATTCCGGATTCAAAGGCTCTGGGGGACGTCCATCAATAAGTAAATAACTTTAATTTTGGGACACGGATTTCACGGATTACACTGTTGAATTAGACAGGATTTACTCCAGTACCATCTGCCGGAGCTACGTATCCTAAGGCGGGACGCTGGTAGAAAAATAACTTTCTTCAATGTTTGGCGCGGATTTCACGGGTTACACGGTTTTATTTCTGAACCGCTAAGACGCCAAGGACGCGAAGGGTTTTTTG
>Ga0075121_1001993_pt1 | contig 12152 bp, 15 predicted proteins | sample AntAceMetag02UKG_FD_69793 | JGI IMG/M metagenome (GOLD analysis project Ga0075121, IMG submission 69793) | Saline lake microbial communities from Ace Lake, Antarctica - Antarctic Ace Lake Metagenome 02UKG | ecosystem: Environmental > Aquatic > Non-marine Saline and Alkaline > Saline | place... | reverse complement strand
GGACAACTCATAAAAGCGGTATTTCATGACATTTGTTTTGATCCGCTTGTAACAGATCCTACCTCAGACATCTCCTTCTCGGGAAAAGTTCTTATAGCAGCTGGTTGGAAGCCCGGCTTTTCTTCCGATAATGATGCAGTGATTCTTGCAGAGAAATTTGGAGCCGACCGTGTGGTTAACCTCTCAAATATAAAAAAAGTCTATACAGCTGATCCCAAACTTGATCCTGAGGCACAACCTCTCGATCATATTGGATGGAGCGGATTCAGGACAATGGTAGGAGATACATGGATACCCGGATCAAATGTCCCTTTTGATCCGATTGCTGCTAAGAAAGCTTCGGAATTAGGCCTTCAGGTGATAACCGCTGAAGGTCGAAATCTGAGTAATTTCAAGGAAATTCTTGTTGCTGGAGAGTTTGAAGGTACAACTATCGGCCCGGAGCTTTAAGGCGTTTCGATCTCAATCAATGAAACCAGTCAGGTAATGCCATACCGGGTCAGCAAAAGAGGCAGGAAATGGATTGGGCTGCGTAAAATCAGGCACCCAGTCGGTATAATCCGTATCGTTAAGCTCCTGAATATATCCATCTTCAACACCATACTTGTCCAGCATTGATAAAATTTCTGCATATGCAGATTCTGTAATCCTCATAGCAGCATCTGTATCTACAAACTGGACAAGAATAGAGATCAGCACACTCTTTTGGGGGAAAATCCCTGAACCCAGCCAACTGATAACTTTTTCTGTTGATTCCATCTCGCCGGGAATTACTAAATGCCGAATGATAGTCCCGCTTACCATATTATTACTTGCACCGAATTTCAGGCGTTTTCTTTCTACCATAATTTTCAAAGCTTCTACCGCATCTTCGGGATATGTTGATGAAGCACAGTATTTCCTGCCGTGCTCTAAAGAGAGTGTTTTGATATCAGCGAGGAATATATCAACTATTGGCAAAAGTGCCTGCAGCCCTTCACCAGACTCGTATGATGAGGTGTTCCAGACTACTGGGATAGTTAACCCACTATTTTTAGCAGCCTCGATTCCAGCCCGTATTGACGGGATAAACTGTGTACCGGAAATCAGATTAATATTTGCTGCACCTTTCTGCTCCAAAACCAGACAAATTTCTGAAAATTCATTTGCGGATATAGCGGCTCCTATATTATTTTGACTGATTTGTCTGTTCTGACAATAGCTGCAGCGCAGAGTACATCCGGTAAAAAAAATTGTGCCGGATCCGTTATAAGAATCTACTGCGGTGCTTATGGGAGGCTCTTCTCCACGGTGTATTCCGGCAAAAGCAATCCGCATATCTGTACCCTGGCCGCAAAACCCCAGTTCCCCCGCTGTCCTGTCAACTTCACAGAATCGGGGACACATTCTGCAGGTCTTGTAGAGATGATTATAGATATTCATAGATTAATCTGTCTTGAACTGTTTCCTCATTCTTTTGTGTATAAGTTTGAGAACTGCTTTAACCACATCATCCCCCAGCCTTCTTCGGAAATGAACCATCAGGCTTGCATCAAAGAGAACTGCATCCTGGTATGCTTCCAGACCGATAAAATATTGCATATAATGATTTTCAGCAATCAAATCCACAATTTCCCTGTCACTTACACCCAGTATCTGCTGTATAACAACAGCACCAAGCGCCATTCGGAAGGGTTTAGAGGGCGCCCCCTTCCCGGAAGAGAATGCTTTAGCATAGGTTTGTTCCAATTCATCCCAAGCAATCAGGCTGCTTAGCTGAACCCAGCGGTTCTCATTATTAATATACCCGCCAAATGGAATATAAAACTCTTCAAACCCAAGCTGTTTTGATTGTTTCTTATACATGCGGATATTATACCATACAAAAAAGTACATTTCCATATAAGATAAAATCGAAGGTAAACATACTTACCTGATAAGCATATATCATTTCATCAAAAAACTTACTAATAGGTCGATCTTTCATATGTTATTTAAATTTTACGGCAGTGCCATAGACCATGACTTCAGCAGCACCCTGCATGACATTACTTGTTGCATAGCGAATATTAATGACTGCATCAGCCTTCAGCTCTTCGGCTTCCTTTACCATACGTTTGGTTGCAATTGCCCGGGCTTCATTCAGCATTTCAGAGTATCCATCCAGCTCACCACCAATAATGGTCTTTAAGCCGGCCATGATGTCTCTTCCTATATTCTTTGATTGAATGGTTGAGCCCTTGACCACTGAGAGTGTTTCAACTTCCTTACCGGATATAAAATCAGTATTTACTAAGATCATCAGAATCCTCCTCTTTAATCTCTTTATGTCTTCTAATCAATAGGTAGCCCATGGTAACAATCAACGAAGAAAGTACCAGTGCCCCAATAACCTTATAAAAACCAGGAATTTGCAGCATAAGTACAAATCTGATATATACCGCCATCAGTGCTATAAAAATCAATGCAAAAAACGTCGGAGCGAACATCTTACCCATTAGACACCTCCTGAAACCAATTTTCAAATCATTTACTTACTGAAAAGTATATACCGGAAAATCAGTTTCTGCAAACTGAAGCAATTTTTTTGAAAGCGTCTTTTGAAATCGCCTCAACTTATTGATAATTTTTTTTAAATAGTATACTGTTTGTTCTCAATTGCCGGCGTGGTGAAATTGGTAGACACGATAGACTCAAAATCTATTGGGGGTAACTCTGTGTCGGTTCAAATCCGACCGCCGGTAAATATATATATTATAAATATTTTTTTAATACGTTTTAACAGATTCTCTTTTTTTAATTGACTTATTTGCCATTCAACACCTTTGGTACTTATACCAATAACTTCTGCCAATTCCCTGGTGGTAATTTTAGGCTATTCTTGTATCAAATTCAGAATTTTCTCCCTAGTTTCATCAATTTCCTGGCTCTGAATTATTGGTTCTAATTTTTTCCGGGAACTTTCCTGTAAACCTAAAACTTTACGTATAAATGTAATAGAGAACCAGTTTTCATCTACATCAAGTACAGGTTCGGGCAGATTATCCTGCTGTAATTCTTCTCGCATCCTTTTTAATCCCGATCCAATATGCTCCACCAGCTCCATCTACACTGTCTACCTGAACCATAACCGGAGGATCGCAGTTTCGTGCGTGGTTCTGGACATCGCTGTAAAGGCGATTCAGATCATTCAGGGGGTAAATCTTTCCATCGTCGGCAACTCCAATGAGGATTTTACCTCCAGAGCTATTGGCAAAGGCACAGATTTCCCGGCTAAGTTCAACATTTACACGTTTTTTGAACTCCAGTGTCTGGCTTTCACCGAGAAGGATTAGATTATTTAATTCAATTTTCTTCATCTTTTATGTCCTGTTCATGTCCTGATAGCCTTTGCTTTTTCTAAAACATTTCCCTTATCTGTATTTAATAGCTTACATTATATGCAATTTAAAAGGACAACTTTCATATCATTAAATTTATCAATGTCCTATTCACGTCTTGATGATTATTTTATAGTCCCTATTCCTGTACTTGTTATCCGATATTTTTGAAGTTTGACTGGACCCCGACTGGACCCTCCACTGGACCTTTGACTGGACCCCCCAAATTAAATGTAGTTTGAAAATAGTTGTCCATCCACATAGTCAAGCTCCTATTCTACTCTGCTGTTCATCCAACTCTTAATCACCTTCAAGATAAAATTCACTGTTCAATTCCCTACCCGCCGGGTACTATTTTCCCTCTATTGAAGAATCTCCACCTGTTTGGTGGATTTTATTTAAGCTCACAGTAAGCTTTCTTAATTCTTCATCTGTATTTCTGTAATCTCTCATTTTTATTCTGCATTTATTCTGCAAGCTTCCAACTGGTTTTCTTCCGGGATGCCGTGTTTATTATCCGCCCAGAACGGCGCAATTTTGTAAATAAATTTGCTTTTTGCTCTCTGTACCCAGTCCCGGCAAAGGCATCAATATAGGCAAATCGGAAGTTACGATTATTCATAATAACAGTATAGGCTTTCAGATATTTTTCTACCATTTTAAGCTTTTCTTCTGTCCAACTACCTCCCAATTCATGCTTTTCATTCATTTGGATATTTCTCCTCCTTCAATTTTGATATTTTCAGAGTTGATCCCATATTGAGCAACTTCTTTTTTCAGTTCGAGAAATTCCAGCATATAATGGTATTTAACCACACAATACTTATTTAACATATTAAATCTTCAAGAAATTCCGATGATGGGGCAACCCCTGTTACAAGTAGAAAGTCTCGTGCTCTTGTACAGGCAACGTATAAAAGATGACGTTCTGTGTTATACACTTCTTCCAAATCAGAATCATCTGATACAGTTTCAATGCGTGATTGCAGAGGAATTACTTCATCGTCACATGCCATAACTGCGACCGCACGAAATTCAAGTCCTTTTGTAAGATGCATGGTACATATTGTTACTTTATTTGCTGTAATATCGATATGGTTATTAAGAATGATATAATCTATTCCAACATTATTGACAACCTTTTGAGCCCGTGATATCTGTTCGTCCGAACGAATAAATACTCCAATTTCATGCGGTTTAAGTCCTTCTTCCAATCGTTTTTGAATCCATCTCCCAACTCTGGCAACTTCTTCTTCGGTATTGCTACATTCGATTATTGTCGGTTTTATTCCATTAAAAACTGATATTGTGCTTCCCCGTTGTTCGATATTTCCATCCCCATCAGAAATTTCAGGATCAAGTAATTTATCTGCAGTTAATCTAATTTGGTGAGATGTTCGATAATTAATTGTCAATGTTCGTGATCGTCCCTGAATATCAACACCTGCTGCTTTCCATGAAAACGTTTGTCTAAAGATACGTTGCCCAAGATCTCCAGCAAAGAATAGGCTGTCTGGATGCAGCTTACCAAGAGCTGATAAAAACTGTAACTGGGCTATACTAATATCTTGTGCCTCATCAACAATCGTATAATCAAACAAAGTGTTCTTTGTGTTTGAAATTCTATTTGCCAATTCAGTAAACATATCCGAATATGTTATCATTTTTTTCTGTTTAAGCTTTCCTCGGACATTATCAAAAACTTTCCAGAGGATTTGTCTCTGGCTTTCGGGTAAACGTGTTTTTCTACCCAATCGTAGGACATCACGATATTCTTCCCATGCCCTAATCTGCCAGGCATCAACAATATCTTCCCATTCATTCAGTAAGAATCGGAGACTTTGTTTGATGTCTTTATTTGCCAGCTTTTCATCTTCGAATAATTGCTGAATAATAGACAAAGGCTCAATCTCAGGAGGTCAACCTGTTAATCGTTGAAATAATCTAAGACCAATTGCGTTCATAGAATGAACTTCCAGCCGTTCCGCTAGATGTGGTTGATTACTAATTAGGTATCGTAGCTTCAACATCAATACGTTCGCAAGATTGTCTGAAAACGTTGTTAAAAGAACTCGTGCATCTTGGTTATGTCGGACGAGATACACAGCCCGATGTAGAGCTACTATAGTTTTTCCTGTTCCAGCAGAGCCAGAGATTCGTACAGGACCATTATAGTTATTATCGACCAATTTACGTTGATATGGATGTAGAAAGACTGTCCATTTCTCCCAGGGATATTCCAATGCTTGTTCAAGTTCAGTACTTGTTTGCATTAACCGGAACCGTCGTTGAGCATCCGGGTGATTAAAGGGGTCACCGGTCTTATTATAAAAGAAATGTACTTCTGGAACGACACCAATAGCAAGATTTAAAATAGCTTCTGCAGCTTCTGCAGGAAGATGAGCGGCTATGTCCAACAATGCATCTTCATTTGCAGATTTGATATCATCTATCCATTCATTTGGAACACCATATTTGAGAAGTTCATCTATGGTAATTTCTGAAAGTGGGATTTTTTCTTGTGTTTTATTAATATATACAGAAGTAATAATTTTCTGAACAGTCTCCCTGATCTCTACCAACTGAGCTGCTCCAGTTTTGGGATGCACCTGGAGTTTCCGCCTTGATGCCCATTCATACGCTTTTTCGTGGTGGTCAACATAACAAAGAAGAAGACTTTTTTCATTCTTATGTACTATTATCCGAATATCTCTATTTACACGAACCGACCAGAAGTTCTTGTCTTTTACCTGATCAAGCCTATGAAATTGTAGCCCTGGATTAGATGGATTTAATTGTAAATCAAAAGCCGTAGTCTTTATCGCTTTCTGGTTCTCACCTGTTAAACGGGCAAGACTATCTGTAAATGTATCCGCTATACGAAATTGCATATGCTACTCCACCCGAAAAACCTTCATCACTTCATCTCCAAGATGATTGATTACTTTCACAGCGATTCTCCCGTTTCCAGGTTTATTAAATGAACGGGAAATATCACTATGCAACGTATCCCATGCTTCCTGATTTATTTCTGCTTTAAGGGTTGTTTTGAGTGATTTATAAGGATCATTGGCACCCAGAAAATAAGCATGCCGGACAAAAAAACTTTCCTCATTATAATCAGTATCTATAAACCAGCAGGCTATTCCATCCGCACCATCACTCCGTACTTCCCCTGTATTTGGATGGAATACGTCTACACCATTTACTTTAACCTGAATCTGATTATCTTCAGTATCTATTATCTCTATATCCGGCTCCCCAAAAATAACAAAAAGATTTCCCTTGCCAGTATTCTTTAAATCATCTGCCATATGAAGATCAGCATTCATCCTAGCTTTTAACACAGGAATCCGGCCCAGTTTATTAAACTCTGAAGCGTGGGCTTCATAGTTAAAAGCACAGGTAATAATAACATCAAAGTCAGCATCTCCAGCTTCTCTTGCAGCAGCCACCAGATCCGGTCGTGATACTGTACCGAATTCAGATCCGATAAAAATGGCTGCACGCTTCAGAATTCCTGTTTCCTCGCTTCCTTCCATAAAACGCCCCTCGGCACAAATCATATCTCCCGGCCAGGGAGTTAAAGAACTAAACGAGATTTTATCTTCTTTATGAGCCTGCTGAACGCCAGAAGTTTTAAGGTTTTCCAGGATCATCTGTGTAAAATCCTGATTCTCTCCGTACTCTGGGCTCATATCAGCAGATGGATCAATCAGCTCATCGTTTTCATCAACACCGATAATTCGGTGAGGTGATATGCTCTCCACAGTAAAAGGTCCGGCAACCCTGACAGCCTTATTATCTTGATAGGGTTTATCATAGAGGTATTCATAATCAGCCTTTGAGGAGATTGAAACATCAATATCCTTCTGTCTGGCTATCCGATTTTTCCACCATTCACCATGATTTTTTTTTGCTTCGCCAGCCCAATCTTCAACAGTTTCCCTAGGTATTTCCCACTCTTCCCAATTTTCGTTAAGCACCGTATTCAACTTTTTTCGTAATGGGTCCAGTCTTTCCTGATACTTATCCCAAATAACATCAATCTCTGTATTATTAGCAATGGACTTGAGGGTTATATGGGGTACGCGCTCATATACAAATCCATGGCGAATGTCATTATGAGATGGTGTTGTTGAAAGTGCTTTCTGCCTCAATTCAGCTTCTTTTAATTGTCCTTTTGACGAATCGGCAAGCAGCTAATATGGATACCTGGCACCCATAATCCTTGCCCTGGCAAGAGCAAGAGCTACACGTGAAGTATCGATAGTAATCCAGCGCCGCCCCCATTGTTCTGCAACATAGGCCGTTGTACCGGAACCACAAGTTGGATCGAAGACAAGATCACCTGGGTCGGTGGTCATGAGGATACAGCGTTGGATAACTTTATTTGAAGTTTGTACAACATACACAAGATCAGAAGCACCATGTGTATCATCCCAAATATTATGTAGTGGTTGCATTGGGAAATCGTTATGGAACGTTTTAAAACAAGGTAGTTTTCCAGGAGCTATTATTCTGTATGATTTTATTAATCTGTCCATTCCTTCGGGATATGTTCTCCAACTTTTTTTACCACATTTATATAATTGATCCTTTAATTTTAAATCATACATACATGTTAGTGTATATCCTGATGAAGAAAGTGATGACGCAAAGAAAGGTTTATCTTTTTTTTCTATTGATAGAGGATTAGTACGTTCTATTTTTGTCATTTTTCTTTCTAAGATATTTTCATTTTGAATCCATGTATAACCAGTTCCAGCACCTATTGGTTTCTGAGTTAGAATGTTTCTATACTTCATTTGAACAGCATCTTTTCCATACCAAAGGATATAATCACAAATTCCAGCTAATCCATCAGACCCTAAAGGTAATGTCTTTTAAAATACAATTAGTGAATGAAAATTATCCTCTCCAAAAACCTCATCCATCAGGGCTCGCACTCTATGCACATTCTCATCCCCAATCTGCACAAAAATTGATCCGCTTTCTGAAAGCAGGTCTCGTGCCACAGTCAACCTATCCCGCAAATAAGTAAGATACGAATGAATCCCGTCACGCCAGGTGTCCCGAAACGCTTTAACCTGTTCTGGTTCCCTCGTTATATGATCCATCTTGCCATCCTTAACATCCCGGCTGGTTGTAGACCACTGAAAATTGGAATTGAATTTAATACCATAAGGCGGATCAAGATAGATACACTGTACTTTACCACGAAGTCCTTCCCTTTCTGCCAAAGATGCCATAACCTGTAGACTGTCCCCAAGGATCATTCTGTTTGTCCAGTTTGCATCATGCTGGTAAAATTCTGTCCTGGCACCTTCATTAGGAAGCCCATTGAAATCTGCAAAAAGATCAAATTGGGTATCGTCAGCTTTGTTATCTGCTTTTGTTTTGTTAACCAGATCGTCAACAAGCATCTTTGGATGAACCTTCTCCTGAATATACAGAGGAGGAGCATGCACAACGAGATCAGACCAGTCCTGTTCATCCTTTCCCCGCCAAACAAGCTGGGGATCGAGGTTCCTGTTTCGCCGTTCGTAAGCCAGTCTTATCGGTTTCTGTTCCTCTTTTCGCATGATTGATACTCAGCGGTTGGAATATTTCGCCGTTTGGCTTCTTCGTGTGTAATGGTTTCTATCGATTTTGGTATTTTTTTCTTCGACATTATTCTTCCTTCAAATATATCTTACGACCTGTTTGGCTATTATAGGATCCCTTTATTATCTTAAGATGAGACGTTTGAGCCGTATATGAGCCCTTTATAATCATGATCCGTTTGAGTCCTTTATGAGTCCTTTCTTTTGAATAACATAAAATGTCCCTTTCCCGGTCGTACCGACCTTTTTAATAATTTTCAGCTTCTGAAGATGTTCGAGATCACGAGTTGCCGTGGCTTTTGAGACTTCCATATTTTTCTGATATTCACTATTGCTGATTCTACTGTTACATTTTAAATACTCTATTGCCTTTCTTTGACGATCAATAAGATCAATCCTTGTTAAAACATCCCTTGTTAACCAATCCCGCCACAAGGTTACCACAAAAAAACCTTCCCGTTCTTCAAAATCAGGTTCCGGAAGATTTGCTTCTATACACACTTTAATCATCATCTGTGTACCTGATCCTGCTTTCTCAATATACCGGGTAAGATACATTGATTCAGCTATAAGAGGATTGTTGGGTACTGAGGAGTGGTCTTTCCTGAGAGTATCGGGAGTTATATTTCCAGGAAGTAAACCCGGATTCCATATTTCAAGCCGGTCGGCGAATAAACGAACTTCAACCGATCCGTTACTGTAGTAATCCCTGTGAGCGATAGCATTTACAATGGCCTCCCCTACGGCATCCGGCGGTAATTCATAACGCACAGGGGCAGCAGCACTCATTGTGCGGGTTCCTACGGAACGACTTATTTTGGATAAAACAAAATCACGTGCTTGGTCAACCTGTTCAAAGATGTCGCTTTTGTATATCTGCTGAGATGCAAAAGGACGTAAATACTCTGTTCCATGGCAGTGAATGCACTTTGTTTCAGCTGTGCGATAGAAATGTTGCGGATTCTTTCCAAAAAGAATTATTGCCGCATTCAAAGGTTTATCATTTTCAATCAGATTTAAATGTATTAGTAGAGATTTTACTTGAATGCTTGTTTTCAAGGGAAATCCCCTCTCTTTCCGGGCAGTTTCAACAAACCAGTCAACACGATTTTTGGACACTTGAGAAAGATCGGCATGAGAACAGATTGCAGCATCAAAAGGTGGAAGTCGAAGCATTCCCAAATTATTCAGATAGTCAATAATACTGGCGTAGACTTCTGAAGTTAGTGCAGACATATTTTCAACACGCCTACGGACAAGTTCATCACTGGCTTTTCGAATAAGGTTTTTCATTTCTAATGATCGTTTGGTTTCTTCCGAACCCCAGACATAGATCAGCCGTGTTCTTTTGCACTTTGTTGCATGATCAAATTCATATTCAGTTGGCGAAATGCCATTTTCGTCTTTACTCCCATACTCATATCCAAAAATTCCTATATAAAGATCACTTTTTTCAACCTCGTCAAGATATATTTCATCAACATGTTGATCTTTTGCAGGGATATCTTCGAAAAGAAAGACTTCCGAAACGAAATGACGAAGAAAGGCATCTCCAAGTAGAAATGCTTTTACATCCTGCCGTTCCTTTTTAAATTCATTCTGTACACTACTTATAAAAATCCGTAGTCTAGCGGCATTCATTTTTATATATCCTGTTTTTGGTAATTATTATGCTTTTCTATTGTTGATTCAACCATATTGTTGAATGCGCTTTCAATTTCAAATACATCTGTGAACTCTATGAATTCCCAACGACCATATTTTTTTAGATTGTTCACTCCCGGTACCCAGTAATTATCCATCGTTGATCTTTTTTCTTTGGCATCTTCTCCTCGATATCCTTTAATTTCAACAATCAGATTTAGTAAATCATCTTTACCCTCATCAAAAATTATCTCATTTTGAAAAACTGAATCTTTTCGTTTTCGAGGTTTTGGAATCGGAGTTATAAACTCAGCACGACGCCGTGATTCGTCAATTTTCTGGGTAGGTTGCCCTTGTTCATCAAGCTGCCAATGCCTTTTAGGATATTCATAAGACGAATTTAATATAGGATGATCAAAGAAAGCATTATCCATTTTTAATATTTCTCCTCAATCTCAAGATTCCCTTCTGCAATCATGCTCTTACAGAAATAGCCGGGCTTACAATTATTTTCTTAACTTTCCACACTAATAGTCCATTATCACGAATTGCAGTAAGCAAATTTTGACCATATCTAGCCAAATTACCGTCTCCAATTGTTTCCGGCAACCTCTTTTTCAGTTCCTGATCAAAACGTGATCGTGGTATCTCCAGCAATCCACACTTATAACGCTCTTCCATAAACTCAGAACTTGCCCACCGAATATTGAATTATCTAAATCATTCTGCTGCACACATGGTCTCCATACTTATTTTTATTTATATTTACCTTTGTACAATTGATACGGTTTAATTAATATTTTACCAATACCGAGCCAAATAATCTATTAGAATTTTAATTTACCTTAAAACTGGAAATTCTATCAATTATTCGTCTGTTTCATTATAGGGTCTTTAAATTCTACGTGAGTTTCCCTTTCCCCTCACTTTTACATCATACTGCCTATATTTAACCATGTAAAGGCTCTTTGATTTATTAGTAGACAAACGAATCTAAATAAGTCAACTTAACTCTCTATACATTGCTTTTTTTGCTAATGTTTAGTTATTCAACATGGTTCAGAGAAACTATAACTAATAGAAAGAGTGAACAGGGAAGAAATCGTGTAGTTGTATACTCCTAACGCAGATACGTCTGGACATTCTCCAGATGCTCATCATACGTTACCGCAAAATGTATTTGGGCGGTACGATCATGCAGATAGTAGTAATAGGGAGATTTTTTCGGATAGGCTGCTGCCTGAAGAGCGTCAAATCCGGGACTTGAGATGCCTGTAGGGGGAAGTCCCCTTTTCCGTCTGGTATTATAGGGAGTGGGATTCTCTAGAGCCTCTTTACTGATAGGATTGGTCCAGTCGTTCAGTTCATAACGGGTAGTAGCATCAATACCCAGGGGGATCCCTTCATCTAACCGTTTCCATATAATTCCAGCTATCAGCGGCATCTCTTCAGGACTCCCTGCCTCCCGCTGTATCATCGAGGCCACAATAACTGCATCCGCTACTGTACGCCCCTGCAGTGCAAGCTGCTCAAGCATTAGGCC
>Ga0075121_1001989_pt1 | contig 12164 bp, 11 predicted proteins | sample AntAceMetag02UKG_FD_69793 | JGI IMG/M metagenome (GOLD analysis project Ga0075121, IMG submission 69793) | Saline lake microbial communities from Ace Lake, Antarctica - Antarctic Ace Lake Metagenome 02UKG | ecosystem: Environmental > Aquatic > Non-marine Saline and Alkaline > Saline | place... | reverse complement strand
AATAAGATTTTATTGTGGTATACAGGTGATTAAAAGGAATGTCCAGAACTTTTTTGGCTTTCTATTACTTTTTTCCCGTTAGTGTATTCAGAATTCATTAACAAACTGGTAATGCTCCCCTTTATCTGTGCTTCGGTCAATGGTGCAAATGAGGTTATCAATATCCGTGTTGTTTCCATCGGTCTTATTGACAGAAGCCATGTTCACCCGAGAGAGGTCTTTGCAGATCCGCTTGTTGATCGTGCTTCAGCCGTAATCCTGGCCCACAATCACCCGGCCGGTACGCTGAAACCATCCGGGCAGGATATGGAGACGACACGGCGATTACGACAGGCCGGAGAGATTATGGGTATAACCGTGCTGGATCATATCATTTTCAACAATACGGAATATTTCAGTTTTTTAGAAAACGATATTGGGTTTTAATGGCCTTTCGTGGCAAACTTAAAATGGGGCCGAAATGGCGCATTTCTATTCCTCCAAGGGCTTCGCACATGGGGCCTTAAACGAATCCTATGTCACCACTATCTGATGAATTCGATCGGTGAAGCGCATCATCGTTACACAAAGCGGAAGATCAAAACAAACAGAAACAGGTATGGTGTCCCCGAATTTAAAATTTTCTGATAATGCGACGGGCAAGACCGATGAACAGAACCAGGACCAAAAGAACTGTCAGAAGAGCACCGAAGGCGATCCAGGTAACATAGGTCCCGCGCTTGAGCAGTTTATACGGATTCCAACTGGCTTCGACAAGCTGGCGTCCAAGTCGTCCCTTATACTTCTCAGGGATATCCGGCACTCCATCGCCCGTGATGTCGGGAAAACTTCTGATATACTCTATTACCCCCGTATATTCCTTGAGCTCCTGAATTCCGGGCGTCTTGTCGTCTGCATCGACCCGGGCGCTTTTCAAGTCGGTCACAGGGCTGCCATTGCGGTCTTTGGGGATGATATCCAGGACATGCCATGTAAAATCTCCCACAACTTTTAAAAATGTGGCATTATAGATATCAGCGGCAACCCGAATAAGTCTTTTGCCGGAGGTTGAGTAATCAAGAAGTGCGTACCCGGTCTCTTCATCCCCGAGCCATATCTGTGTTACCCGATCGAAAAGCATCCGGTTGGGATTATATGAAAATTTAACCCCGGAGAGCTGAAGGTAGTAATCGGCCCCCTTCATCGGGTAAATGCTGGTCAATATCTCCAGGGCTTTTTTAAGCTCACTCGGGTAGATATAAAAAGATATGAGCGGATACCCCATAGAGGATGCTTCGTCAAATCCGATTCCCAGCGGAATGGCGCGAAAAGCATCGCATACGGCTATTCTGCCGGTTTGTCCGATCTCGATATTATCACGAATTACCCCGTTACTGATGACCCCCACCGCCACCCGGGTTGCAGGATCACTTGCATCGGAATCGTTTTGATTGATGTACCATCTAATCGAATCGGCGATAAGATTGCCCAGGTTACATTCATCTTCCAGGATTTCCAGATTAAAAGAGGTCTGGGCAATGAATTTGCGAAACTCAAGCCCCTGACCGGCCAGCAGGTTTTGATTGATGCGATCTTCAAAGCCATTGATCATGGCCGTAATCCCGGCATCTCCCTTAATAGCATCATTGATTTCGATGAGACGATAGTCCTCCAGAGATACTTTGCCGCCGGACAGGCTGATATCCATCACGCCCAGTTGCCTTCCGTATGACCAGGCCTGAACGATGATCGTATCATTGACCCTGCGGACATTTGTTTTGGTATGAGTGTGGCCGCTGATGATGATATCGATCCCGGGCACCTCCTTTGCCAGAATCTCATCTTCGGATCGTTTCGGATCATCAGACAGGCCGCTGTGGGACAGGCAGATCACGATATCCACCTTTTCCTTTTCGCGCAGTTGTCCAACCATTTCACGGGCCGATGCAACGGGATCATCAAATGTAACCGGCGCAGAAAAAGGGGCGACTTCAGCGGCATCTTTGCCCATGAGTCCGAAAAAACCGATTTGCAGGCCGTTTTTTTCAATTATCCGGTATGGCTTTACAATTCCCCTGTCAAAGATTTTTTTCAAGGCATCATCAGCAATATCGGCATCGCTGAAAATAGCATTGGACAAAACAATCGGCGGGATCTTCCCCTGCTGATGGGCCGTTGAAAGAATACGTGCCAGTCCGGCCGGTTTGAGATCGAACTCATGATTACCAAGGGTGATGACATCATATCCCATGGCTTTCATTAACTGCAGCTCAAATGCCTCCTCGCGGCTGAGCATATGAAACAGCGAGCCCATCAAAAAATCACCCGCATCGAGTACCAGCACCGGATTATTTCGCTTCTGTTTTACCTGTTTGATGGCCGTCGCAAGCCTGGCCCATCCACCAACTGTATCGTCATTATGGGTCTGCAAAGGGGAGTAATCAATATTGGGCGAAAAGCCAAGAAAATGGGAGTGCAGGTCATTGGAGTGGACAATCGTGATTTTTTTACCAGCACCTGCAACCGGCGAGGCAACAAATACCAGAAACATCAGTATACAAAGACAACGAATCGGTTTCATTTTATGCTCCTTATCATAGAGGTGTCTTTTGTTGGCGTCCTTCATTCACTGGGTTATATTTTTCTCGACGATTGAATTCTAAACCGCACTCCTCCACTCCTGCGATTATTTCAACTTAATTTTTGCCAGAACAGGCTGATGATCCGAATGCTGGAAATCAAGGTTCACGGTCTGTTTGAAAACTCCTTTGATATTGGGGGACAAAAGGTAATAATCAATGACCGTCACGAGTGATTTTTCAGTATCGTAGGGAATCATAAGCCTTCTGTTCGAAGGTGTTTTGTTGTCGTACAACCATGTCCAGTCCAAGGGTAGATAATCCCCGTCAATGAGGCTGTAATCATTGGTGTCAAAATTTTTTCCGTCAAATCCGGGTGAAAAACCCGGGGCGCACTGATTCCAGTCTCCCCCCACGATAATATAGTTCCCCTTGCCGTATTCATCGGTCAGAAAGGCCTTTAGATAATCCATCTGCCCTTTTCGCAAACTGCCGTCATCATAGGCGGAGTTATGCGTATTGATCACAAGGAGTTCTTTCCCGTCGGAAACGGCATACCGGTTTACCAGAAAACATCGATCCAGCATGAACAGACCCTTGGGCCATTTGTAATTTCCGGGAAATGAATATCTGACACAAGATTTTGGAACTTGTTTGCTGAAGGTAGCCAGCCCTGAAAACACTTTGCCCAGGGGGGAGGTAATGGGCATCGGTACAAATTTAACATCATAATTTGTACCGAAACAAGCCTGAAATTTTTTCAAAAGTTCTGAAATTGAATCAAATTCGTCCAGATGATAGCTTCGGCCTGAATCACGGTCTACTTCCTGAAGTAAAATAAAATCAAAAGACTGTTTTTCGTCTAAAAACCGGGTTGTTTCTTCCAGGTTTTGCCGAACATTTTTTTCAGATGTCCGGACCTGTTTACCGCCATCGTAAAAAAAATCCATGTCCGCACTAAGACCGCAATATCCTATATTCCAGATCATAAAAGTCAGTTCTGCCCCCGCCTGGATGACTGTGGGATCATTGCTTTCAAAAACAACCGTTTTTTCATCGGGTTTATAATCTGTGAAAGTTGCGTAAGCTATCAATATAAGGAGAACAAGTCCTGCCAATACTGCAATAAGTAAAACCAGTTTTAATGCCATGCTCATATATAACGCCTTTGGGTTAAATAATAAAAATTGCTGTCGTGCTGCGGTGAGTAATATTTACCGCAATACTTCGATTTCAATTGAGCGAATTAAAACAAGGGAATGAATAATACCGAAACCGTTGATATGTGTCAATAATTAATAAATGAGCATTACTTACTATATTGAATTTTACGCCCCGACATTCCGGCAATACGGTTTGAAACTATCAGGATCTCTATCCATGGTCTTGCAGATCGTGCGTGAACGAAAACCATGAATCAACTCCCTTTGAATTCCCGGCGACCGCGAATTGCAGCATCTTCATCCTTTACCCTGTCCTGCCATCCACAGCGAACATTATCGCGGCTGTCAAATCGTTTGATATAGGGTTTTATATCCAAAAGCGGGGTTCCATCCAAAATGTCCACATCGGATATGTGGAGTAAGTTGTTATCCATGGAAACAAGTCTTACGACACTGAACCCGATGGGATTGGGTCTTGCCGGTGCCCGAGTGGCAAATATGCCGTGCTCCCGGTTTTCGAGAAACGGCTTGACGACAAGTTCAAGTGGGCCGGCCTTATGAAAGTAATAAAACAGACAGATATGAGAAAACTGATATAGGTCCTGCAGTCCGTCCGCATAATCCGGGTTAAGAACAACCGTTCCCTTGATCCCCTCGGCAAAAACCGGCTGAATCGGTGTTTCGGAAGCTTTTGTATGCGAAGACCGAATAACACCAATTGATTTAAATACAAAATTTTTATCCATTATTTTCGCTATACCTCATTTTGTTCCATAAATGTATTGACTATCCGGCAAACTTGTTTAAAAGATACAAGTTGAAAGCGAAATAGATTTGCATTCTTACCATTAATTTTAAACCAGATTTATGGCCATTGATCAAGAAGCAAACGACGGGATTACATCCGAATGAAAATAGACGACCTCAATATCGCCATTATCAAGCATCTGATTGACGGAAGAAAAGCCTACAAACTCATTGCAAATGATCTTAATGTCTCTGAAAACACGATCCGTGCCAGGGTCAACAAAATGCGTGAAGCAGGGATTCTGGAAATTGCAGGTCTGGTGGATACTTCCGCCATTCCCGGGCACAGTACGGTAATCATTGGTGTCAAACTCAAGAGCACTGATTTGGTTCAAAAAGGAAGCGAATTCAGCGAATTAAAGGGAGTGGTCTCGGTGGCGGTTGTGACCGGCCGTTACGATTTGATGCTGATGGCCGTTTTTAAGGAGGGATTCGGTTTGCTGGAATTTTATACCGAAGAAATCTCCCGTATAGAGGGGGTCCAGTCCCTTGAAACATTCGTTATTTACAAGTCTTACAATTTAAAGGTGCCGTATAAACTGTAATTTGTAGTTCACAGAGTGCGAACATTTTTTTTAATTTTTCAACAAACGCAATTTTTTATACCTGAGTTGAGCGATTTTTCACGAAACCTTTAGGCACAAGAAATTGGTGCGGATCGAGTAAAAAATCGCTCAATTTAATTACAACAGAGGAGTAACCGAAATGATCGCTTTTGGACCTGTCCCCTCACGACGTCTTGGGAGAAGTTTGGGAATCAATAACATTCCCCCAAAACACTGCACATACTCCTGCCTGTACTGCCAGGTGGGGCGTACTCTGAATCTTGTTGCCGACCGCCGCAAGTTTTATACCCCTGAAGAAATCTTTGAAGCGGCAAAAGAAAAGGTTGAAAAAAGCCGGAATTTTGCCGAGCCTGTGGATTATCTGACCTTTGTTGCCGACGGTGAACCGACCCTGGACATTAACCTGGGCCGTGAAATCGAACTGCTCAAATCTCTGGGAATTAAAATTGCGGTCATCAGCAATGCATCCCTTGTCCGGCAGCAGGCGGTTCAGGATGATCTTGCCCGGGCCGACTGGGTTTCCCTGAAGGTTGACGCGGTCCATCCAAACATCTGGCGGAAAATAGATCGTCCCCACAGCTCATTGACGTTAAAGGCTGTTCAGGAGGGAATGCTCCAATTTAAAAAGCGCTTTACAGGACGCCTTGTGACGGAAACCATGCTGTTAAAGGATGTTAACGATGGGGATAACCATCTGTCGGATATTGCAGATTTTCTGCATCGGTTAAATCCGGATATCGCCTATGTCGCCATCCCCACCAGACCACCGGCGGAAAAAAGAGTATTCCCCGCTAGTGAAGAGGTTGTCAACCGCGCGTATCAGATCTTCAGCCGGAAGGTCGCAAAGGTAGAATACCTGATCGGCTACGAGGGCAATGAATTTGCCTTTACCGGCGACATCCGGGCCGATATCCTGAGCATTACCGCAGTTCATCCCATGAGTGAAGAGGCAATGAATCAGTTTTTAATTCATGCCGGTGGAGAAATATCGGTTGTGGAAAAATTAATGAGCCAGGAAAAAATCAAACAAACTTCTTATAATGAGACAAAATTTTATATAAGAAGGTTTGCCTAATCGAACAAATTTTTTAGCTTTTCAAAAACAGGACCATATACAAATTCCGTAAATATTGACTGCTTACGAGGTAATATTCCCGACCCAAAGAACCGCTTAAAACTTTGGAGTTCCAAGGTTCACGGTTCAGATGTTGATGCCTCATACATCACCCTCTGTAAAATCAATGACTGCGGGCTAACACGCACAGTTTTCAACTATGAGCGTAGCGCTCTGAACCTGAACGGATACGGAAAAACAGTATTTATTGATCAACACCACGCCTCCGGCCTCATTTTTTTTCGAATTCATCCATCGCTGTCCCTGACCGCTTTATCACTCTGTTTCCGGCTCTCATTTTCGTATCTCCGAGCAAGGGCGTAGTGTTGATAAATTAATGTATTGCTCATATTTTTATTTATATATTGAGGTGTTCATAGAATTTAAAGAAAAATATTGACAATACGTTCAAATCAAATTAAAAGTGGATACCGTGCAGTTTAAATGTAGTTGCATTTTTTTGCTGTTAAAAATTGAAAAGAAGGTCTGTCTGAATGAAAATTGATTCGATCAATATTGCCATCATCAAACACCTCAGAGATGGAAGAAAATCCTTCAAGAGAATCGCTCGGGAGTTGTCTGTTTCTGAAAATACAATACGGTCCCGGGTCAGGAAGCTCACCAAGGAAGGGATCCTTGAGATAACCGGCCTGATGAATCCCGAGGCACTGCCCGGCCAGGGGCTTATCATGGTAGGGGTCAAGCTGGAAACAACCGACCTGGTAACCAAGGGTAAGGAATTCAGTGAATTAAAAGGGGTTATATCCGTCAGTGTTGTAACCGGAAGATATGACCTAATATTGATGGTTCTGTTCAAGGAAGGTTTTGGTTTGCTCGAATTTTACACGGAAGAGATATCCCGCCTACAGGGGGTCCAGTCCGTTGAGACATTTGTGGTCTACAAAAGTTATAACCTGATGGTCCCTTATATTTTTTAAAGGGTTTGCATTTTGTTAACTCTCAAGATAAAGGAAAATGCTATGGAAGAAATTAAAAGAACTTTTTTAAACAAATGGCACGCTGACAACGGGGGAAACCTGGTGGGATTTGGTGATTACGAAATGCCGCTGTGGTATTCGAGTGTCAAGAAAGAACATCTGGTGGTTCTCACCAATGCGGGCATGTTCGACACCAGCCACATGGCGGTGGTAATGGCCAAAGGCCCGGATGCTTTTGACTTGATTCAGCTTTGTTTTACCCGTGATTTAAATGCCTGTATCGGCAAAGACAAGTTGCCTATTTCAGCCGGCCGTTGTGTTTACGGTGCATACCTGGACGAAAACGGGTATTCCATTGACGACGCGATCATCGGCAAAATTACGGATGAAGAATACATGATCGTGGTCAATGCCGGCATGGGCGGCGCGATTGCAGAGCACATGGAGACGAACAGGGGAGACAAACAGGTCGATATTACCGATTTAACCGACAATCTGGGCAAATTCGATATCCAGGGTCCCATGTCCGTCAAAATTATGCGAAAAGTGCTCAAAGACCCTGAAAAAGTTTTTGATAAAATGGTCTATTTTTCATTCAAGGGCCATTTCGACCCATCTTCTCCGTTTGCTCCACAGGTTCAGCTCAAAGACGGCACGCCTTTGCTGCTTTCCCGGTCCGGTTACACCGGCGAGGTCGGTTTTGAAATCTTTATCGCTCCTGAAGACACGGTAAAGGTCTGGGAAATGATCATGGAAGCCGGTCGGGAATTCGGGTGCCTGCCCTGCGGCCTTGCTTCACGGGATTCTCTCAGGGCCGGATCCCTGCTGCCTCTTTCCCATCAGGATATCGGCCACTGGACCTATCTCAATCATCCCTGGTCTTTTGCATTGCCGTACAATGCAGACGGCAATGGTTTCACAAAGGATTTTATCGGGGTCAAAGCTCTTGTCGCAGCCAAAGACACCGCTGATCACACCGTTGCGTTTGCCGGCAACGACCTGCGCAAGGTCGATGCCCACGACGCAAAAGTACTGGATACAGACGGCAACGAAATCGGAACGGTTCTGACCTGTGCTACCGATATTGCCGTCAACCGCGTCGACGGTAAAATCTACAGCATCACCAGTCCGGACAAACCTGATAATTTCAAGGCCAAGGGGCTGTGTTGCGGATATGTGAAAGTGAAAACCAGGCTCTGTGTTGGTGATACCATTGTGCTGCAGGACAAAAAACGCAAATTGAAGGTCAGTGTCGCAGAGGACATCCGGCCGGATCGTACAGCACGTAAACCGCTGAAAATTTTTATGTAAAATACAAGATCCGGCTGTGCTGAACCAGCAACTTTTAATATCCAAATGCCTGGCCGCGGCAACTGTTTCAACCGCGGCCGCCAAATTCCAAAACAAAAGGAGAAAAAAATCATGAGTAAAAAAATCAATGAACTCAACCTGCCCGCAGATGTTAAATACGCAAAGGACCATGAATATGCCCGCCTGGAAGGGGATACAGTGAAGGTCGGTCTTGATGATTATGCCCAGGATCAACTCGGTGATATCGTTTTTGTTGAAATGCCTGATTCGGGCGATACTTTTGAAAAAGGCGAAGTTTTTGCCACCGTTGAATCGGTCAAAGCGGTTTCCGAGTGTTACATGCCCATCGGCGGTGAAATCACAGCCATCAACGAAGAACTCGAAGACGAACCTGAGCTGGTCAACAACGACCCTTACGGCAAAGGCTGGATGGTTGAAGTGAAACCAAGTGACGTTGCCCAGATGGATACCCTGATGACCAATGCGGCCTGCCTGGCTTCCTTAAAAGAAGAGTAAGCCGGGAAAATGAATAATGAAATGAAAAGTGAAAAGTGAGAAGTTGTGGTATCGCTTCGCTCTGTCTTTCTTATTAAAGCTGAAAGAATACATTGCAATCTGCCTGCCCTATGAAATTCCGCATGACAAGCGCAGCGTATTTCATCGGGGTGGATTAAAATAGAAAATTAAGAATTCAATAATTAATCAAGGAGAATAAATCATGCAATATTTACCACATACCGATGAAGATATTGCCAAGATGCTTCAGGTAGTGGGTGTTGACAGTCTGGATGATCTTTTCCCGACCATACCGGAGGATTGTCGCTGTCAGGGCGCCATGGATCTGCCTGAAGCCATGACGGAATGGGAGTTGAACGCCTGCATGGATCAACTCGCCGGCAAAAATGCCATCTCCCCTGAGTACAAGGTATTCATGGGCGCCGGCAGCTATGACCACTATATTCCGGCCTCCACCCAGTACCTTGCGAGCCGCAGTGAATTCGCCACTGCCTACACCCCCTATCAGCCCGAAATCAGTCAGGGAACCCTGCAGGCGATATATGAATACCAGACGCTGGCATCCCGCCTGATGGGCACGGATGTCGCGACAGCGTCCCACTACGACGGCTCCACTGCCCTGGCAGAATCTCTGCTCATCGCAGTGCGTAAGAGCAAAAAACAAAAAGTAGTGATCTCGAAGGCGATCCACCCCCATTATCGCCAGGTGATCCGGACCTATTTTGAACCAACGGGCTTGGAAATCGTGGAATTGCCCTACCTTGCCGACGGCACCACAGATCTGGCCGGGCTGGACGAAATTGAAGATTACGGGGCAGTGGCCATTCAATCGCCCAATTTCTTCGGCTGCATCGAAGATTTGAAAACCGCTGCTGATAAATCCCATGCCAAAAAGGCAATTTTTATTGCCGGCTTTACCGAAGCCCTGGCTTACGGTCTGCTCAAAAGCCCGGGCAGCCTTGGCGCCGATTTTGTCGCCGGAGAAGGCCAGAGCATGGGCATTGCCCGTTCCTTTGGCGGACCGGCCCTGGGCATGCTGGGCAGCACTAAAAAATATCTCCGGCTGCTGCCCGGTCGGCTGATCGGCCGTACCAAGGACGTTGACGGAAAAGATGGCTTTGTTTTGACCCTGGCCACCCGTGAGCAGCACATCCGCCGGGAAAAGGCCAGTTCCAACATCTGCTCCAATAACGGTCTTTGCGCCCTGGCGGCGGCCATGTATATGGCGTCACTGGGCGGCACCGGTCTGCGCCAACTGTCCCGGCTCAACCACGACAAGGCCGAGTACCTTAAAAATGAGCTGAAAACCGCCGGGTTTGACATTCCGTTTGCCACGGCGACATTTAATGAATTTGTCGTAAAATTCCCGGCAGGGTTTGATGCCACCTATAAACGCCTTCTGGATAAAAAAATAGTGGCGGGCGTGCCCCTGGCAAAATACTATCCTGAACTTGCCGACCACTATCTTTTGTGCGTTACGGAGACCATGCCCCGGGAAGATATGGATATATTGGTCAAGGAGGTGCAGTCATGACTGAAAAATTAGGAACAACCGGATTGGTGTTAAATGAAAAGCTGCTCTGGGAAAAAGGTGCTCCGGGCCGTTGCGGCATGTCTATCCCCGAGAGCGATGTGGATGCAGCCCCCCTGGACGAAACCCTGGTGGGCGAAGGCCCGGACTTTCCGGATTTGAGCGAAGTTGATGTGGCAAGGCACTATACCCGCCTGAGCACATGGAATTTCGGTGTGGACACCGGTATGTACCCGCTGGGTTCCTGCACCATGAAATACAACCCGAAAACCAACGAACGGCAGGCAGCCCTGCCCGGATTTTTCGGTGCTCATCCGCTGCTGCCGGACGAACTTTCCCAGGGTCTGCTTCAGATGATGTACGAACTGGAGCAGTATCTGGCGGAAATCACCGGCATGGACGCCTGCACCCTGCAGCCGGCAGCCGGTGCCCATGGTGAAATGGCGGGTATGCTGATCATTCATGCCTATCACCAGGCCAGGGGCCACCAGCGCTCCAAGATCCTCATGCCGGATACTGCCCATGGAACCAATCCGGCCAGCGCCGCTCTTTGCGGTTACAAACCCGTGCCGGTACCGGTCGCCGAGGACGGTATTATGTCGGTAGAGGTCATCGAGAAGCTGATGGACGACGAGGTGGCAGGCATTATGATAACCAACCCCAACACCCTGGGGCTGTTTGAAGAAAATTTCAAGAAAATTGCCGAGATTATTCATGCCAAGGGCGGCCTTATCTATGCCGACGGCGCCAATATGAACGCTATTATGGGTATCGTTCAGATGGGCAAAATCGGTGCCGATGTGATGCACCTGAATTTGCACAAGACCTTTTCCACGCCCCACGGCGGCGGCGGTCCGGGTTCCGGTCCGATTTGTGTAACAAAGGATCTTGAAAAGTTTCTGCCGTCTCCCCGTGTAATCAAGGACGGTGATACATACAGGCTTAAAGAGGGACAGCCCGATTCCATCGGCAGAATGCTGTCATTTCACGGTCATGTCGGCGTCATGCTTAAGGCATACAGCTACATCCGCACAATGGGGCCCGACGGGTTGAAAAAAGCCAGCCAGTTGGCGGTCCTGAATGCCAATTATATCAAGGAGAGTCTCAAGGACACCCTGCACCTGGCCTATGATCGGCCCTGTATGCATGAATGTATTTTTTCCGACAAAAACCAGGAGCAGTATCATGTGAGCACCCTGGATATGGCCAAACGGCTGCTGGACTATGGATTCCATCCGCCGACGGTCTATTTCCCGCTGGTGGTGCATGGCGCCATCATGGTCGAACCTACTGAAACCGAATCCAAAGAAGATATCGACCAGTACATCGCGGCTTTCAAGGCCATTGCCGGGGAAGCGGAAACAGATCCGGAGATGTTGCATAATGCTCCTTCGAGCACCTTTGTAAGGCGGCTGGATGAAACTTTGGCAGCCCGTAAACCGGTTCTGGCGGGTTAATTTGTGGTAACCGTTTACGCTTGACAGCTATCGCTTCACGGTTAAAAAAACAACGATTTTTACCATGAAGGAACTGAAGAAATTGAAGAAAAAACTTCATGAACTTCATGTCCTGGTTTATTGTAGTCAAGTTTTATTTTAAAAAATCAGCAGAAAATTATCATGTGCGAGAATGGGCCACCAATAAGCTCGTCGGAGCACAT
>Ga0075121_1001984_pt1 | contig 12179 bp, 14 predicted proteins | sample AntAceMetag02UKG_FD_69793 | JGI IMG/M metagenome (GOLD analysis project Ga0075121, IMG submission 69793) | Saline lake microbial communities from Ace Lake, Antarctica - Antarctic Ace Lake Metagenome 02UKG | ecosystem: Environmental > Aquatic > Non-marine Saline and Alkaline > Saline | place... | reverse complement strand
TCATAGGATTAGCACCGGCTGTAACATTTTTTAGTCCCTGACGATAAATTGCTTCAGCTAAAACTGTAGCAGTAGTTGTTCCGTCACCGGCTATATCTGAAGTTTTACTTGCGACTTCACGTACCATTTGTGCGCCCATGTTTTCAAAGGGATCTTCAAATTCAATTTCTTTTGCTACTGTAACTCCGTCTTTAGTAATAGTTGGTGAACCAAATTTTTTATCAATAACGACATTACGTCCTTTTGGTCCCAGGGTAGTTTTTACAGCTTTGCTTAATTTTTCTACACCGATCAAAAGAGCGCGGCGAGCCTTGTCATCAAAAAGTAGTTGTTTTCCTGACATTATTATATTCTCCTAAAATAACAATTAAACTTGTTTTTATTGTTTTCAGTTTAGATAGGAAATATGATATTATTGCATTAACAGGCAAAAAAACAAATTCCTATTTTATGAAATTATCTTTGACTAATTCACTAATTTGATAAAATAAATAGAGCTTATTTCTCAATAAGAGCCTGAATATCGTCTGAACTTAAAATCTTATATTCTTTGTCATTATATTTCACTTCAGTTCCACCATATTTGCTTGTAAGAACGAGATCACCGACTTTAACATCGAAAGGTTTTTTTTTGCCTTTGTCATCAGTCTTACCTGTTCCAAGAGCAATAACTATCGCTTCCTGAGTTTTTTCTTTTGCACTGTCAGGAATAAGAATTCCGCCTTTAATCTGTTCTTTTTCTTCAACTGACTCGACTAGTACACGATCTCCAAGAGGTTTAATACTCATGTTGTTTCCCTTTTTTTTAATTTACGACTTTAATTAGTCCAACAATCCTATATTTAGTGATTTAGTGATGGAATAACCGCTAAATCACTAAAACAAAATTTGTTTTTTTCTTCTTCATCTACGATTTCAGCATCAATAATAAAAATCATCTTTCCATATTATTTTCCCTTTAGTTAATACATGGAGGATTTACAACCCCCGATGCACAGCATCGGGGGTTGTATAAATTATTTAAATTGGAAAGTTACAATTGTGTTTGATTCTGAAGCTTCAAAATTAAAACTATATGTATAAGCTCCATTTACTTTTGAAGCGACAAATGCCTTATTTGCAGGAACACCGTTAACTACAGCTTGAACTATTTCAAACGGTGAAACTACCGTAACATCAACCTGCTGACCTTTAACAACTTCTACTTTTATATCAAGTTTGTTATCCGCATAATTAACTTCTTTGACAATACATTCAGCTTGAGCTAAATAAGGCTGTTGAGGTATGCCGCGGGTCAATATCATTTCTTTTGCTGGACCCGTAACTACTGCAGAATTCACGGCTTTTCCGTCAACTTCAATATGTTTAAAGTATTCACCTGTTCCATTGTTCTTTACATTGCAGAGGTTACCATGAAGCGTAACTTTATAACTTACATCATTAAAACTGTCAGGCATTTCAGGAACAAAGCTGATATTCCATGGGTTTTCTCTCATTCCTGCTAACTGATAAAGTATGTAGAAATACCATCCGCCCTGCCATAAGAATGAGGGCTTATCAATCTGCCCATACAGCTTACTATCAGCTGTAATTCTTGTTTCATAGAAAGAAGGCTGACCATTAGGGCTGTTTTTAATTCCCTCAATTGTAATATATTTTTTAATAACTTCTTCAGCTTTATTCAACTGTCCGTTAGCAATAAGAGCAACAGCATACCAGATATTACCCTGGGGCCAGATAGCACCGTTGAAGTAATAGCCCGGCATACCCTCTTCATGATTAACAAACTTATATACTTTTTCCAGTTTTTCAAAATCCATAGGCATAGCTACGCGAACACCGAGTTTTTTATCAAGAAGTTCTTTTTCTGTTGTATCTAAAAGTTCTTTAGATTTTTCCTTATCAAGAGCACCATAGGCCGGAGCAAGCAGTGAACCAATATAATAGTGTTCATCCATTGTTCCATCTTTTGCTATCAGCTGGTTCATAAGATATTTTTTATCTTTGTCCCAAAGCTTATCAACCAGTGCCTGTTTCATTTTCTGAGCAGTTACCAGATATTCTGTTAAGTTTTTCCCAGCATCCCCAATTGTCAAAGCAGTATATACATAATCCTGCAATGATCTGTATGCAAGAATCGTAACATATGCCCTGGCACCATAAACATTGCCGGCATCCCACCAGTCAGGATAACGTGCATGAACGAGGCCGTCTTTTTCAACACTCGTTAGTATCCTGTTCATACTTACAGTCATAATGGGAAACAGTTTTTTTACTGTAGTTATATCATTAGTATGTTTTAGATATGAGCTTGCAGAAATAATAAACCATAGATTGTTCCAATGCGAAGGGCTTACATATTCAGTAACATATTTGCCGTCTTTCCAGTAATAAGCATGTTCTAAGATATTATTTTTTTTATCATAGTGTTTTAGAAGAAACTCAAAGCCGTGCTTAACAAACCCAGGATCAAACAGAACAACGCCGAGACCGGTTACAAGCAGATCATGTGTAAAGAAGAAGTTATACTCAGCGGGACACGGCATAGAAATATATTCGCCGTCAATATAATGTGATAAACTTGCTACTTCAGCTTTTGACCACCATCCTGTTTCCATCAAAGTAGGATCATTGATTTTAAAGTTATCAATATTAACAAAATCTAAAACTCTTTTTTCTAAAGCTTTAACATCGGTTTTCCAGTTTTTCAACGATTTTTCAACAATTGCTGTAACTTCATCATGCTTACTCTGGCCAATCAGCCAGATAACAGTCATTTTCTGTCCAGGGTTCAATTCTTTTTTGTAACTGTATGCGGTTACAGGATCGCTAACTTCTTTCCCTGTTTTTGAATTAAATGCTGTTGGTTTCATACCGGCATTAGCTATAAAGACAGCAACATTATCCGCGTCTTTGTTTCCATTAAAATCTGTTATGCAGACAGTATTATCATTTGAACAACTTACGTCAGCTTTTGTAAGTAACGTATAAGTATGGCAGGTATGAATTGAAGTTTTGAGTGCCATATCTAAATCAAAAGTCTGAGTTTCTTTTGAAGTATTCTGAATATTTATTTTCATTACAGCGATAGGGAGAGTATCGCCGAAATTATAGTCAAAATCTACATTATATCCTTCAAAATCTTTCGAGAAATTAACAGCATATGGTACGTATTCATACGTGTATGGATCGCGTCCAAGCTGCGTTTCTTTATCTCCGACCTTCAGTTTTATATCAAACGGCATTGACTCGTAACGTTTCCAGTAGTCATTGCTGAACTCTATGCTGTTGGCCACAGGATAGTAAAAACTGATTCTTGAGGGTGTCGGCCAGCTTCTGTGGAATTCAATGCCGACTGTTCTTCCGCCAACTTCAACCTGCCCGTAATGTTTATCAAATTTCTGCGTAATCTGCTTTGTAGTTACAGCTGAAAAAGCAGTAAAACAAAAAGCACACATTGAGCAGGTAATACCTAAGATAATTAGACTTTTTCTTTTTTTAATTTTTACAATCATATTCACTTTTAAGATCTCCTATTTTATAAGATTAGCTTCTAACTTCATTAAACTGAAATTATACTTTTGAACTTTATTTCTATACACTGTTATTAAAATATTTTCTGCAGATATGCTGCCAAATTTCAAAGGTTAAGAAGTTCAGGATAATGCGATAATAAACCGGCTATCCCCTCCGAACATATGATTGAGGTTGTAATAGAACACATGTAACCGACGACTAAGGCTTTTTACTTAAGTCTTTAGTCCGCATTTCATCTGAGACATCCTGTTCTTTTTTGGGAAGCTCGTATTGTTCCGAATCTTCATTGTATTTGCAGTGATCACAATTATCTGAGTTGCAATTCAGACAAGGATAACTATTTTCAGTGTTCTTCATTTTTCCTCCGATACTATAATTCTTTTTTCAATGATTCTAGAAGCGAGCCGACTCTGTTTAAGTTTATCGGGTAATATCCTGCGTCAGAAATTTGACTGCAGAAATCCAGCCAATCATTATGATTCCATGTGCCGTTATGTTTTTTTACAAGCTCATATGGAATACTTGTTTTTCTTAACCTGTTAAAATTTATTATATCTTCTATAATCATTCTTGTAAGCTTCATTTTTCTAATATAAAATTAATTATACTGATAGATTTCTTCGTCTTCACCATGGAAATCTATAGTACTTTCCTTGTCATCGTAATTTTCATCATTTTTATCATTTTTATCATTTTTATCATTAAATTGTGCATTTATAAAGGGGTTTTTCAATAAATACTTTTGCTTTTCAATTCCTATATCATCTATAAGAAACTTTAATTTATCAGAATGAATATCCTGAGCGTCTAGCCAATCCCAAAAATTTTCCATAATCTTGAAATTACTAAAAAAAGAGCTTGTTTTATCTACAGGTTTTATCCTTTTATCTTTGTAAAAGGTATTTAAAAAATCCAACAATGTCCTGCTTTCATCCAGTCTTTTTACAGCAGAACTTACTTTCTTCATTTTCATAAACTACCTCCTCAGTTGTGAAAGATTATTATTTAATAACGGATTATATATTAATTGATAAAGTATTACAATATTTTTAAATTAGAGGTTACAAATTCTTTTTAAATAAACGAAAAATCACAAATCACTCTGCTTCTTCAAACTTTGCTGCATTTATACAGCAGCTTCCGTTCATAGACCTTTCCAGACTACAGTTATTATATATTACGGCATGCCCTAGGTCTGTTTTAGATAGCAGACATTTAGCATTTTTGGTAATTAAAAATAAATGATGTTTACAATCAACACAATTTATATAATTTTTATTCACCTTTATCTCCCTGTACTTTCAAAAACAAGAAATTTACGTTTAAGTGCATTCTTATATATTTTATTCAGTTTTGCTATACTCCCACAATTTTTAATAGCTTGAGAATTAGAATTTTTTGGTGCAGAAGGACAAAGCTTAAGCTTAAGCTTCTTTAGTTCTTTCTTAGACAAATCATTTGTAAGTTCAAAGTGATCACTCATTTCTTTACCTTTTTGATACTCAGTTCGTTGCGACTGCCGCCTCTGTCCCGTACAAAGTCAGGACTTAAGGTTTGTTTGAAAGAATTATTTTTTTGAAATATGTTATTATCACTTCTTCCAATGCGGTATCTATAATTCGCAACTAATATTTATTCAAATATATTTTTTAACGATATATAGTTACAACAACTCTATCATGGTCGTATTTTACTCTTTCTGCATTTTTTGTTTTCATATATTTCATTAAAATAGCGAAATTAAGTTCTTTCTGAATACCTTTTTTAATCTGTTCAGCAAGAATTACGTTATTGTCATATGAAATAGTAATACGTTTAACTTTTCCGTTTTTTATTGAATTTATAATCTTGTCAATTTTATTTTGATTGTATTTATTGAAGAGGACGGGATACCAACTTTCGACCATTCTATCCTGCAAAGAATTTTTATTAGTAGTTGATATTTTTTTATCTCTATTTGACACACATCCGCTACATAATATTAAAGCAGATACAATAATACAAATATTTTTCATCTTAGTTTTTCTTTCTAGTGTTTACAATTGAATTTTCTTAAATAATTTCTTCTCATGGTTTATTTTAACGTTATGGAACTATATGTGTGCCGGTCAAGCCCATAGTCGCATTTTTGAGATTTTTCGGAGATGTGATAATAGCTTCTTTGCCGCCGTTTTCTAAAAACTGTATAGCAGCCTGCATTTTTGGGAGCATACTTCCAGGTGCAAAATGGCCTTGCTTAATATATTCTTTAGCTTCTTTAGCCGTTATTTTGTCTAGTCCCTTCTGGCTTGGCTTACCAAAGTTGATATAGACCTTTTCAATCCCTGTAGATATAACGAGTAAATTAGCGTTTAACTGGTTTGCCAACAGGCTTGTAGCAAAATCTTTATCAATAACAGCATCGATACCTACCCATTGATTATCTTCAGTTTTAATAACAGGAATTCCTCCTCCACCTGCAGCAATTACACAAAAGCCTGCTTTCAATAATATTTCAATAGCTTCTTGTTCTAGTATCATAGTGGGTTTTGGGGATGGAACAACACGTCTATAGCCGCGTCCGGCATCATTTATCATATTCCACTCTGGATGTATTTGATTAATTTCTTCCATTTGTTCTTCTGAATAAAAAGAACCTATAGGTTTTGAGGGATTTGTAAAAGCCGGATCATTTTTATCTACAGCAACCTGTGTTATAATAGTAACTGCTGTTTTAAGTATCTTGCCTTTCATTAAGGAGTTGTCTAGCTGTTCCATTAATTGTCTTTTTCTAAATTCATTGTCCATTGCCTGTTGGATTTGATACCCAATAGAACCCTGTGTGTCAGCGTCACAATTCACAAGAGGAACAAGATGTATATTATCAACTTCAGCAGCTATCTCTGCTCTTCTTAAAATAAAGCCGACTTGTGGGCCGTTGCCATGACTGACGACAACATCATAACCATATTCTATCAGATCAGCAATATGATGAGCTGTTTCGCATACTGCTTTGTATTGATCACTAATAGATTGATGTTCATTGTCAGTTATCAGAGAATTACCTCCAATTGCAACAACAACTAGCTTTTTCATCGTATAATCTCCTGCGTTGAATGCAGCCGTAAAAGTTTTCAAATATAACTAAAGCTATATAGGTTAACTCAATATATATAATTGAGTTTTTTTAGGAAAAACTAATAATCCGGTACACTGGCCGTTTGATTTAATAAATCACGTTTTTAGTACAGGAACTTGTCTAATATACTTATTTTAAATATCTCAGATATTTAATTATCTTTTCTTTTTCTTTTCAATTATTTCATCAAAGTCATCGTCATTGTCATCATCAAAGTCATCATTGTCATCATCAAAGTCATCATTGTCATCATCAAATTCATCGTCATAGAAATCGTACTTACTTTTCTTTCTGCTCAAACACTTTATATACCTGATTTGATCTAATCTCGCGGCTTTCATTTTTATTCCTTTCCTTTAGGTTTTTGATTAATAGAAGTTAAATAATTTTTACTTCCTTAAAATGCTTATTTTTAATATTATCAATTTATAAGACTACAACTTTAGGTAAAGGTTTAATAAAGTTTTGTCTCAGGCTGTATGTGTATGCACCCTGCATTGGGATCATAAGAATATCACCAACATTAATATCTGATCCCCAATATGAGAATCCCCAGATGTCATGCGGTGTACATAGAGAGCCGTAGATATTGCACGACTGTTCTTTTAAGCTCGGTCTGCTCAAATTAAGCACAGGAAAATAGTCAGTTTCAAATCTTTCCCAGCCTATGGCATTTGTCCCTGCATCAGTTACAATAGTGTTACTGTTTTTTTTATCTACAACCGACAATATAAGATGCATAGAGTCATTGCATATCCATCTTCCAGGCTCAAAGAAAACTTTACACTTGCAAACAGGGTATATTTTTTCAATTATTGCTTTACTTATTTCTTCGGCAAAATATTTAATATTATCGGCATAGTTAGTGTAGTGTTTCAAGTAATTTGGATTGTTAAAGCCTAATGCTTTCCTAAGTGTTCCAACCGGAGTTGTAGAGTAGTGTATCCATTCTCCATGATTAGGCCAATAACCACCGCCAATGTCAATAAATTTTAAGGCGTTTATAAATGAAGTCGGTCGGTCTTTAATAATTTCGCTTATTCTGTTAATCATATTAACTTGTTTTGTAGGAGTTAAATTCCAGCTTGAGTGAAACTGTAATCCCTGAAGCACTACAGTCTTTGATTTTTGAATTTTATCCCAAAGATCAGTTAACTGTTCCGGTGAAATTCCAAATTTTTGCCATAATCCCTTACTGGTGGTGATAACTCTGATACCTGTTCTTATTTTTTTATTGTATTTTTGCGCTATCCCTTCCAGTCTGACAAACTCGCCAATACTGTCCATCAAAACAATAACTTTCTCTGAATTCAATATAGCAAGTGTCAGCTCTTCATCTGTTTTACCAGGGCCGTTAAAAATAATTTTTTTTGCACCAAGTTCAATTGCCTGTTCAAGTTCTTTACCGCTTGAAACCTCCAGTCCATATCCGGAATTAAGCATTGTTCTGGAAACTGCTGGATGGTTGTTGCTTTTTACAGCATAATAGTATTCAGTTTCTTGCAGATAGGCGTTGAATGCGTTTCTGAATGTATCTGCCTGTTTAGTAAGAACTGATGTCTCAAGTATATATAAAGGTGCCTGTGTATCCTCTAAAATATTTAGATATTTTTCTTTATAATCAAAATATTTTTTAACAATATTTTTTAATATGTGCGGTTGGAGTACGGGCGTGTTGTAACTGAGATTTTTTTTTAATTTTGAATACGCTTTTATTGTAGTAAAAATGTTCATTCTATATCTATTTCTATTTGATCAATTATATATTTATATTCTTCTATCCAGTTTGTGCTTCTCAGTTCTTTTAAAATAATATATCCAAGATTCCAGGATTCATAATTTCTCGGCGGAAGCTCAATTGTGTCACCTGGTTTTCGATATAAGTGTATGTTTACAATGTTTGGATTATCTGCCAGTTTTGATATATCAATATTTTTTAAAATACCCTCATTACGAGCAAAGATTCTAAAAGCAATAAATTGGTTTATTGTATTGATATTTTTAGAATGTATTCTTTTTTTGGAGGACAAATCTATATTCATATTAATAATGTTTTCTCCTGAAGCATGAAGAAGCAAGGGAGGAAGACAATCACCACCTGGTCTGGGGGTTATTTCTAAAACATACATATCATTATTTTTAACAATAAAATCAATCATGCATATAGTGTTTTCGATGCCTAATATAGTGGAGCTTTTCAAAAGCAGTTCTTTCAATTTATCCAAGCATACTCCGGGTATGGTCTTTATCAGTTTATAGCCTAATATTGTACCGAACGGGGAATCGTTTGATTTTAACTTTTCTGTGATTCTTATTATATGAATCGTTCCATTCTGGCAATAATAATCACAACTGTATTCAGTTCCATCAATTAACTCTTCTGCTATGATAATAGGCTTACCTGTTCCATAAAGGCTGTTATAAAGCAGAGACGAATGTTTTGATTTTAATGTATTGCATGTCAAGGTATAGGCAGCTTTAGCTTCCTGTTTTGTCTCTATTTTAAAAACAAGCTCACTCCCACTTCCGGCTGCTGGTTTTAATACACATTTTCCATTCATATTATCTAAAAATATTAAAAGAGATTTAAGAGTGTCTATTCTTGTTGTTTTCGGAACATTTATTGCATGTTGATGCATCAGTCTTTTAAGAAGATCTTTATTTCTGCAAATGCTGATTGTATTAGAACTTGGAAAGGGAAGCTTATATTTATCAGCAATCATTGATGCCAGTTCTAATGATTCACAGTCAAAGGTCGATATTCCGTTTATTGTGATGTTTTTTTCGTTAAGATAATTATCTAATTTTTTAAAAGTAGTATTAATATTTGAGAGATCGTCTGAAATATCGCATAAGTATTCTTTTGTGGAAACTGTATGCAGGCTACTCTCTGTGAATGGTGTGTTGAGAAATATCACATTATCTTTATATGCTTCATATATTAATTCAATATAGTCCGGAGTCGTTCCTACTATGAGAGTTTTGGATTTTCTATACATGATATGTTTAATCTTTCATTAGTTTATCCAGCGATCTTTTGTCCCTGTTTGTAGATATTAATTTTATATAAATTCCTGGGCGTAAGGTGAAACATGTTCTTCCAACCAAAATCTCCACATAGAAAGTCAACATACTTCAGATGTTGCTTGCAGGCCCAGTCAATGTGGAAAAAGTTGATAAATTTGGCTATACCTTTGAACTCTGGATTTGTGCTCCCGGCCAGAACTGTATAACCGGATTGCCATACAGAACCAACATCTATTGCTGCTATTTTATCTTCTATAATAACTGTTGTAATTTTGAGTATTTTGTTCTTATACAGCCAGTTCAGCAGGAGTTTAAAAGAATCGCGGAACAGTTGAGCCTTAAAGTAAGAAGATTCTCCAAATTTCTCAATATTCATTTTGAACATCTCTTCAATATCTGAAATTTGATTAAATCGTAAGTATGCTCCCATGTGTAGGAACTGATCTATTTGGAGTTGAAGTCTTTTTCTTGACTTTGAAGAAAATTCCAGCATATAGTTTTCTATTAAAAAATTATATTTTTCCGGGAAAAACAGATATCCGGTTTCATCTAAGCACATATTATAGTTTCCTGTGCTGAGTGAAAGAGGTGTGAGATATCTAAGAAATGCGTTGTTAGGGATGTTGTCCAAAAGCGATTGCAGGGCATGAGTGTCATAAGCTATGATTTTGTTTTGTTCAAGCCATGTTTTGTCGTTCCATGTTTCTCCTGGGAAAAAAACATATGTATTAGTTTCTTCCTGTAGCACCAACGGAAGCAAACCCATAATTCTATTATCTTTTTCTGTAACGATGAAGTGGCATTCTCTCCTATATATTTTTGCAAAGCATTCTCTAGTTTCCCATAGGTCAAAAATATTTTCATTGGGATATATGGTCTTCCAAAGAAACCTGCATTCTTCATAATTACTTACAACTCTTGTCTTATACATTTTACCACCTGGTGTTTACATGTAATATACTGTGTGTACCCTGAAAATATTCGGTTGCAAATTCTTTAACTATTTTGGTGTCATATGCTTTACAACTAAAAACATCTAAATAGGTTGTATTCGACTTATTTGCAAAGTGTGCAGATATTAATGATGTTTCTATTAATTGAGTCATTGAAAATCCGGCAACTTCTTCATCTTCCCCGAAATGTACAACTTTTGTTTCTCCATATCTTTTCATCTCAATTAGCTTACATAGATCTTTAACAAATGATTTTATTAACACCTCATCTCTAATTGAATCTGGATTGCAGTTATAAATATCTATAGAAGCAGCAATTCCCCAGGGAGTTTTATTCTCTTTAATATCCATTTTATTATTCCTTGATAAAACTTATAGTTTAGTTAGCCTGACAGCTTGATTAAATTGCCAATAAACAGGTTCATGTTTTTGAAAATAATGAGCAGTAATCGTGCCAAATACATATGATATTGCATGAAAAGTAATGATTAGGCTATTTTTATTGATTTGTAATGCTCTAGTTATAAAGAGATTAACTATAATTAGAGTTATTTTTAGAAAAATATTATTAAATAATATCATATAATTTAATTTGGTAGAATTGCTATATTTTTTTGAAAAAGAGCAAATTAATACTATTAATATAAGTAAATTAATGCTTATTTAGATAAACAGGTATTTTGATGCCTAAAATAATATTTATGGAGAACATTTGCTTTTATGAAACTACGATTATTGTTAGCTGTGAGTAACAGAAAATTACAGAAGTATTTAAGGGAATATTTTTCTGACAGTGACGTTGATGTTAAATCCTTTGGACATCTCAAGTCTCCGTGGCAAAGAACTCTTCGCAATAGTGGTGATATAATAGTTATCAGTCAAAGCTGTATACCACCTTCAATAAGCACAAGTATCTCAAGTTTAAATGGTTTACCTGAAACACCAAGTATAGTTATACTTCATGATAAAGAATCACCGGAAGAGCATGCTCGTCTGGTTGCGAGCGGAGCTGATGTTGTTATTTATGCTGACATTCCGTTTCAAAGTGTAGCTTCAGCAATAGAATCTATAGTGGATGCAAGGAGACAGTTTGCAGCTCAGGATTTTTTTACTACTAGAGATAGTGTTAAGCCTAAGCTGGATGACTTTATATCTAAGAATAATAAAATGCGTATGTTTATTGAAGAAGTAAAACAGATTGTGTCGAGTAACACGCCATTGCTTATATTGGGAGAAACCGGAGTAGGTAAAGAACATCTAGCTAAAGCAATACATAATGAAGGAATGCGTTCTAACGGACCGTTTGTACCTGTGCACATTGCCGGACTCCCGGAACAGCTTCTTGAGAGTGAGTTATTTGGTCACGAGCAGGGAGCTTTTACCAATGCAGGCAGATATAGAAAAGGAGCTTTTGAGCTTGCACATAATGGAACAATATTTCTTGATGAAATTGGAGAAATACCTTTTCATTTACAGGTAAAACTTCTTCGTGTTCTTCAGGATTACGAGTTCAAACCATTAGGCGGCGAAAAAGCCATACGCGT
>Ga0075121_1001977_pt1 | contig 12209 bp, 11 predicted proteins | sample AntAceMetag02UKG_FD_69793 | JGI IMG/M metagenome (GOLD analysis project Ga0075121, IMG submission 69793) | Saline lake microbial communities from Ace Lake, Antarctica - Antarctic Ace Lake Metagenome 02UKG | ecosystem: Environmental > Aquatic > Non-marine Saline and Alkaline > Saline | place... | reverse complement strand
AAGAAGAAACGAAACAAGAAAAAAGCTGCAGCGATTTCTTGACAAAAAAAGGAGGATACTATGTTTAAGAAAGTAGTATTCATGATTGCAATTATGGCATTTGCACTTGTAGCCAGTGCAGCGGAAGTTAGAGTCCATATCGAAGAAGATAGTGCGACTTGTACAGATATTTATGTTTACTTGATGGACCAGGGTATCAGTTTTGAGGAATATCATAGACACGGTCGCTTTGAAGCAGGACATACAGAAACATTTAATATTCCATACGGGTTGATAATCATAACAGAGGGTATTAAGGTTGTTGGTGAGAACTATTGGGATGAAAATAGTGACTTTATTTCTAATCCCGATCCTGCTATTAACGATGCCTATCTTTGGTTATGGGATGGTACTTCTCCTCCGCCTTCTGAAACTGAACCTAATGATCCAGATTAAATAAAAACATAAAGCCTGCCTGTTCTCAGGCAGGTTTTTGGGAGTAAATTATGAACAAAATTATCTGGCTGTTATTAATATCAGCTACGCAAATGCTATATTCACAGGCAGTTGAAATAGATACTCATGAACCATTTGTGACATCTTATAATTATTTTTTTACTGATTGTATTTTTAGTTATGATGATGTAGTTGTTTTTCATCTAGACTGGGGTATTGTGCTGTTAGAAGAAAATGAAAATAATGAATTAGTGGAACTTTCACGGTTATATACTGATTATTTTTGTTTAATAGTCAGGCAGGGAGACTTTTTATATTACAGTAATTGTGATATTGATGATTATAATTGCAATGAAGAGATACAGATCACAAAGATTGATATCAGTGATCCCTGTGAACCGGTAGAGTGTGATGTAATAGAATTAGAATTAATGGCTTGTACCAATATATTACATGTAATAGAACACTATCTTTTTGTTATGGTGCCTGATTTAAACAGATATTGCCGGCTTGATCTTGAAGATTTCTCAATAGATGGATATTATGATTATAATAGCGTAGTAACCAGATCATTTGGAGATCATATCTTGGGATATAATCAAACAGATCAATTCATAGTTTATCAAAATGGAGCAGACAGCCTGGAAATAGCTGCAGATAATTTCGACCTGTTTGAGGCACATAATAATCAGTCAATTACAAATATCCATCAATTAACAAATGATACTGTCTGCAGTGTCGGCTATCAGAATCTGGTTCTCTGGAATATAAGTGATTTAGAAAACTGGATACAATTAGATTACTGGGAAATTAATGATAATACCTGTATAAACGAGTGCGGAAACATAGTCTGCTGCGATGATAAGTTATATTTGAATACAATGGAAAATATATATGAACTGCAAATAGATAATACTATTGAGGTGATAGATATTCTGGAATTACCCCATCAACTCTCACCCCATACTATCGGGCATACTGACAGTAAGATATTGATACCGGATCCTAACGGAATTGCAATAATCAGCAGAGATAATAATGATCTTCAGTGGTGTGGATTTTGGGGTGATAACCCCATATTCTATAATCATAATCTGATAGGTGATAATTATTTCCTTTCAAGTATGACTATGTATAATTACAAGGGGCTATACCAGTATAATGTATCATTTCCTCCCGAACCATCTCAATCTCAAATATTATTACCGGATAATGACTATTATCTTATGAAAGTTAGTGGCGATTTGTTTTATATGCTGGACTACTGGAATAATAACTGGGACTTATATTGTTTTGATAATAACAATTTAGTGTTAGTAACCCAATTCCCTTATATGCAGCAAAATGAAATGTTTAACTGGATTCTTACTGATGAATATGAAGATGAAGCATTTTATATAAGTAAACCTGTTACCAATCTGCTGCAAAAATACAATATTAACAATAATGAAGTAGAATTAGTTTTTGAAGATAATTTTCCAAATCAGAAGTGCGGATTTATTCAAAATGGGATAGCGTACTTTTTACAAAGTGATGGTGATTATCAAAATTTGATGATTTATTCTGGTTTGGATGATAATGAAGTTGTATTATGTAATCAATATGATAACCTTGTTTCGGGATCCTACTGCTTTCTTCGATACTTAAATCAAAATTATATGCTGATCCAGGAAACTCTGGAAAATATTAGTGTTTTTGCCTATGAAGGCACTGGGCTCTCAGGACAATCTTTTACATTATCGACAACTGGAGCTATGGATTTTAAAATTTATGAGAATTATCTGATTTGTTGTGATAGTAATTATCTATATTTCTATGAAATTAGCGAGACTTCCTCTGGTATATTAGAGCCAGAGCAATTCGTGGAATTATGCTATTCTGTGAGTAGATTGCAGCTCTATGAAGGTGATAGGAGAGATTTTCTATTCTGTTTTGGACATGCGGCAGTATCAGTAGTGGAAATTAGTATCACAGACGAAATATTAGATACGGAAATTGTGGCTGACCCCTTATCAATAACTACCTTCCCTAATCCTGTTTTTACAAACCGGAATGAACAAGTTAGTTTCCAGTTATCTGATCAATCTAAGCAGAATGAAGGAAACTATAAATTATCTGTATATAATATCAAAGGTCAGCTTGTTCATCAGCGAAAATCCAAAAATGATGGAAACGAGTCTTTAAGCTGGGATTGCTGCCTGAAGAATGGCATAAAAGCACCCTCAGGCGTGTATTTATACAAAGTAGATACCGGCGAAGGATCATCAACAGGGAAATTTATTGTCACGAAATAGGAAATTCATTTATGGACATGATGGGCATGATCGACAGAATAGCTTTCGTCCATTGAGTCCATACTGTCCATTATGTCTATAAAAAGAGCTGGGCAGCATTATGTTTCACCACGCGTCCTTTTACCATAAAAACAACTTCTTCACAGATATTTGTGGTAAGGTCAGCTATGCGTTCCAGGTGACTGGCGATTTCATTTATCTGCATCCGCACGGGAGTAGTTTCTGGAGATGAGATCATGTGGCTCATATTCACGCGGAATATCTGATCACGCAGATTATCAATCAGGTCATCAGCTCCCATCACCATACTGGCAAGTTCCGTATCCTGATTAATAAAGGCTGCTATAGAATCACGCATCATATTCATAGTCTCTTTGAACATCACAGGCAGGTCAATATATTTTATGATCACCGGACTTTTGAGGATACGGGTGGCACATTTGGTGATATTGACAACGTGATCTCCTAATCTTTCCAGGTCATTATTCATCTTGATGATCATGATAATGGTACGCAGGTTTTTAGCTTCCGGCTGATGCAGTGCCATTAAGCCAATAGCATCATCTTCCACCTGCATTTCCAGATCATTCAGCTTATCTTCCAGTTTATATATTTCGGTAAAGATATCTTCATTTCTCTCAAAAAGTCCTTTTTGCGCCATTGCTATCATGGAAGTAACGTAATCAGCTTCTTCTGTGATCAGTTTGCGCAGGTCATTCAATTTCATATCTAACATATTATCTCCTGAATATCTTAATTCTTTAGCCAAACACACCATTAAGGTAGGCTTCAGTTCTTTTATCTTTGGGCACAGTGAACATAGTCTGGGTTTTGGCAAATTCCACCATTTCTCCCAGATACATAAAACCTGTGAAATCAGAAATACGCCCAGCCTGGGCAATATTATGAGTAACTATCAGAATTGTCACTTTATCTTTGAGGGCAAGGCACAATTCCTCGATTTTGGCAGTGGATTGGGGATCGAGAGCTGAGGTGGGCTCATCCAGCAGAATGATCTCGGGGTCATTAGCCAAAGCCCGGGCAATGCAGAGCCTTTGCTGCTGACCGCCAGAAAGCGAAAAAGCACTTTGATTAAGCCTATCTTTCACTTCGTCCCAAATCCAGGCACCTTTAAGGCTTTCTTCCACAATTTCGCTGATGCGGCTTTTCTTCATTCTGCGGAGCTGCAAGCCATAGGCAACGTTATTGAAGATGGATTTGGGGAAGGGATTAGGCTGCTGAAAAACCATCCCGACCTTGGTTCTGATCTCCGTCACATCCACTTTATTATCGTAAATATTCTGGTTATACAGACTGATCTCGCCTTTGATGTGGCAGGTGGGAATGAGATCATTCATGCGGTTAAAGCAGCGCAGAAGAGTCGATTTACCGCAGCCGGATGGTCCTATCAGTGCTGTGATCTTTTTGTTATAGACGGGGAAATTTACATTATGCAGCACCTGCTTGGTGTCAAACCAGAGATTGAGGTTACGGGCATTAATATGAGCTGTGTTATCTACCATTTCCTGTTTTTCCTTATTCTATATCTTATTATAATTGCAATTGTACTCACAAACAGCACCAGAGCCAGCAGCACCAGAGCAGTTCCATAAGCAATGGGAATCTGCTGGGCAGGATGAGCACCTTCAGTCATCAGAGCATAAATGTGATAGGGTAAAGCCATCACTTCGTCCATGACAGATTTTGGCAGTCTGTGAGAATAAAAAGTTGCGGCAGTAAAGAGTATGGGAGCAGTTTCTCCAGCTACTCTGCCAATAGAGAGCACTGTGCCTGTAAGGATGTTTGGCAGTGCCGCAGGTAGTATTACTCGCATAATACTTTGTCTTTCTGTGGCACCCAGAGCGAGGGATGCTTCCCGAAATGATTTAGGCACCTGCCGGAAAGCTTCTTCAGAGGTGTTTATGATTACCGGCAATGCCAGGATACCCAGCGTGAGAGAACCAGCCAGAAGAGACACACCCATGTGCAATATCTGCACGAAAACCGTCATGCCAAACAATCCATAAATGATCGAGGGTATTCCAGCCAGAGTGTTCACAGCTATCCTCACCATGCGCACAAACCAGTAGGGTTTGGCATAACTCACCAGATATATGGCAGTTAATATTCCCAAAGGCAGCGCAAAAGCGATGGAGAGTATGGTCAGCCAGAAAGTTCCTACTATTGCGGGATATATACCCCCGGCAGTCATGCTGTCAACGGGACCTTTGGTGATAAATTCCCAGGATATCACTTGTCCACCACGGGAGAAAATTATATACAGGAAGCTGATCAGGAAGAAAGCAGTAATGATGATAAAGAATCTGAGCAGATTAACTCCTGCCAGATCGGATATTTTTCTGATATTAATTTTCACAGGTATTGCCTTTATCATTTCTTCCTCCGGTGAAATACCAGCTCTGAGGTGAGATTAGTTATAAAAGTAATCAAAAATAGAACTACTGCGATGCCATATAAAGCATGAAAGTGCATGGTGCCATGAGCCGTTTCACCCATTTCCGCTGCAATGGCAGAGGTCATGGGTCGCACAGATTGAAAAATTGATTTAGGGAATTGAGGAGAACCGCCAGCAACCATGATCACCACCATAGTTTCACCAATCGCCCTGCCAAAACCCAGTAGAATACTGCCTGCCACGCCGGTTTTTGCAGCCGGTAAAGTAACTTTCATAATTGTTTCCCAGCGATTAGCCCCCAGACCAAAGGAAGCCTGCCTGAGACTTTTTGGTACCATGGAAAGTGCATCTTCACTCATACTTGAGATGATGGGGATCACCATTATTCCGAGAATTATTGAAGCATTGAGGATATTTAGCCCCGCATTTAGATGAAACCATTTCATCAGCATAGGAGCCAGAAATGCCATGCCAAAAAGTCCATATACAACAGAAGGTATTCCAGCCAAAAGCTCTATTACCGGTTTGATGATCTCGCGCATTCTGGGACTGGCAATTTCTGATATATATATAGCTGAACCCACCCCAAAGGGAACAGCAAACACCAGAGCTCCCAGCGTTACCAGCAGAGAACCGACTATAAGCGTGAGAATCCCAAATTTGCCGGGGGTAGAAGTGGGATGCCAGGAAAAGCCAAAAACGAAATCCTTAAGCTTGGAAAAATACTGAATAATCAACGACTTATCAGGAGAATTACCAATTTCTCCGCCTGGGTTAGTGCTGGTAGTGAAATTTATGCCGAGTACCTCTTTTGGGGAGGCATCCCAGACAGCAAACTGGATTATCTCATTTTTTGAACCAAATATTTTCAATGTAGCAATTGATTTTTTCCCTTTCCTGGTAATAACCGCAGTACCGCGGCATTTTCCATTCACAAAAGCTCCAACTTCTGCTGCTGCTGCTGGTTTCCCATCTATATTTATCTCACAATAGGCTGTTGTGATGCCTGCTCCATCGGGATGTGATATCAGCCATGGTCGCAGAAATATCTGGGGTTCACCACCAATATAGATATTACTTTCATTAGATGTCAAATCCGGTGAAACATATGGTGAACCGCTTTCGCAAAGAATGGGATATTCTGATTCTCCAATTTCTTCACTGAAATCTAAAATAGCTACTCCCAATGCCGTAAATACATCATTACTGCTATGATCATAGATGGCAAAATTTATGATCTTCCCTGATTCTGCTGCCTCTGCCTGAATATCCAGAACAGCAAGTGACAGCCCATCTTTATCTTTTATTTTTGCTACTGCCCGACATTCTCCATCAATGAAAGCAGCCACTTCATCCTGCGTAGTTGCCGGTAAATTATCTATATAAACCTCGCAATAAGCTCTCTGGCTTTTTTCTTTTTCCATAAGTTGCCAGGGACGCTGAAATTTCCGCTGCTTTCCCTCTATGGGTAATGGACCCAGATCATGGGTGATCACGGGCGCACCTCCATAAAAAATACTGGCAATGATCCCAAATAGAAAAATAATCGTAAATAAGGCAGCCGTATAGGTGATTGCCTTAAATAATTTCTCTTTATAATTATTCATTAATTTTTTCCCTTAACAATCGGGAATCCCACTTAAAAATATAAGTGGGATTCCTTCTCACTGAATGTAAGGTTACTGGAGACCTATGAATCCATTTTCTTCGACTAATTTCTGTCCTTCTGCTGAGAGTACGAAGTCGATATATTTCTTTGCCATGCCACGCGGTCTGCCATTTGTGTACATGTGCAAAGTACGGGCGATAGGATATTGCTTATTGAGAACAGTTTCTTTACTGGGCATCACGCCATTGATCTTAAGACCTTTTACGCTGCTGGTAAGATAGCCAATACCCACATAACCAATTGCACCTGGAGTATCTTTTATAGTGGTTGCCACGGCATTATTAGATGCCAGCATCAAAGCACTATCTACCACCTGAGCGTCACTCATCACTTTTTCATTGAAAACTTCAAAAGTTCCTGAGGATACGTCACGGCTAACTATTACGATTGGCTTTGAAGCTCCACCAAGATCTTTCCAGTTACTAATGCTGCCGCTATATATTCCCTGCACCTGCTCGATAGTGAGAGCATTTACGCCATTAGATGGGTTTACCACTATTGCTATGGCATCATTGGCAACCACATTTTCCACCAGATTGATACCTTGTGATCTTGCCTGAACGATTTCTTTGGTTTTGGCATGCCGAGAAGCATCACCAATATCTGCTGTTCCTGCCATAATATTGGCAATACCTACAGATGAACCGCCGCCACGAACAGATATATCTGCTTCTGGATGGGCATTCATATACGCTTCGGCACAGCTCTGAGCTATAGGAAGCACAGTTGTGGAACCGGCAATTGTCAGACTGTTTGCATTTTTACCAGCAAAGGCGGGAAAGATAACCAGGGTCATCAGGGCAGCTACTACTAATATTCTTGTTAAGTTATTCATTATCATCTCCTTATTTAGTCGATTACGCCTGAGAATTTCCAGCGTAATTGCACTAACATCTCTGTTTCATCATCTTTTTCTTTATATATGTTATCTTTCATCTGATAATTAGCCTGTACCCATAATTTTGGAGCATTCTTGCTGTCACGCATCATGAAGTAATTCACGCCAGCGATCATGGTATTATATGCTCCAGAATCTTCTGTATCATTATCAACATCGGCATTGTCATCATACATGTCATAGCGCAGCACTAATTCCAGATCAATATTTGTTAAGTCTGAAAGGTTAACTATCGGCATGATTGATATTGCATTTGCTGTACTATCCTGACCAGCCAAGGAATGCGTGCGGGTAAGATATTGAGCTCTGATATCGATATTCGGAAGCATGGTAATTCGGGCAACTGCTGCCATCTTAGAAATATCTTCATCTTCAGCAAGGTCTTCATAATATACCTTATCCATCATATAAGAGCCACCTACTTCAAGACCTACTACAGGAACTACACGCAGATTCAGCAGAAAAGCCATATTAGTGTCTATAGCGTCACCAGTCTTTTTGTAGCCTTCTCCATTATAAACTGCTACATCATAAGAACCATATCCCCGGGGCAGGTAACCACTGATGCCAAAACCATAATCTGTAGAAGAAGCAAATTTGTATTTGTCAGCAGGGTCTTTATCAATAGTTTCATATTCAGAGCTGTAGATAGTGCCAAAATAAGTCTTCATAAGTCCAAATGTGAACTTGGCATCTTTCCACAGATAATTAGAGAAATCAAGGTAAGCATATTTCAATTTAATACCAGCACCATCTGCAGCACCATCATCACTAAAGAAATCAAGATTGAAACGACCCTTGATATTGCCACTGAATACGGGTTCTAAACGAAAATAACCCCGATTAAATGAAAAGCCATTTGCAGATGCATCATCTGCTCCATCTACCATCTTGTAAGTCCAGCGATTCCATAATTCCATACTGAGCTTGGTCTCAGCACTGGCAATGCTCACCAGCATTATAATTAAAACTAAGAAAATTACTCTTTTTTTCACATTTCCTCCTTGTGAATGCGGAAATCTATTTCCCTTTGCCCTATATCTACGAGTGGCATGTTAACTGAAAATTAGTGATTTGTTAAGGCTGTGTTAACGGAGGAATTTTTTCTCAACAAAATGGACTTTATGGACAGTATGGACTGAATGGACAATTTGGACATGATTTCTTTGGTGTCTATTTAGTCTATTTTGTCCATAGTGTCCATTTAGTCTATTTTTGAGGGTAGGGGTCGTTCTTAACCGTAAATTAACAGTAGCTTTATTTAGAATTGACATATTTCTCGTAGATATTAAATGCTGGATGTATTCTTGCAGTGCTAAGGAGAAGATATGAAAAAGGTTATTGCAGTAGTAGATGATGAGCCGGATATTCTGCAGTTATTAGAGTTGAATTTGAGTAAATCAGGATTTAGCTCGGTATGTTTTGAGGATGGCAGGAGTCTGCTGGAATATCTCAAAACAGAAGAGCCAGACTTGATCGTGCTTGATCTGATGCTGCCGGATTATGATGGCTTTGATATTTGCAAGATAATCAGAAACCAGCAAAAAACTAAACATATACCTATCATTATGTTCACAGCGCGTGGCGAATCAATGGATAAGATACTGGGACTGGAACTGGGAGCTGATGATTATCTGGATAAGATGAGCTCACCGCGGGAATTGATAGCAAGGATCAAGGCAGTGCTCAGAAGATCAAATCAGCCAATTGGTACTACAGTGATCAAACTGAATAATGAAATAACTATTGACCCCCAGAAATATCAGGTGCGTGTAAATGATGAGATAATCAGTGTGACTACTACTGAATTTAATATTATCCATCTGCTGGCAATGCATCCGGGCTGGGTGTATTCACGCAATCAGATACTGGATCATCTCTGGGGTAATGATAAGATCGTGATAGACCGCACTATAGATGTTCATATCCGCAATTTGCGTGAAAAGCTGGGAGATGCCGGCAGGATCATTAAAAATGTCCGCGGTGTGGGATATAAACTGGAGTTATAAAATAAATGAAATTATTTACTAAACTTTTCTGGAGTTTTCTTTCTGTATTCTTGATTTTTGCGATCATCTTTTTTATTTTCACCTATAAAAATGTGAATAGCAATTATCTGGATGCTTCCAGGCATTATCTGGCAGAATATGAGAACATCATCAAATCCACTGTTATGGGATATGTGATTGCTGAAGATTTTGAGGGGCTTGATAAATATGTGAAAGAATTACAAGCTCAGATCAGGATCACTTATATTGATCTGGAAGGAAATGTGAGAGCAGATTCTGATAAAGATAAGGAAACGCTGGAAAATCATGCTAATCGTCCAGAGGTTCTTGCTGCTCTGGCTAATGGTTCTGGTTTTGCCTGGCGATTTTCTACTTCTGTAAACCATAAAATGCTCTATTTTGCAGACAGGATCATGCTTGATAATGAGTCAGTAGGCTTTTTACGCTTGAGTTTCTATGATTATCAGATTGAGGAATTGCAAAAATCACTTTCTCAGGATATGACTAAATATCTGCTGTTCGGTCTAATAATCTCTTTGATCCTTACTTATTTCATCTCCAGAAGTTTCATAAATCCCATTAAAAAGATGGCAATTGCCACCCGCAAACTTGCTGGCGGTGATTTTTCCGGCAGATTAAATCCCAGTTCGCGAGATGAAATCTATGATCTTTCCATGAGTTTTAATACCATGACAGATAAGATCGAGCTTCTGGTGCAGGAAATCTCGGCTCAAAAGGAATCATTGCGTAATATTATCGATAATATCAATGAACTCATCTGGGTGATAGATACCGGCACAGAAAAGATCACTCTTGCCAATAAGGCATTTTCACGTTTTTTAGATATAGAAGACCCTACTGATAAACATTACTGGGAGATTTTCCGTAATGTAGAGATCAATCAGATCATCAAGGATGCCATTACCAATCAAAAAGCTGAGATGAAAGAAGTAACGATTCGCCAGCACATCTGCCACATGTCCATCTACTTCCCGCAGGAAAATGACAGCATTATCATCCTGCTGCATGACATCACGCCCATCCGGCAACTGGAAAAGGTAAAGCGTGATTTTGTGATCAATGCTTCGCATGAATTGAGAACTCCACTGGCTTCTATAAAGGGTTACACTGAACTGCTGCAAGGGAATCTATCACCGGAAAATGAGAATATTTTGCAGGCAATTGAGCGCAATAATCAGCGGCTGACCTTCATTGTAAATGATATCCTCAGCCTGGCTTCTCTGGAAGAAATCTCTTCACTGGATCGTGAACTGGCTAATGTGTCTGCCTTGCTTGATAATTCCAGTAATATTTTTAAAAGCAGGATTGAAGCTAAAAATCTGATTTTGAATAGAGATTATGATCCTAATATTTATGCTTCAATTGATCTTTACCGCTTTGAGCAGATGGTAAATAATCTGATTGACAATGCCATAAAATATACTGCTCAGGGAGTGATCACGCTGTCACTCGTAGTAGAAAATAACCAATTGATCTTTACATGTGCTGATACAGGACTGGGAATTCCAGAAAATTTTCTCTCGCGGATATTTGAGAGGTTCTTTGTGGTAGATAAATCACGCTCTCGCAAGTCAGGAGGAACTGGACTGGGGCTCAGTATTGTGAAGCATATAGTGCAATTGTATAATGGAGAAATATCAGTGAAAAGCATCCTTAATTCTGGTACCAGCTTCAAGATAAGCATCCCTATAGAATAAAATGAAAGACATCAAGATCGAAGATTACCTGCCTTTTGTGAAGAGTATTGCCAGCAAATACAGATATTCCGGTCTGCCTTATGATGATCTGGTGCAGGAAGGAATGATTGGTTTATGGGAGGCAATGCAGCGGTATGACCCCGAAAAAGGGGCAAAATTAACTACTTATGCTGCCTACTGGATCAAAAAACGCATCATCGATGCAATTAATAGCGAGCATAAGCATCATCTGAATTCCTCCGAACTTAATGAAGATATCACGGCAGCAGATGAAAAATATGAATATAGCGAAAATGAAGAGAAATTAAAACTGCCTGATAAAATGCCAGAGCTGGAAAAGATTGTGCTCTCGCTTTCTTTTGAAGAACAGCTTACGCTGAATGAAATTGCCGAAAAATTGAATATTACTCGCGAAAAATGCCGACAGTTAAAAGAAAAAGGGCTGCGCAGACTTAAATCTGTCCTCAGCCCCATATCTTTAAAGAATAAATCGCTTATTTGAGCAATTCAGAAAATTTCCAGCGTAATTGAATTTTGATAATGCTGGCATCTGTATAATCTTCATACTTGTAATTCATCATGGAATAATTTGCCTGTACCCACATCTTTGCCTTTCCTGCATCATCACGTAAAAGATAATAATTGATTCCTGCAATCATCAGATCATGTGCCATTGACCCCAACACGTCATCATCCATATCTGTGTTGTCATCATAAATGTCATAGCGGAAAACAAGCTCAGCATCAACGTCTGTGAATTCTTTAATATT
>Ga0075121_1001973_pt1 | contig 12224 bp, 9 predicted proteins | sample AntAceMetag02UKG_FD_69793 | JGI IMG/M metagenome (GOLD analysis project Ga0075121, IMG submission 69793) | Saline lake microbial communities from Ace Lake, Antarctica - Antarctic Ace Lake Metagenome 02UKG | ecosystem: Environmental > Aquatic > Non-marine Saline and Alkaline > Saline | place... | reverse complement strand
TAAGCTTCAATTATGTTTTTAGAACCATACGTCCTCAGACGATTACATTTCGCGAGCGTGTCTACAAAGCCAATATAGAGTATATTAAACACAACTGGTTATTTGGAAGCGGATTGGGCACCTTTGTGCGAGATTTTCCTAAATACCGGCTGACTGATTATAAACTGCTTGGTCAGGAAGATATTATATCTCATGCACATAATGAATTCGTTGAGATCTGGACGGAAACAGGGATTATCGGGCTTGCTTTATACATAATTTTTCTCATTGCTTTGATCAGGCAATACAAACGTAACACACATACAAAGAGTAAATTTTTTATAAATATTTCTGCATTTTCACTCGTACTTTTTCTCATTCATAATTTATTCTCTATCACGATGCGGATTCCGCCTATTCTTATCTATTTCTTCATATTAGCAGGATTTTTATCAATTGACTTTTCGGAAGAAACAAAAAAGAAAACCTACTCTATATCTAAACATATTTTGATAGTATTTGTATTCATTTTATTGATTTGCATATTCAAGCAGTTTAGAACTGTGCAGGGATTATCACATTTTTCTAAATCCAAAGCATATTACTCATTAAAAGACAGTAAGTTGCTTCCAAACGCAATTCAAGAAGCTGAAATAGCATACAAATATATCCCCAATAACACAGACTTGCTCTATCATCAGGGTTTGCTCTATACAATAAGTGAAAATCATTCGCAAGCTCTTCAAACTTACAATATACTTGATAAAATTTCTCCATACTATCCTCAACTCCATTTCTGGAAAGGATATATGCTTTCTCTTGCAGGTGATTGGGCACAATCCGTGAACGAATACAAGACTGAGATAAAATACAATGAGTATCCAAAGGTGTATTTCAACCTTGCTATTGCCTATCATTATCTTGGTGATGAGAACAATTCCATGATATGTTTTATGAATTTTGCAGAAAAAATCAAGCAAAAAATAGAACGACATCTTATAAAAGATAAAGAGAGGATCATGAAAGAGGAAGGTAGAAATCTACAATTTGCATTGGATAATCTTGAAAATTATTATAAGAAAAATCTCACTGCGCTGAAAAGAATCAATTATTTGAAACACTATTTTTTCACTGAAAATAATAATTAAACAAAAACTCATTAATTTTCTTTACTACCATTGAGGTGCCCGTTTTAAATAGCTTTTTTATAAGGTAATTAGAGGAGAACATGAAAAAGAAATATGAAGATCTCGTAAAGAAGCTGTTAGAGAAATATCCTGAGCGGCAGAAAGAATTTATCACCGGCTCATCAGAAGAAGTAAAACGTCTTTATACGCCAGAAGACACCAAAGAAACTGATTATAGTACTGATGTTGGATATCCTGGACTCTATCCTTTTACACGCGGCGTGCAACCCACAATGTACAGGGGACGGCTGTGGACGATGCGTCAGTATGCAGGATTCGGTACTGCCGAAAAATCAAATCAGCGTTATAAGTTCCTTCTTTCTCAAGGTCAGACAGGTTTATCTATTGCTTTTGACCTGTGTACGCAAATAGGATATGATTCTGATGATCCAATGAGCGCTGGTGAGGTGGGGAAAGTCGGTGTTGCAATTGACTCTCTTGCAGATTTGGAAATTCTCTTTGACGGGATCCCTCTTGATAAAGTCTCAACCTCAATGACAATCAATGCTCCTGCAGCAATAATTCTTGCGATGTACATCGCTGTCGCAGAAAAACAAGGCATTACTCCTGACAAACTCAAAGGCACAATCCAGAATGATATTCTCAAAGAATATATCGCACGCGGTACCTATATATTCCCTCCCAAACCCTCAATGCGGCTCATCACGAATATTTTTGAGTACTGCTCGAAATATGTGCCAAATTGGAATACGATTTCAGTGTCCGGCTACCATATAAGAGAAGCCGGCTCAACTGCAGCAGAAGAAATTGCATTCACACTTGCTGATGGCATTGCGTATGTGCAGGCAGCAATAGATGCTGGACTGGAAGTTGATAATTTCGCACCCCGCATTTCTTTCTTTTTCAATGCGCATAATGATCTTCTTGAAGAGGTAGCTAAATTCCGTGCTGCTAGACGATTATGGGCACACATCATGAAAGATAGATTTCACACAGATAATCCTAAATCTCAGATGTTGCGTTTTCATACACAGACAGGCGGCTCTACACTTACAGCACAACAACCAGACAATAATATAGTAAGAGTCACAATTCAAGCTCTGGCAGCAGTACTTGGCGGCACACAATCTCTTCATACAAATTCACGTGACGAAGCTCTGGCACTTCCCACTGAGGAATCAGTGCGGATCGCACTGCGAACTCAGCAAATACTCGGATTTGAAAGTGGTGTTACCAATACTGTTGATCCGCTTGCCGGCTCATATTTTGTAGAAACAATGACAGACGTAATCGAAAAACAGGCAAAAGAATATATTCAGCACATTGATGATATTGGTGGCATGGTTGAAGCTATTGAAAAAGGATATGTACAAAAACAGATCGAGAATAGCTCATATGAATATCAGAAACAAATCGAAAGAAATGAGCGAATAATCGTAGGAGTTAATAAGTTCACCACAAAAGAAGAATCACAAAAAAACTTGTTGAGAGTTGACGAGAAACTTGAACTTCTACAAGTTCAAAAATTACATAAAACAAAAGCTGAAAGAGATGAGAAAAAAGTGCATGAGAGCCTGGAAAAAATCCGTAAGATTTCACGTACTCAAGAGAATATTTTCCCCAATATTTTTGAAGCAGTAAAAACCTATGCAACACTTGGTGAAATCTGTAATGTGTTACGTGAGGAATTTGGCGAATATAACGAACAATTAGTTCTTTAAGAGGCTCGTATTATTATGAAAAAAATAAGAATATTAATTGCAAAACCCGGACTTGACGGGCATGACCGAGGAGCAAAATTTGTTGCTCGAGCTCTCCGAGATGCTGGCTATGAAGTTATCTATACAGGCATTCGTCAAACACCGGAACAAATAGTCGCAGCTGCTATACAGGAGGATGTAGATTTTCTCGGAATGAGCATCCTGTCCGGTGCACATAATGTGCTTTTCAAAAAGGTAATGGATATCCTAAAAAAAGAAGATGCAGAGGATATAATTGTTTTTGCCGGCGGCGTGATTACCGAAGACGATATTCCACATTTAAAAGCACTTGGTATTAAGGAAATATTCACACCAGGAACCTCTTCAGAAACGATCATTGAATTTATTGAAAATAATTCATCAAAAAATAATTAATTTTAGGAGATTACATGGCAAAATATCCGGCAGAACCCTTCAAAATAAAGATGGTAGAGCCAATTAAAATATTGGATAGAGAACAGAGAATTAAAAAGATCAAGCAAGCAAAATATAATCTTTTCAATGTCAGAGCTGAAGATATTTTTATCGATCTTCTTACTGACAGCGGAACTTCTGCAATGAGCGATTCGCAATGGGCAGGTATCATGCGGGGCGATGAATCTTATGCAGGAAGCAGGAGCTTTTTGCATTTTGAGCAATCAATTAAAAATATCTTTGGATACGAAAATGTAATTCCAACTCATCAGGGACGAGCAGCAGAAGCGTTACTGTTTTCGACTATTCTCAAACCCGGTGATTATGTTCCAAGCAATATCCACTTCGACACAACCGAAGGTAATATCCGCAATAACGGCGGAATTCCTATTGCGTGTGTGATCGATGAAGGATTGGATCCTGCAAGCACCTATCCATTCAAAGGAAATATAGATATTAATAAACTGCAGAAACTGGTAGATGAAGTAGGCGTGGATAATATTCCGATTGCTATGATTACAATCACAAATAATAGTGGCGGCGGACAGCCGGTTTCATTGGAAAATATCAAGCAGGTTTATCATTTTTGGAAAAAACTGAATGTGCCATTCTTTATTGATGCATGCCGCTATGCCGAAAATGCGTACTTCATTAAGATGAGGGAAAAGGGATACGAAAATTCATCAATTGAAGATATTGCAAATGAGATTTTTACTCACGCTGATGGTGCAACAATGTCCGCAAAAAAAGATGCGCTGGTGAATATCGGTGGCTTTTTAACTTTGAAAGACAGCGAATTAGCCCAAAGACTGATAAGCAAACTCATTATTACAGAAGGATTTAGAACTTACGGAGGTTTATCCGGACGTGATCTCGAGGCTGTTGCGATCGGCTTGCAGGAAGGATTGAACGAAGATTATCTGAAATACAGAATAGAACAAACTGCATATCTTGGAGATAGTTTATTAGAGCAGGGCATCCCAATTGTGCGACCTCCTGGTGGTCATGCGATCTATATTGATGCACTTTCTGTACTCCCTGAAATCCCACAGGAAAATTTCCCTGCACAAGCTCTTGCTGTTGCTCTTTATATAGAAGGCGGGATCCGCGGGGTTGAGATCGGCGGCTTGATGTTTGCCTATACTGATGAAAAAACAGGAGAGACGGTCTATCCAAAACTCGAACTCGTACGCCTGGCAATTCCTCGTCGTGTATATACGAGAGCACATCTCGACTGTGTGGTTCAAACAGTAAAAAATGTAATGAATAGCAGGGATAAAATTAAAGGATTACGCATTACATATCAACCAAAATTGCTCAGACATTTTACTGTCGAGCTGGAAGAAATTTCATAGGATAAAAATGGGTAAAACAATTATAGAAAAAATGATCCAACTTCATTCTGATGAAGAAGCAATAGCAGGCAAGATAGTGTGGATGAAGCTCGATGTGCGCACTGCCCGTGATTTTGGCGGACCAAATGTAGTGAAAAATTTGGAAAAACACTATCCTGATGCAGAATTGCCAGACAAAGATAACGTATTTTTTACTTTCGATACTGTAGCTCCTGCTAAAACAATTCCTTATGCAAACAATCAGCAGATATGCCGTGATTTTGCTCACAAGAACGGACTGAAAGTTTATGATGTAGATGCAGGTATTGGCACACACATTCTCATGGAAAAAGGATTTGCACGACCCGGGAGAACTCTGGTCGGAACAGACAGCCATTTTAATATTCTTGGAGCAGTGAACGCTTTTGGGCAGGGAATGGGTGATCAGGATATTGCATTTGGATTTCGAACCGGTAAAACATGGTTTGAAGTACCCGAAACTATAAAGGTCAATCTGAAAGGCACATTTTCGTATCCCGCCACTGGAAAGGATCTCGTACTCTATATTCTCAAGAGTATCGGCAGCAAGGGAGCACTTGGTAAATGTATTGAGTATTATGGTGAATGCTTGCAGAATCTCACTTTTTCTGATTACATTACTCTATGCAGCATGATGACTGAAATGGGTGGTATCGTTGCATTTCCCGAGCAAAATGCACAGGTCACTCAATGGCTGAAAGAAAGAACTGGTGAAGATATTCAATTCATTGTTGCTGATACAGATGCCCATTATAATGATGAAATTGAGATAGATGTATCGGGTTTACAACCCCAGATCGCGTGCCCTCCAAAACCCGATAATGTCAAAGCTGTTTCCGAACTCAAAGGATTAAAAGTCGGCTCAGTATTTGTGGGTTCATGCACGAACGGCAGAATTGAGGACATGCGTTATCTTGCTAATATTCTGAAAAATAAACATGTTTCTGAGGGCGTTATGCTTCGGGTTGTGCCTTCCACAAGGGAGGTATACGGACAGATGCTTAATGAAGGTCTGATAGATATTCTTTTCAATGCTGGAGCGATTGTTTCAAATCCCGGATGCGGTGGTTGTGCATCAGGACAGATTGGTATGACAGGCAAAGGTGAAGTCCAAATCTCAACATCAAATAGAAATTTCAAAGGCAAGCAAGGTGACGGTGAAACCTATCTGGCAAGCCCTGTCACTGCAGCATTTGCAGCAATAAAAGGGGAGCTCTAAACAAAAATATGAAGAATCTGTTTTTACTGCTGATACTGGGCATTGTTCTGATATCGTGTACACACCAGGATCAGCTTATCGAAATTGAACCTCCGGATCCCTACGATCATGTATACGGAAAATTGAAAACCGGCAAATCGCTCTACTCAATCCTTCTTGATAATGATGTTTCTTATCAAGATGCATATAAGATCACAAAAGAACTAAATAACCTCTATGATTTGAGATATTCTCATCCAAATGATAGTTTTCATCTCAAAGTAGATAGCGTTGGAGTTGTACAGGTTATAGAATATTCACCTAATAAGATTGAAAAGTATATAGTTGCACGAGATTCAATTGATGAGTTTGAAGTATTCCAGGAAAAACTCGTGCTTGAGAAAGATGTCCGTTTACTCACAACAATATTGAAATCATCTCTCTATGAAACCCTTGTGGATGGGGGATTAGACCCGCAATTGGTCATGAAGTTCAGTGATATTTTTCAGTGGGATATAGATTTCTTTATTGATCCTCGCGAAGGCGATACATGCTCTATCATATATGAAGCTTTTTGTCATGATGGAGAAATTCTTAAATATGGCAATATTTTAGGAGCATCGTACCAGGGAAAACTCTTTGATCTCACTGCGTATTACTATGATAATGGCGGAAAAGAGCACGGATATTACGACAATGATGGTAAATCTTTCCAAAAAGCATTTCTGCGATCCCCTCTAAATTACTCTTTTATTAGCTCTTATTACGGAATGCGTCTCCATCCTATAACAAAACAGGTTTGGCTTCACAATGGTGTAGATTATGCAGCTCCTCTAGGAACTCCAGTTGTCAGCTCAGCAGATGGAACAGTAATTCATAAAGGGTGGAAGGGTGGTCATCCTACACCTACTGGGAACACTGGAGGTTATGGTAACACAGTTTTGATCCGCCATACAAACGGTTTTAAAACACTTTACGGTCACCTGAATGCTTATGCAAGAAATCTCTATGTAGGCAAGCGAGTGCTACAAGGAGAAGTGATAGGTTACGTTGGTTCAACTGGTTGGTCCACTGGTCCGCACTTACATTACACAATCTACCAGCATGACGGCCCCATTGATCCGCTCTCACTGAATAATGTGTCCGGACCTCCCATTTCAAATGAATATATGGATGAATTTATGGATTCTGTCCATCGTGTTGACGAGTTTTTTAAAGAATCAAGAAAGACCTTTCTGCAATCGATTTTTGGATAAGATGAACACATTGAGCAAAAATATGTATCTATGGGATTTAATAAGCAAAAAATTTGACAGTTTCTCAAGGGAAGCACGATTTATCTATAATGCAAAAAGATTGTAAGATAACTGGAAAGATTTGGCTCATCATTGACCCTCAAAGCACTCTTATAAATGACATTGATACTGATATGATCTTTCATAATCAGTACCTTGCAATAACGGATATCAATAAAATGGGGCAATACACCTTTGACAATCTTGATGGATGGAAAGATTTTGCACATAAAGCTGAGAAAGGTGATATTGTTGTCGTTGGGAAAAATTTTGGTGCAGGATCATCACGTCAACAGGCAGTTGATTGCTTTGCATCTCTCGGCATTCAAGCAATTCTTGCAGAATCATTTGGTGCGATTTATAAAAGGAATGCTATTAACTCAGGGATGCCGATTTTGACTATTACAGAAATTGATCTTTTAAAATTATCTCAGAGGGATGAGATTAATATTGATCTTGAAAAGGGGACTGTCTCAAATCCAAACATTCATATAGAACCTTTTTCGAAAGTACAACTTGATATTTATCGAGCTGGGAATTTGTTTACTTTTGGCAAAAAAATAATTGAGAAATAAAAAAAAACATAAAGAAAGGAGCAACAAAAGTGAAAGTTTGTAGTAAATTTGGACTATTGCTTTTAACATTCACGCTGTTACTTGTGAGCTCCGCATTTGGGAAAATGCTTCCCAATAATGAACCTGTTGAAGAGCTGAAAATTGAAGATGTTCCTCATGATGATGGTGGAGGGCTCATGTTGAGCTGGAAACCTCTTCCCAAAGAAAAGCGCATCATTGAATATCGTATTTACCGCGGCTATACTCCCGATAGTTTATTCTATATCGGGAAGATCCCGGTGGATGCCAAAACCGGTGTTGCAGCTGATACAATGAGATATGTAGATCAGGGCTGGACATTCTTCGTCGATGCAACCTCACGCGCTAAGCTGAAACATGAAAAAGGTCAGAAAAAAGGAACTAAAGGAGCAGAAGTGCTCTTTCGAACTGTTCCTCGTGATATAAAAGTATACGGTCCTATGATGGATCATTATCGTATGCTTGCCGTCATTCCGGATAAAGAATACGTGTATCACACCAAAATGAGAGAATTCACGGATGTTGATACAACTGAGGATGGTACTATTGATACGACATCTACGATACTTGCAGGCATGAAACTTGAGCAGGTAAAGTATATTCTTACCAAACTTACAGTAGGTAAAGATTATTATTATGCAATCCAAGCACTCAATATGAACCGTTCTGCGGCACCTCTTTCTGAAATTGCGAATGGGCAGACAACCGATGACCCTCCTGAAAAATTAAAAGAATTTTATGCTGTGGCTGTTACAGATAAAGAACAGATTCAGTTTGAATGGTCTCTTCCTGTCTTTACGGATGATCAAAAGCAATATAATATCTACTTATACGATGAGTTTGATGACCAACACTTGATATTTACCCGTCCTGATGCTTATCCCTATACATGCCAGACAAATGCCATCGTTCCTTTCGATTCCATTGCAGCACGTTTTGAAGCATTTAATCCTGCTAATTTGAAATGGTACAAATTCAATATTGGGGAACAGGACAGGCAAGATCAGGAGACACTCGCAAAAGATGAGCCGATTCCTACTGAGATCATTACTTCGACAATGTTGCCCAAATCCCCTGTACATTTTACAGTAAAAGACCAGCCAAATGATAAAGGTGATCAGCTTCAGGTTTTCTTCGGTTATCCGTATTATGGTCTCTCCAAATTAATCTATAATGACGAATTTACCAAACTGACAGTGACTTACTTCATCACAGAGAACTCCATGTACGAAGTGAATCGTCTTATCCTAACCATAAATGGTATAACAAAAACAGAATACGTGCTTGATAATAAACTCGATTTCGAAGTCACCTGGGATCATACTCAACCAATGGAAATTACTGGAAAATTTATATGCAAACATAAAGGACAGGTGCCTTTGCCGGAAGATTATACTGTTACTCATACCTTTGTATTCGATACAGAAATGCAGGTTGTTCTGATTGACACTCCTCCAAATGAGCAGATGAAAGAATTCCAGGAGTATTACTTCCAGGTCTATAAGATAAATCACACAAGCGAAGTGTACAGATATGCAAAGCAAATGTCGTTTAGAGAGCGGGAATATATTGATAAAGTTGCATACGAAACCGTACAATTTCGCGGAAGACCTCGTTTCTCTCTCGAAGAAAAACGTCTCTATTTCAGCACATATTTAAGCATTGTAAATTATAAAGATCAATACCCGTTCTATACTCAAGCAATTTATCTTGCTCAGATCAAACAGCAGGATGAAGAGATCAAAGAAGAAATTGTAAAACTTCAAGCAGAATTAGAAACAGAAACTGATAAAGAAGAGATTGAAAAAATTGAGAATCGTATTGATCGCATGGATGATTATCTTAATGACAAACCGATGATCGTCAAAGAAGCAAATCTTTTAACTACTGATAAAGATCGAATGAAATTGCTCTATACAACTCATTGTACGAGCAAACGTTCATTCAAATATTACATCAGGAAAACTGATGGACACGGGCATTTTATTGATACTCCTGTATATAACGCACCAAATGGTGAACAATATATCTTCCCGAAACAGAATTGGTTCAATACTGATGAGGTTATTACTTTTATCGCAGTGCTCTTATTTGCAGCGCTTGTTTATTTCATGATCAAAGCAGCACGAAAGGGTAAGAGATTATATATTAGACCCATTGCAGGTATACAAGAAATCGATAATGCAATCGGTCGTGCGACAGAAATGGGTCGACCGATCCTTTTTGTTCCCGGATTAAGCGGCATCAGTGATGTGGCAACACTGGCAGGATTGGCAATTCTCAGCAAAGTTGCAAAGAAAGCCGCCGAATATGACACAAAAATATTAGTCCCGTGCCGTGATTTCATCGTGCTTCCCATTGCTCAGGAAACTGTTAAAGAAGCCCATTATGAAGCAGGTCGTCCTGACACATATGATAAAAACAGCGTATTCTTTATTACTCAGGCGCAGTTCGCTTTTGTGGCTGGCGTAAACGGTATAATGATACGTGAAAAAACTGCAACGAACTTCTATATGGGAATGTTCTGGGCAGAGTCTCTTCTTATGACGGAAACGGGAAGTATGACAGGCGCAATTCAGATTGCCGGTACTGATGCCGTCAATCAGCTGCCCTTCTTCATCACAACTTGTGATTATACACTCATTGGTGAAGAACTCTATGCAGCGAGCGCCTATCTTTCCAACCAACCTCTCATTCTCGGTACTCTAAAAGCGCAAGACTATGTGAAACTTATTATTGTTATTACCGTGATTTTTGGAACTATTCTCTCAACTGTTCACCTTACGTTCTTTATGAACTGGTTCCCGACTAAATAGAAAGGAGTATCATAATGAAAAGACGAATACCTTTAATGATAGTTTTGATACTTGGTTTACTTTTCGTAGCTCACGTATTTATTCCAAGCAAACTCTCTTCAGACTACCTTGACTGGTTCATGAAATGGACGAAAGTCATTGGTCCTTTCGCAATTGTACTTGGTGTATTCAGTCTCGTACTCGTACACTACAATAAAATAAAACGGAAATCTCCAAACTGGGGATATAGCATTGTGACACTTCTTGCACTGGTAATAACCACAGCCGTTGGCTTCCTGTGGGGTATCCAGGAGGGTACTCCCTACATGTGGATATTTAAAAATTTCAATGTTCCCCTTGGTGCGACGATGTTCTCTCTCCTTGCATTCTACATTGCATCTGCGGCATATAAAGCATTCAGGGCTCGTTCTATCGAAGCGACCGTGCTTCTTGCTGCAGCTATCATTGTGATGCTTGGACGAGTTTCTATCGGTCAGGCAATTACTCATTGGATCCCGGACATCACAGAATGGATCCTTAATGTTCCTAATCTTGCAGCTAAGCGCGGTATTGCGCTCGGTGTAGGTCTTGGTATGACTGCGACATCCCTAAAGATAATGCTTGGGATAGAGCGTTCATATCTTGGCGGAAGGGATTAAGGAGGTATCATGAAATTTGCAGATAGTATTCAAAAAGTAGATAGAAGAATAATTTATGGAATCCTTGCACTCGCAGTCATTCTCCCACTCGTTTTCCGTCTTGGATTAAAGACCTATACCACCACGCCTGTGGAAGATCTTTACCGTCATATTGACGCTGCTGCAGGTAAAGATGACATGGCGATTCTTATGGATTTCACACACGATCCGGGTGTTCTTCCGGAATTATATCCTATGGATTTGGCAATCCTTAGACATTGTTTTCAAAGGAATATAAAAGTGTTCACAATTTCCTTCCTTCCACAAGGAGCAGCTATTATTCAACTGGCACTCTCTGAAGTGAAAGAGGATTATCCAAATATTAAAACAAATGTTGATTATTGTAACTTTGGTTTTAAACCATGGAGTTTGAAACTTCCCATTATGCTTGGTATGGGTGACGATATTGCAGAGGCAGTAGAAACAAACAGTGAAGGACTCTCACTTGAGAATCTTCCTATTATGCAGAACATTAAAAACTATGATAACATACAAGTTGTTGTAGAAATTTCAGGTTCTTCGATGGGGCAGTTCTGGGTGACTTATGCCAGAGCAAAATTTGGTGTCGATGTCGCAGTTGGTCTTACGGCTGTTATGGCTGCTGATGTGTATCCCTTCCTTCAGACTGGTCAATTTGTTGGCAGTCTCGGTGGACTTAAAGGCGCTGCCGAATATGAACAGCTTGTTGATATCTTTGCGATGAACGGTTTAGAGTTCAGTAAGAAAAATGCACGTAACATGGCATGGGTTGAAGCACAATATGAAGAGCTGCCGGAATTAGCAAAACTTTATAAGTACAATAAAGCCCGTATCGGTATGGATGCACAGGCAATTGTTCACGTTCTCATCATTCTCTTCATTATTCTTGGTAATATTGGTTACTTCCTCGATCAACGTGCACAGAAAAAAAACTTTGGTAAATAAGGAGTAAAAATGACTGAAACAATTGGAATCTGGATTGCTGCATTTTT
>Ga0075121_1001972_pt1 | contig 12227 bp, 10 predicted proteins | sample AntAceMetag02UKG_FD_69793 | JGI IMG/M metagenome (GOLD analysis project Ga0075121, IMG submission 69793) | Saline lake microbial communities from Ace Lake, Antarctica - Antarctic Ace Lake Metagenome 02UKG | ecosystem: Environmental > Aquatic > Non-marine Saline and Alkaline > Saline | place... | reverse complement strand
AAATTATTGTTATATATTTCTTTTTGTACTATTTTTATAAAAGGAAGACGGATTACTTTTTTCTCTTGACAACTATCAATCATATCAGCGGTTAGCTCCTATATTTTAGGAGTTTACCAGCAATGCGATTTTCACCCATTGGGTGAAATGATGACCTTTGAAAATATATTGAAATTATTGTGCTAATTGCTAAAAGCCAACTGCTGATCGCTCAATATAGGTGTTAGAAAAGGAAAGGGAAAGTGGAATTTAAAAGTGAAGAAGGCGATTTGAAGCTTATGGGCGTTCGAAAAGCAGTACAGACCCTTTTTGAACTCGTCCGAATGCATCGAATTATTGAAATATTCGACAATCGTGAAGAAGCCATGGATTCGTTTACGGAATAGGTGTCAAAAAATGCAATCGCTTATAATTGCCGTTGTCCAGTTTGAACCCCTCTTTGGGCAAAAACAGAATAATTTGGAAACAATTCAAAATCTTACCCGACAGTTGAAAGCAGACATAATCGTTCTGCCGGAGCTGTGTACCAGCGGTTATTTTTTTACTTCCCGATCAGAGGTTGAAAAAATAGCCGAACCAGCCAATACCGGTCCTTCGGCCGTTTTTTTTAAAGATCTGGCCAGGCAGTGCAATGCAGTTGTTATTGCCGGTTTTGCCGAAAGGGATCATAACCGGCTCTATAATTCATGCCTGATCCAGGTTCCGGAAAAATCTCCGGCACGGATATATCGAAAAACACATCTGTTTTACAAAGAGCGGTTTTGCTTTGACCGTGGAGATACCGGTTTTTTCGTTGTTCAAGACAAATTGCGGGACGTACGGATCGGACCGATGATATGCTATGACTGGCGCTTTCCGGAAGCTGCCAGGGTGTTGACCCTTCTGGGCGCGGATATTATCGTGTGTCCGTCGAATCTGGTGACCGATGCCTGGGGTCTTATCATGCCGGCCCGGGCCATTGAAAACAAGGTTTATGTTGCGGTGGCCAATCGTGTGGGTAGTGAAAAAAGGGATGCTGAAGAACTGCTGTTTAAAGGAAACTCAGCCGTTTACTCGTATAACGGCAGCAAACTGGCCAAAGCCGGGCCCCATAAGGAAGCGGTTGTGCGGGCTGAAATTTATCCGGCCAGGACAAGGGACAAGTCTTTCAATCCCCTCAACGATATCCTGGCGGACCGGCAGCCCGAGCATTATCAAAGGCTGATTAGTGACTAAATTCTGAAATTCCGACCTCTGCCTTCTGTTTCCTCTATCCTGTCTTCTATTTCCAATCATTCAACCATCCCCATCTTCTATCCCTTGCTTTCTATCTTCTGCCTTCCGATCTCTGGCTTCTGATCACTGATACCCTGTTTCGATCTCTGACTTCTGATCACTGATACCCTGTTTATCGCTTGCCGGCATGTATATATCAAACGCGGAGCCCTCATGTTCTTTTGTATGAACATCGATAAACCCGTTATGGCTTTTTATAATTCCATAGACAAAACTGAGGCCGAGTCCCGATCCTTTGCCAAGTTCCCTGGTTGTAAAAAAAGGTTCGAAAATTTTTTCCTTGATTTCTTCGCTCATGCCGGAACCGGTATCGCGGATCGATAGTTCCACATACTTTCCCGGGGGCGTGCGAAAGGGTTTTACAAAATGGCTCCCCAGGGTAATGTTTTTTGTTCCCAGATACAGCTCGCCTTTGCCGTCCATGGCCTCTGCCGCATTGTTGTAAAGGTTCATTAACATTTTGCCGACCTGCACCGGGTCAAGATCAACCAGCCAGAGATTTTCTTGATAGTGCTTATAAATTTTAATTTGTTTGCTGCTCGAGCTGAACATGTTGGATGTCCGCCTGACAATATCATTCAGATTTGCCGGTGCAACTACAAATTGGCTACCCAGAACGAAACTTAGAAGCTGTCGTGTCAGCTCTGTGCCTTTATCCACGCTCCGTTCTATATTTTTAATTTTTTGGTACGGGTATCCTTCATGATCAATGCGTTTGCGGATCAGCGAAATATTGCCATGAATGGCCATGAAGATATTGTTAAAATCATGAACAATGGCGCCGGCAAGAGTACCGACGGCTTCCATCTTGTGAGCCTGCTGAAGTTCCGTTGCCAATTTTTGCTGATCGGTTATATCCCTGAGTGAACCGGTAATGCCGATAATTTTTCCGGTGGTATCGGTATTGGGTGACGCACTGCCGTTGAAAACCCGGATGGAGCCGTCCTTGTGCAAAACCTTGATGGTTGTATCGGTGAATACCTTGCGCTTTGTAATCAACTCCCTGAATATCCGTACGCAGCGTTCGGAATCCTCCTTTCGGGTGAATTCGACAAAATACATTCCAAGCGTCTCCTGCTTACTGTATCCGAGTATTTTTTCCCAGGCAGGATTGACATATGAAAATGAACCGTCCGCCTCAAGCGTATATATGATATCGGGGGCACTTTCACTAAGGGTTTTAAACATTTCTTCGCTTTCCCGCAGTGCTTTTTCAGATTTTTGATACTCGGTAATATCCTTTATTGTAATCAAATATCCCTTTAGTATTTTCTTTTGGAATAATGGGGAAATTACGACATTATAAATGAGATCGACGTTGTTTTTTTTAACTGCAATAGCATAATCCGGATTATGAATATCACGGCAGCCTTCAAGCAGTTCCGGCCAGTCTGAGAAGACCTCCGTTGCCGGCGATCCGATTGCCTCGGAAGCCTTAATATCGAAAATTTTCCGAGCCGGGGGATTGACGTTTATAATGCGGTTACCGGGGTCCAGGAGTATAAGCCCTTCGCTCATGCTGTTAAAAACGGTGTCATAGGCAACGGGTATGATGTCCAGGAAATGAAATTGAAATATTCCCAGCCCAAGAAACAGCCCGCTCAAAGAAAAGCCAAAGGGCGTCAGATCAAAATATGCAAAAGGTTCTATTTTAAAAATATAAGCGACATTCGCGGCCCACGGGGCCAAAGAACCGGCCAGTAATAAAACAGACCGTCCGCGGTATGGGTTCGAAGGGCGGATAATGATCCTGATCAGCAATATGGTGCCGAACAACAACAGTAAATAGGAGTATACTGAATGTATCCAGAAACCGGCATTAAATGTTCGAACCAGAAAGGAGAAATTATTTCTGGTGATAATTTCAGCATTGCTGAAAAAAAATCCGTGCAGATGATTGGTCCAGACCACAATCAGAGAAATAATGGGAATAATGGAGAGACAGACAGCCCACCTGAACGGAAGGCGTGCTGATTGTCCTGTGTACGGCAGGATAAAGGCGATCCAGAAAACCGGTATACTTACGATGGAGACAAACTGTATGTCGGCCCAGAAGATTTTGGAAGAAAGATTTACCGTTGCCATTTCCATGATGTGCCCCAAGCACCAGGCGGCAACTGCCAGCATAAGCAGGGCAAAGGGTGGCGCGCCTTTGTTAAGTTTCCGGTTCCATGCCAGAGTTGCCAGCGCCAGTGCAACTGCGGCTGCAAGCACAAGCAGCATGTCATAGGGGGTAAAGTTCATAGGCTCCTTACGGTTGTATGGCAATCAGGCAACACGCCGGGTTTTTCCCGCCGGCTGTGGCGGGTTCCTGAAAAAAGGCATTCAATTTTAAGTTTTGGGCATCCTAAAGCAGGCAAAAAAACAGATGCCTTTAAAAAAAGTGTAAACCGGTAAATGAAGGATGCCGTATTTCAGATTCAAACAAAAGGATATTAAAATGTCAAATCAAAGTCTCAAATCTATGTTTGGTGAATATAAAACGGCAGCCATTATTGCAAGGGTGCTTTTAAAATTGAATTGGAAATTATTGCCGCATTTTCGACCATGCCGGCAAATAATTATCGCTGCTGGTGATCTGCCGGGAGGGAGATGATTTCGACGAACCGAGGAGAGATGGGAAGGGGTGTTACGTTTTTTAGCGGCACAATACAAAAAAGATGCATCATTGAGGTGGTGCCATTTACTATTTTGTAACTTTTTTGTATTGCACCTTCAATCAGGTATAGCGGTTTCTTTATTTATTTCCTTTTATCAACATGGTCGTGGGGTCCAGAAGCAGCGTGGCACCCTCCGGGGATGCCGAGGTTTTTTTAAGATCTTCAACATAAATTTGTTTACCCCTGGGCTGAAGCTGTATCATGGTATCAAACAGGTCGCCGACCGGTTTGATTCGTGCAGGCACTTCTTTCTGATCGGCATTTTCATACCGGTGAGTACGTACGGTAAACCAGATATGCTGTTTGTTTTGAAGGGCCATGGATTTTAATTCGGTCAACGCCTGCTTTGCCTCTTCTTCAAAAGGAAAGCCGTCGATTAAAATCATCCGGGGGGAGAAGATATTCTGCTCGATAATATCCGCAAGCCTTTCCTTGAGCTTAGGGACACTGAATCCGTCAACCTTGAAGGTCATGATCAGCCTTAGCGGCAGAATCGTTTCCCACAGTTGGTCGATTTGCTCGATTTTGTACTGGTCGGCGATATTACGAAATACTTCTTCATACCATAGACATACTTTTTCAACCGGATCATTCAGGCTGATATGAAGAACATTTTTACTTCTGAGAAGACTGTTCAGCGCCAGTTGAACAATAAAAGAGGTTTTTCCCACACCGGCCCGGGCGAGTACGGCGCCAAAACCGCCTTCGGGAAGGATGTCTTCTGTTTCATACCCCATGAGCCTCAAGGGGTTACGGAGTATAAGATCTTTTTTCAGCATTTTAAAACTCCTTTCTTTCAGGTAAATAACGCGGATGGGGCCGGGGCGAGACGATTGCCCGAGCCCTGGGCGTCCGGCTTTAAGCCATGGTTAAATATTTTGCGAATTGTATGCAAACCAAATCCCTGCCTCGCTTAAGGGTTCTGTTTCAGGGACGGTCGGGCCCATCTGAAGCCACCCGGCAAAGCATCTATACATTTATTCGATTCAGGCAACATTTTTTTTGTCTGCGGCAGCTTTTTTGAGCAGCTCTTCCGCGATGCTCTGGGGGACCTTTTTGTAACTGCTGAACTCCATGGTAAACTGAGCCTTGCCCTGGGTGGAAGAACGCAGAACCGTTGAATAGCCGAACATCTCGGCCAGCGGAACCAGTGATTCAATGACACAGAGGGGGCCTTCTTCCTGAGACCCTACGATCATACCTCGCCGCTGATTCAACAATCCCATGACGACCCCCTGAAATTCCGTAGGTGTTTCCACGGCCACTTTCATAATGGGCTCATGAATCACCGATCCCGCCTTGGCATATCCTTCCAGAAAAGCACCCCGGGCCGCGGCCTGAAAAGCCATTTCAGAAGAATCGACCGCATGACTTGCGCCGTCATTGATGACTACCTTTATGCCGGTAACCGGGAATTCCATCTTGGGGCCCTTGGCCATACACTGCATGAAACCTTTTTCACACGACGAGATGTACTGCGTCGGGATGGATCCGCCGGTCACCTTGTTTTCAAAAACAAAACCTTTATCATCGACCGGTTCCAGATAGCCTGCCACGCGTCCATACTGACCCGAACCACCGGTCTGTTTTTTGTGGATATAGTTGAATTGAGCCTTGCGGGTGATGGTTTCCCTGTAGGCCACACGCGGGTGCCCGGAGGTGATTTCGGCATTGTATTCTCGCAGCATACGCTCTATATAAACTTCCAGATGAAGCTCGCCCATGCCTTCGATGATCGTCTCGTTGGTCTCTGCGTCCACAAAGGTTCTGAATGTCGGATCTTCCTTGCAAAACCGGTTCAGGGCCTTGGACATGTTGATCTGGGATTTGTTGTCGCTGGGCACGATAGCCAGAGATATCACCGGATTGGGAACAAACATGGAGGTCATGCTGACATTTATGCCCGGTGACACAAACGTATCTCCGGAAGCACAGTCAACCCCGAACAGAGCACCGATAAAGCCTGCTGAAATTCGTTCGATCTCTTCCATCTGGTTGGCGTGCATGTGTACGACCCGGCCGATTTTTATTTTTTTACCGGTGCGGACATTGATGACTGTGTCGCCCTTGCCGATGGCGCCCTGGTAAACACGGATGTAGGTGAGCTGTCCATACTGACCGTCTTCCAGTTTGAATGCCAGCGCAACTGTCGGGTCATCTGCGGAACTGCTGAGGGTGACTGATTTTTCATCCTGGCCCATATCCAGAGCGATATTTTCGACATCATCGGGGCTGGGCAGGAAATTGTTAACGGCATCCAGGAGCGGCTGAATTCCTTTATTTTTGTAAGCGGACCCGACGAAAACCGGTGTGAGCTGTCGGATCAACGTGCCTTTGCGAACCGCATCTATGAGCAGATCCGAAGTGACCGATTCTTCCAGGGCCGCCTCCATCAGTTCATCGGAAAACATGGACGCCGCGTCGATCAGTTCTTCGCGTTTCCGGGCGGCCTGCTCCAACAGGGTGTCCGGTATCTCTTCAATCCGCAGGATCTCTCCGTTTTCGCCGTCAAAGTAAATGGCCTGCATGGTAACCAGGTCGATTACACCCTGAAGGTCGGCTTCGATCCCGATGGGTATCTGCATGACCACGGCATTATGCCCGAGTTTGTCCCGGAGCTGTGCGGTGACCCGATCCGGATTGGCGCCGCTTCGGTCACACTTGTTGATAAAGGCGATGCAGGGTACCTTGTACCGCTTCATCTGCTGGTCCACCGTAATCGACTGGGACTGGACCCCGCCCACCGCACAGAGAACCAGGATAGCACCGTCCAGAACACGCAGCGAACGCTCTACTTCGATGGTAAAGTCAACGTGGCCCGGGGTATCGATAATATTGATTTCATGATTTTTCCATTTGCAGTAAGTCGCTGCGGAAGCTATGGTGATTCCGCGTTCTTTTTCCAGCTCCATGGAATCCATGGTGGCGCCTACGCCATCCTTGCCTTTAACATCGTGGATCGTATGGATTCGATCGGTATAAAAAAGTATTCTTTCCGTCAAAGTTGTTTTGCCGGAGTCGATATGCGCACTGATACCGATGTTTCTGACTTTTCGGGTGTTGATTCGCATGTTTTATTCCTCTTGCATTCAGCGTCGTCCGGAACCTGGAAAACAGGTCGTTCCCAAGTGGGCACTATTTTCCGTCTTGATTAAAGACCGGTTCTAAAATAATAAAAAATCCTTCATTGGCTTACCGGGAAAAAACAGGTAACCGGGTGAAGGATCGTTGTCAATATTTAATTAATGATATATAAACATGACGCTCTCGTAAAAAGTCCACCGAAAATATTTTTGACACAATATACAGGCTTTTTAAATCCATTGAGCACCATCTATTGTGGTTGAAATTTAAACTTTCGACTTTTTACGAGACCATCAAACATAGAATGATAAATATCAATAATTTAATTGTCAATATCAAATTGACTTTTTTTGCCCGGGTTGTGTGATTTTGGGGAAGAAACCGGTTCAGATTGAGTCAAAAATCGTTCCATTCAGATATAGGGTTGTTTGCATGTTTAAGTCAAAATCAATCGCAGTTGACGGTGTCGGCGCAGCCTGGCCCATCTGCCTGGGGTATATTCCCATCGGCCTTGCCTTTGGTGTACTGGCCCAGAAGGCCGGTTTAGGGCCCTGCGAAATATTTTTAATGTCCCTGCTGGTGTTTGCCGGCAGCTCCCAGTTTATTGCCGTATCCATGCTGGACTGCGGGGCCGCGTCGGCGTCCATTATCCTGACAACTTTTACGGTGAACCTGAGGCATCTGTTGATGAGTTCAGCGCTGGCGGTCTATTTTACAAAATCGAGCCGAAAAAAACTTGGCCTGCTGGCCTACGGCGTTACCGATGAAAGTTTTGCTGTTAATTATTCAAGGTTAAAAGCCGGCAAATGGGACATTGAGCGGTCTCTGGTGTTAAATTATACGGCCAATATGATCTGGATAATCAGTACGGTTGCCGGCGGCTTCGGCGGGCAATTCATTCCTGCCGGTGCGTTTGGAATTGATTATGCGCTGCCTGCGATGTTCATCTGCCTGCTTGTTTTCCAGCTTAACGGACAAAAATATTTGTTTGTCGCCATGCTTAGCGGAGTCCTGGCGGTTTTTTTGTCGCTGGTGCTGCCCGGCAATATGTATATTGTGGCGGCATCGATATTTTCCGCAACTTGCGGGACAGTTCTGAAAAAAATTTTTGAGAAAAAATCTTTAAAGGGGAGAGCCCATGACCAATGAATATATTCTGATGGTAATCGGCATGGGGCTCGTGACCTTTCTACCCCGCTGGGCGCCTCTTTTTTTTCTGTCAAACCGCAAACTGCCTGAATGGCTGGTGGAGTGGCTGGACCTGATTCCCGCTGCCATTTTGAGCGCGCTGTTACTGCCGGTTCTGATCACCACAGGTGACCCGCGCAGAATAATGCTGCTGCAGCCGGAACTGATAGCGGCAATTCCGACTTTTATCTTTGCCTTGAAAACCAGATCATTGGGAGGAACTGTGATCGTGGGTATGTTTATGTTCTGGCTGACCGGTAAATTGTTTTAATTTTTTGGTTTTAAAATTTCACTATCATCTGGTGCATGGCCGGCAGCGAATTTTTGCACATGGGCATGGGCCTGTTTAACCGCTGCGGCAATTTCAGGAGTTTCGGGCAGAACGGCTTCTATCATCGAAATGTATCCGCGGTCCAGAAGGGCCTGAAAAGAGGGCTCAAAATTAAGATCAAACACCCAGCTTATCTGCAGTAATTTGAAATCATTTAAGGTTTTCAAATTTTGCAGGCGGATGAGCCTGCCCTGATGCAGCGCGTCAAGGGCCTTCCCCGAACAGTGGGGCTCATCCGACAGCCCCATTTCAATGGTTGCGTTGCGCCGGCCGCTGCTTTCATGGTAGTAGTCCGTCACCACTTTCCAGATATCGAGCTTATCGGCATCCCGCAGGAGTTTCATGAAAAAAAGTTGCCGGGAACTTTTCCCCCGGGGAAGTGTTGCGGCATTGTGAAAGGCGACTGCCCCGGCAATCAGGCGTTTTTCAGGCAGGGTAAAGATCGCCAGCAGTTTGTGCTTTGCGATCTGACGCATGCCCATGCGGGCATGATTTTCCGATGCCATATCACTGAACGTGCCGTAAATGGCATATTGTTCAAACCGCCCGATATCATGCAAAAGCCCCATTGTTTCGGCCAGCAGCAGATCGTTTTCCGAAAGGTTCATGGCCCGGGCAAGCATGATGATATTTTGGCATACCCTCTGCGTATGATCGATTTTAAGATGGATGGCCCGGTCATGATCGGCGCTTTTTGTAAGGTATCCGGCGGTATAGCCGGCAAACCAGTTTTTCAGGGTGTCAAGCTCAACAGGTTTCATAGAAATTTTTTTTCAATCAGGTCAGCGACTTTGGCGATCTCTTCCAGTCCAAAACGCGGAACGTCCATCCCGACATCGGTGTCTGTAACCAGGGCCATGCGCTCTTCGGGTTTCAAATTCAGGGGGACGGTGGATCTGCCGCTCCTGATGATTTCGATTTTGGGTTTGTTGTCGTTTTTATATCCTTCGGTAATTAGAATATCCATTTCTTTAAAATATGGTTTCAAATCGTCCAGAGCTGCCGAATCAATATCCTTGACCATGGAAAGCTTATTGTCGGAGGCGATGATCACGGTATCTGCGCCGGACCGTTTGTGCCGCCAGCTATCTTTACCCGGTTTGTCAAATTCAAAATTGTGGTATGTGTGCTTGATCGTTCCAATTTTGTAGCCCCGGTTTTTAAGCTCGGGGATCAGCCGTTCGATAAACGTGGTTTTTCCGGATCCGGATTTTCCGACAATGGATATGATAGGGGGCATGAGTGCTCTGCTTTTTTAAAATGAAAAGATTCTGGTTTTGATTATTTTCGCAAAAAAAATAAGTACCGCAAAACGATGAATTAAGATTTATTTCTTGAGCCCAAACAATGAATATTTTTTGTTTCGGTTTATCCGTGTTTGTTTTTTAAAAATATTCCATCGTAATCAGATAATTTAAGGATTAAAAAAAATATTGTCAACTCAAGGGCAGCAGATAATCCGCCAGGCGGGATGATGTTTTGCGCAGATTATGGCTGAGCAGCCGGGCGATTCCCTTGAGGAGTTTGATGCCGATGGTCGGCCGGTTTTCAAGAATGATATCAAAGTGGTCCTTGGGCAGCAGGGCCAGAATCGATTTTGTATTGGCCTTCACTGTTGCGGAACGGGGTGAATTGTCGATCAGGGCCATCTCTCCGATGGATTTCCCCCGTTTCAGGGTTGACAGGATCGCATAATCGTCCGGTCCGGATTTTTTCATAACGCTCAGGGAGCCGTATACCACGAAACAGACATAATCACTGCGATCCCATTCATTGAACAGGATTTCATCGGGATTGATTTCAATAAATTTCATTTGATCGGCCACATACTGAAGTTCTTCGGAATTCAGGTTGCCGAAAATCGGAAGATTAAGAATAAAATCGGTCAATTCCTTTGATAATTTTCCATTTTTGTTTAATTTATCTAAATCCATTCAAGCTCCCTTCACCATGATTAAATTGAATGTTTTGTCCATAAAAAACACAAATTTCAGAATCAAGATACGGATGCAGCAATGCCGGTTATTCTGTTGTTCGGATGGCAATGGAGTTGGCATGGGCCCCAAGGCCCTCGGTTTTTGCCAGACATATGATATCTCGGGCATCACGATCAAAAGCAGCCTTTGAATAGTGAATCAGGCTGGTTGTTTTTATAAAATGCGATACGGAAAGCGCTGAAGAGAAACGGGCTGTGCCGGCGGTGGGCAGCACATGATTGGGACCGGCAATGTAGTCGCCCACGGCCTCGGGCGTGTATCGGCCTAAAAACAGGGCCCCCGCATTGCGAATTTTGCCGATATGGGCAAAGGGGTCATCGACCTGAAGTTCAAGGTGCTCGGGTGCTATTTTATTGGATATTGTCACGGCCGTGGCAATATCCGGAACAACTATCAGAGCGCCGAAGTTTTTAAGGGACTCACTTGCAATGTCCTGTCGGGACAGTTCGGCGATTTGCCGATCAAGGGCCTGATGTACGGCCCGGGCCACGGAAATGGAATCGGTAACCAGGATCGCGGAGGCCAGGGGATCGTGTTCGGCCTGGGAAAGCAGATCCGCAGCAAGAAATTCCGGATCGGCGGTTTTGTCGGCAATGATAAGTATTTCACTGGGCCCGGCAATCATATCGATTCCGACCCGGCCTGCCAGAATTTTTTTAGCCAGGGTCACATAGATGTTTCCCGGGCCTGCAATTACATCGACTTTATCGATTGTGTCGGTACCATAGGCCAGTGCCGCGATGGCCCAGGCGCTGCCGATCTTATAAATTTCATCGATGCCGACTCTGGCTGCCGCAGTCAACAGGCAGGGGTTCACCATGCCCTGGCCGGTGGGCGGTGTAACCATGACCATTCGTTTGACACCGGCAATTTGGGCCGGGATTGCGCCCATCAGTACGGAGCTTACCAGGGGGGTTCGGCCGCTCCGACCGCCGGGTACGTAGATTCCTGCCGCATCCACCGGGTTCACCAGTTGCCCGAGAATCGTGCCGGATTCGTCCGTGGTGATCCATGACTTGCTCTGCTGCTGCAGGTGAAAAGAACGAATACGAGAAACCGCATTGTCCAGAGCATGGAGGAAATCTTTATCCACCTGTCTTGAAGCCGCATCGATCTCTTCTCTGGTAACTTTCAAAGAATCAATGGTCATGCCCGGGGAATCAAACCGGTCTGCATATTTTAGGATGGCCTGATCCCCGTTTTTTTTTACATCCTCAAGAATGCGGGCAACGGCAGTATACTCCGTTTTTTTAAATCCCAGCTCACGGTTTACAATAGTAGAAATTCTTTTTTGGGCTGATTTGGAAGGGTATGTATACATTTTCATTGGAGGATTGTCCGTTGGTATAGTTTGGTGCTTTTAATTTGTTATTTGCAGTGGACGTCTTTTTAACAGTACCGGTTTGTCCGCCTTTGGCGGGTTTATCCAATTAAGGGGCATGGCCCGGATAAATTCCCCAAAGAGTGAAACGGCCCAAAAGACAAACAGGAGTGGAAGATTTATTTTGCCACGGCCCTAAGGGTTTAGATAATTGCTTCGGGTTTGTCAATACCCTCGTTCAGGTAAACGGGCTCTGGAGTCTGTGCGATTTGACAGATCCGGAGAATATGGACGAATGTCAATGACCTCACTTCAGTCTATTGATGCTGAATTTTCGGGGATAGGGGGCAGTTGGCCACAAGTCATGGACG
>Ga0075121_1001965_pt1 | contig 12250 bp, 12 predicted proteins | sample AntAceMetag02UKG_FD_69793 | JGI IMG/M metagenome (GOLD analysis project Ga0075121, IMG submission 69793) | Saline lake microbial communities from Ace Lake, Antarctica - Antarctic Ace Lake Metagenome 02UKG | ecosystem: Environmental > Aquatic > Non-marine Saline and Alkaline > Saline | place... | reverse complement strand
ACAAAGATTTTCCTAATAAACTACATTCTATTCCAAAACAACTCACCCTAACATCTCTACTCTTATATTTTCCTGCAAGAACAGAAAAACCAAGAACACTGTTAGGTGCTTTCTCTTGCATCTCCTTAAATAAAGCATAAACTTGTTTTGGAACTATATGAATAAAATAACTATTCATTCTATTTTTTTCAATAACAATATGACATCCTCCTCAACCTAAAGGTTGAGGTATCCAACTAAAAGGATGTCGTCCAAAAAAGCTTTATCTTCAATCTTAAGATTGAAGTATTAGCTTTTTTGAGAATAATATTTTTCTTTATCAATTAAGTCTGCATCAAAAGAAAATTTATTATCCTTAACTAAATTGACAACATTAGAAAAAACCTTTTGATAAAAACTTTTATTACTTATATTAACAGCTAAAAGCTTATCCCAGATAGTCATATAATTCCTCTAATCATTTTATTCTAATTTTTCAACAAAGAAATAATTACCAATATGTTCTTTACCGACAGTCATTTTAATTAATTTAGATTCAATTATATGAAAATTTTGTTCAAATAATTGTTTCATTTTCTCAAAAGAAGAATAATATAGTTTTGTTCCGGCGGGCATTTTTGCACCTTCAGGAATTATCCTCACTTCTTTATTCTTAGCTCCAAAATCAGAATTTTGAATATTAAAACAAACAGATAAATATTTTCCCCCATTATTTAAAAGCACCTTAATATTTTCTACATACTTTTGTCTTTTTTCAGGCAATATGTGATGTAGAATAGCCCATTCAAATATAAAATCAAATTTATCATTTATTTTTTCTAAATCTATAACATCTAAAGCAAAAAAATTAATTTTTACATTTTGTTTTATTGCATTTTCTTTTGCCATTCTAATAGCGGTTTCTGAAATATCAATTCCTGTTACATCAAAACCCTTTGAAGCCAGATAGACAGAATAAAAACCTTCACCACAACCAATATCCAGAACTTTACAAGGTTTAACTTTTCCAGATTCAACTAAATTTACCAATTCCCTAGGCGGAATAGATTCAGTCCAAACTGCTCCTTCAGAATATATTTTATCAAACAGTGCTTTATCATTAACCATTTTTAATTAATTTTTTTATAACTCAATCATCAATTGTAAAAAGTCTAGAATCCTTAACCTTAAACAAACCAATTCTTGCACCTGCATCCAGCCATGCGTGAGCATAATTGAGTGCAGCAAAAGCCAGAACAAAATTCTTTTTCTCAAATGCAAAGTGTTTTGCATCATTGTAATAAGAAACAGCCATAAGAAGAAAATCATCAACTTGATTTTTACGAGTTTCATCAGTTTCAGAATTATTAATCTTTTCCAATGCTTCAGCAGTAATCTTAAAATAAGATTCAAGTTTTTCCTTTGTTATCAAATTTACTTCATACTTTAAAGACTTCAACTTCTCAGCGTCTTCATATGAATAATGATTTTCCATTTTAATTAAATAGTTGCACTATTTCTTACGCTTCCGTTTTTTGGCACCAATAACCACGATAAAAATCAAAGATTTTTAGTGTGCCAAAAAATCAATTTTTTGAGCATTTTGTTATTGAGTGTTTTCTAGGTTTTTTTTTCTTAGCAGGTTTTAACCACTTCTTTTTGTAATGCATAGGATCGTGGATATTTAGCTCTTCAAGTAAATCCTTATACTCAAAAGGAACATTACTCATGCTTACAACAGAAGAAATAAACATAACTACAAACACAATCATAAATGCAAATGCCCAAGATGGCAAAACATCAATCATTATAGCACTAATAATAAAACCCATAAGACTTATGAGCATGTATGTGCTACTAAGCGGTTCTTGTTTAAACATAATTAATCACCTTACATATTATAATATTAATTCCAATAAAATATACTTAACTTTGCTTGTTCACCATTAGTTGTTTTAACTGGTTTCTGAATAGAAACAAGATTATCTCCTGTCGTCAATCTTATATCATATGTTGGCCGAGGAATAGTTCTTGGCGCGCCTTCACAACATTCAACAACAGTATATTGGTGGGGCTCAACTTGCAAAACAACATCTGTTCCTATGGGCTTATAGGCACACATATTTGTAATATTTTTACCATTAATACTTGTCTGATTATAGGAACAAATACCCCCTTGATCATTTGTAAATCCTTCACAATTAGGGTTACATCTATTATATGAATCAGTACAATCAACATGACATGTTCCAACTGCAAGAGTAAAATTTCTACCAATAGGAGGGGGAATTCTATCATTGGTGATGTTAAATGATTGAACATCTGCATCATAACCAACCTTTGTTGCAATCACAGTAACCTCTTCAATACCAGAACAACGGGGAACTTCAAAACTACCTGTTGCCGCTCTGCCTCTATTTTCATATTCAAAAACAAGAGAATAATCTATTTCATCAATTTCAGACCCTAAAAGTAAATCTATATTAATAACTGAATAACCAAGCAAATCTTTTGCTTCATAATCAACAGTTTGTCTGCAAAGTTCGTGATCCATAAGATAATCATAATAATCACCACAAACTGGATCAGTTAGCATTAAATCATCGTCTTTAAAAATATTAGTACCAGGAAATAAACAATCTTCCCAAATACTACACGCCGGACATGCAGGACAAGGTTCTGCGACCTCCATTGTTTTTCCGTCCTCACCAGGGTTTGTGCAGTTAAGTGCATTTAAAGTCTCATTGTCACAAACACCAAAATAACACTTAAAATCTTGTTCACAAAATTCTTTACACCTACAATTTTCCCCAGGAAACCCATCAGGAGGAAAATCTGCAAAAACAGAATAAGATAAAATAATAATCATAAGAACTCCAAATAATACTAAATATTTATTTTTCTCCATTTTAACACCTATTTTGGTAACAAACCAACTTGTCTTAACATATATTGAAATAATGAATCTTTTTCTTTTTTTAATTTTACTGAATAACTTTGTCCTAAAAATCTCCCCGCAATCTCATAAAATCTATCAATATTACTAGTCCTATAAGTTTCTAAATATATTTTTCCTTCTTCTGTAGATTTAGGAAACTTTTCGTCATGTTTAATAATGCCAATTATTGGAACACCAAGAAAATCTTCTATACGAGAATAATTTAATTTTTTCTTGACTTTATTTATTATTATTCCTATTACAGGAGTTCCTATTCTTTTAGCAGTACCAATAGTTTTAAGTGCATCAGCTAAAGCACCTTTATCTTGATTTGTAACAATAATTATTTCATCAACAGCCTCTAAAATTCTTTGTGTTTCACTACCAAGAGTTGCAGCAGTATCAACTAATAATAAATCCGCATAATCACCAAGATCTGGAAGAACATTTTTTATCTTTCTGAAATCAATATCATTCATTGCATCAACAGCAAGATCACTTGAAACAATATCAAGTCCAGAGTTATGTGCAAAAATAGTTTCAGATATATGCGCCTTATCAGATAAAACATCATTCAATGAAACAGGAGTTTTTAATATTCCCATGTATAATCCTAAGTTAGGAGTTGTAATGTTTCCATCGAGAAGTATTACATTTGCACCAAGATTAAATAAAGCAAGACCTAGATTAACAGTGATGGTTGTTTTACCAACACCTCCTTTACCAGAAACTATTGCAATTTTGTGAAGCTTTTTCATTCTCACCTAAAAATATTAATTACTTAGCACCAAGCTCTTCATTTTGATATAAAAGTTCAACATATTTGTAAAAACTCATGATTACAGCATAATAATGGGTTACAATATCAATATCAATAACCACTTCATTACCATCAATAACTGTTGATAGATTTACCGGCCTTCTATACTCACTTGCCTTAGTTATGTTTTTTGCCTTAACAATTTTTCTTAATAATAAATAAATATCAAGGTTCTCTCCAACTTGAGAATCTTCATATAAATTCTTAACCTCATTAACTTTTTCTAAGACAGAGAGATTCTTAAATAATTCTTCATCACCAGATTTAAGATCTAATAATGCATTAATTAGCGCATCATAGGCACCAATCATTCTTTCTAAAAGATTAAGTAAAACATCTACAGTTCTAGTATACTTCAAAGTAACATAAACCTGATGTTCAACTCTTTTTAATTCTTCCTGAGCAGATTTAATGTAATCTTCATCTTCAGCCAGGTCTTCTTCATCATAATCTCTAACCATTTATATTCACAACATAACTTGGATTGAGGATTTAAAAAGGTATTGCTTATATTTAAGAAACATTTAATAATAGAAATTAGAATTAACTGGTAATAATGGAATGCAAAAAAGAGTTAAATAAAAAAAATTGTAACTGTACATAATAAAAATCGAGTAAAATATCTTGGCTTTCTAAAAAGCTCGATTTTTAATATGCCAAAAAAGAAACTTTTTTGTGCATATCCCTGTGAGAAGAAAGGAGTTTGCTGTGACTGTATAGAGTATCATAAATCTTGGAATGAACTACCAGCATGCTTTTTCCCAAAAGATGCAGAAGCAACATATGACAGAAGCATAAAGAAGTTTATTGAAATTTGGAAAAACAGGATTTAATTATCCAACAAACCCATCCAACCCTTTATCAACAATCAGAAACTCTACATCAGTCTTAAGTTTCTTATCTTTATGCAAAACTGCATTTTCTTTTGCAAGCAATTTTACTGAAAAAAATTGATTAATATCAATTTGTTTTCTAGGCTTTGGTTCTTGGCCTTCAAGATAAACCCTATCTCCAGGTTTTGAATTAGGTGCAAGAATTAATCCAACTTGTTTATCATTACTCTGAGCTGCAAGAAGCATTCCTTTACTTTCAACACCACGAAGTTTTGCAGGTTTCAAATTTGCAACAACAACAATATTTTTTCCAACTAGTTCTTCTGCAGAATAGTGATCAACAAGACCAGAAACAATTGTTCTTTTCTCATAACCAAAATCTATTTCTTCAATATAAAGTTTGTCAGCTTTAGGATGTTTTTCAACATTAGTTATTTTTGCAACTCTCAAATCAATATCCTTAGCAGTTATTTCCTTACTTTGTTGTCCAGAAAATTTATCATGTAAATCATTAATTTGTTTATCTTCAAGTTTTTGGAATAAAACTTTTGGTTGATTTATTTTATGCCCTGAATTAATACTTTTATCTAAATCGTTGAATCCTTGAGGTTCTAAATTTAACTGAGAAAATATTTCTTTACTTGTATTTGGAAGATAAGGTTCGATTAGAATTGCGAGTTTTCTAACTAATTCTACACAAGCATACAATGTATTGTTAAGATTCACTTTGTCTTCTTTGTGTTTCCATGGCTCTCTAGATTGGAAAAAAATATTTCCTAACTTTGATAGTGCAAAAATCTCATTAATTGCCTTTCTTAGTTCAACTTTTTCTAAAGATTCAATAACAATTTTTTGTTTTTCATTAATATTATTAGTTAAGTTATTTGATTCTTTATCTTCAGTTTTTTCAGGAACAACACCATCAAAATTTCTAAATAAGAATGTTAAAGTTCTATTAACAAAATTTCCAAGATTAGCAAGTAGTTCATTATTAGTTTTTTCCTGAAAACCTTTCCATGTAAAAATTGTATCAGAAGTTTCAGGCCTGTTGCTTAGTAAATAATATCTCCATACATCTGCAGGGATATTAGTTTGCATTGCATCATCTCCAAAAACTCCAGTTCCTCTGCTTTTAGAAAATTTTACATCTTCATAATTAAGATATTCTGTGCTTGAGATTTGATGTAGCATGGTATAATTTTCTTTTGTTCCAATCAAAAAACTAGGGAACAAAATTGTATGAAAGGGAATATTATCTTTGCCCATGAATTGAAACAACAAAACATTTTCAGGATTAAACCACCACTTTTTAAAATTTTCATTAAGAAAATCTTTTGTTATCCCAATATAACCAATTGGTGCATCAAACCATGAATAAAAGACTTTGTGTTCATATCCTTTTTTAGGGACTTTAACCCCCCATTTTAAGTCTCTTGTTATACATCTTGGTCTTAGCCCATCTCTTAACCATGAACTTGTCATTGTTTTTGCATTTTGAGACCAATTCTTAGATGCAGAATCTATCCATTGTTTTAGTTTTGGTACAAGTTTCGGAAGATCAATAAAAAGATGCTTTTCTGTTTTAATAATTGGTTTGCTTCCACATAACTTACATCTTGGATTTATTAGGTCAATTGCATTCAGCAAATTAGAACAATTATCACATTGATCTCCTCTTGCATTTTCATAACTACACTTAGGACAAGTTCCTTCAACAAATCTGTCAGCTAAATGTCTTTTGCATTTTTCACAATATAATTGTTTTAAATCATCTTCTAATATATATCCATTTTTGTCAAGTTTAAGGAAAATATCTTGGGTAACATCACAATTATTTTTAGAAGATGTTCTTCCAAAAACATCAAAAGAACATTCAAACCAATTATATATATCAGCATGAATCTTATGAAATTTCTCAGTAACTTCGACTGGAGTAATACCTAACTCAATTGCTTTTGTTTCTGTTGTTGTTCCATGTTCATCAGTCCCACAAACATATAGAACATTCTCTTTTCCATACTTACTTCTACAAAATCTTGCAAACACGTCTGCACTCAGCACACAACCTATAATATTTCCTAAGTGAGGAATATTGTTTGCATAAGGTAATGCACTTGTTATTAGTATTTTTTTATTATTGAAATTAATCACCTTATATGTTATTTAAAGTTGGTTATATAAGGGGATTTATAAAATTTATTAGATATAACAAGAAAATCTAAAAGAAAAAACAAAATTAAAGCAATGGAGTTTTTCCACCATATAATGCATGAAATTGAGCATTCTTGAACTCAAGAGAGAAAACATCATTATTTGCGTTTGTTGCCCTCATCTTAACAACTCTTATTTCTCTAACAACAGTTCTTCTAAGTTGAGAAAGATTCAAGAAAATTATTCCATCAGAAAGATAATCTTCAACTTCATATTGAGAATACTTACTTCCATCAAGAGGCATTTCAGATATCAAATAACTACTCATTCCAGAGTCTCTTAAGAATTCGAAGATAAAGAACAATTCTATTCTAGGATTTTCAAATTTACTCAATACGTAAAGAGCAGATAAACTGTCAATAGCCAGAAGCTCACAAGGAAGAACTTGCTTTGATTTAAGAACAATATTCTTAATTACATTCATCCAACTTCTATTTCCTACAACCTTAACATCTGTTACCTCTTTTCTTATACAACCAAGATCAATAATTATTAAGTTACCTTTGTTTGAATTCTTGAATTCTTGAAGTTTGGGAATTAAATTTTGTAGCTCATTGATATGAATCAAATTAATTCTAGTTAAATCATAACCCATGTTTTCAATGTGTTCAATAAAAGACCCATAACTCTGTTCAAGAGAAATATATATTCCTGTTTTTCCAATTAAAGCCTCATTGTATAGAACATTAAATGTAAACGAAGATTTCATTGTTCCTGCTGAACCACAAATTAAAACAATATGTTTTTCTGGAATTCCTCCCTCTATATTCTCATCCAATCCTTGAACATATGTGGGAACTCTTTTTATATTCACCATTTTAAACCTCTTTTTTCTGAGTATTATTCTTTTGATGACTCAAAATTTTTATATGACCTTTTTTTGTATTAATAACTATGTCAGGACCAAGAACAGTGCAACCAACAATAATACCTTCTACATTAAATTGCCATAATTTTTTACCAATTAGTTTTCCAGGAGATTGAGTCATAACTTCTGAATAACTTCCTGCTTGAGATATAGTTCCAGAAATACCTGGAGCATAATCCATTAAATAACTTCCTTGACTATCAAGGACATAAATATTATGATCATAAGAGCCAACAATAATTTCTTTCTTTCCATCATTATCTATATCAAATATGATTGGTGTCGAAACAACCCAGAAATCTGTTTCAAAAGACCAAAGTTTTTTCCCCTCATGATTTAGACAATACAAAAAATTATCACAACTACCAAATACGATTTCAGAGATACCATTCTTGTTTAAGTCATCAACAACCACTTTTCCATAAATTGCACCACCTGTTTTGAATTTCCACACAAGATTTCCTAAAAAATCAAGACAGTAAAGATAATTATCAGTTGACCCAACAATAATCCTCATTTTATCATTTCCAAGAAGATCACAAATAGGTTGAGCAGTAATCTTTGCTCCAGTTTTAAATCTCCAAACAAATTCTCCATCTTTAGATAAACAAACAAGTTCTCCTGAATTTGTACCAATAAGAATCTGATTATTAACTATTGTGGGGGAACCTTCAATTTCTGAGTCAACATTAAATTTCCATAATAACTTACCATCTTTAGTTAAACAATAAACATGTTTATCAATTGAACCAAAAATTATCTTTTTTTCAGTTTCACCAAAGTTATTACAAATAACGCCCCCTCGAATTGCTCCTTCTGTCTTAAACTTCCAAATAAGTTTTCCTCCAAAGTCTAATAAATAAACATAACCAAGTTCAGTTCCAAAAAGAATATTTGTCTTTCCATTACCAAAAATATCGCTTGTATGGGGAGTATTTCCTATGCCATTGATAGTAGCATTATCAAGAAACATTAATTCAAGGTCATCAATTTTTTCAGTTACTGAATAAGACCATTTTAGTTTTCCAGATTGATCTAAAGCAATCAGCTTTCCATCATTAGTTCCAGTAACAATTTCAAAGGCACCATCACCATCAATATCCGCAACAACAGGACCAGAACTCATAGAACTACCTACATCATACTTCCATTTCTCACCTATTTTCCCAGATTTAGCGTTAAGTATTTTTTTGAACGCATAAATTATATTACGCATAAAGTAAAATTAGCAGGTCTTTCTTTTAAATATTGTGGTTTTAAGTCAATATAAATTAAAATAATGGGCCCATTCTAAAGTAGTTAAAGTTTAACAGACAAAGACAACAGATAATGAAAAAGTTTTAAAAACTACAACAATAAAACAATAGTTATGGCAGGAAATCAATCTGGATTAAATTATTTAACAAATCTAAATGAGAATACATTAAACTCAGAAGTTAAAGCTTTACTCCAAAATATGAGCCCTCACAATGTAAAACTTGAGCTGAGCAGAAGAGGGTATAATGATCAAGAAATTGCTTATGCAGTACACGCCGTGTCTAAAAATTCAAAATATATTAGAAATACTAATGCAAATATTGTCCTGTTTAAAGATTTCTTTGATAAAATAGGTTATGGATTTGCATCTCCTATGCTAATATACATATTGTTATTTAGCCTTGGAGCACCAATTATTTTTATCGGAGTTGTTGCAGGATTAAGAAGTCTTATAACACTTGCAGTTTCATCACTAAATAAAGAGTATGATAAAAAATATAATATTGGCAGAAAGAGGGTTGCAACATTCGGAACATTATTTGGTTTAAGTTTCTTAATGATTGCAGCAGGAAAAGCATTAAATTCATCAATATTATTCAGCATTGGTTTTCTTCTAAGTACAGTTTTTGTAGTTATTCATGGTGATCTTTATTCAAGTTATGTAATAAATAAGCTTTCAAGAACAAGATCACACATCACATCAAAAATAGTTTCTTATTTTGGTTTAATAATTACTGCAATTGCATTTATCATTGCGGCATACCTATTAGATTTTAATTTATTAAATGTTAATTTAGGATTTGTAAACTTCACAGTTTCAGGTTATTTACTTGTTCTTGAAATTGTCGCGTTTGCATTCATATTCTCAAGCTACGCATTTTCATTTGTTAAGCCAGAAATAAATATACAAAATAAAACAAAAATTTCTGCTGAGAAAAATAAATCTGGATTCTTAAGTGAATATATGAAAGATATAAAAATTAATTTTTCAAAACTATTCAAAAATAAGAAGATTAAAACAATATTTTATGGAACACTCTTTTCTGGTTCTATGCAAACTCTTATTGCAACATTTTCAGGAATTTATATTTTCAACAGATTTAGTAATAGTGAAATTAATCCCTTTTTCTATATTGCTATAATTTTTGGCATTGGAATAATAGTTGCAAGTGGTGCTCCAGGAATAGCAAGGGGGATGGCAAATGCATTTGGTAAAACTCCAATGTTAATATTCAGCATATTACTTATATCAATATTCCCACTAAGCATTTATTTAGGTGTATCTTACTATGGATTAATAATTTCCCACGCAGTGGCGGTTCTTGGAGCATCTTCTTTGTCAGTTGTTCAATCATTTATTATTAGAAACACTCTTGAAGAAGAAGAGAGAAAAACATATTTTTCTGCAATAACACCCCTTATGTCAATTATAAGCCCAATTATTATAATACTTCTCTCTATCATTGCATACACATATGGATTAAAAAATCTGTTCATAATAATTATAATAGTAAATATTGTATTGGTTATTCCTATATATTTCTCTCTGGTTGTTAGAGCTCACCAAGAATATAAAAAGAATATGTTTGAATGATCCTTATAAATAAAAACTTCCCTTTATAAACAAAACACAAAAATCTATAAACTTTAACTGATTTTTGGTCACATTATAGATATTAAAAGGCATAATAAACCATAAAGTATTAAAAGAAATGATAAAATAGAGATAAATATGAACCCAGAAGAATACGAAACAAACGAACCTGCTGAATACGAAACAACTGTCGAAGATCAAATAGAGAATGATGAAATCAATGCTAATGAAGCAGCATTTATGCAAGGTTACGAAAAAGACGAAGAAGAATCATTTAAAGGCAAATCTGAAGAAGAATAACTTCAATAATTATCAACATTTCTAATAGACGGAGTTATCTAGTTTAAAATTAAAAATGCTCAATAAACAATAGTTTGTTGGCACAGCATAAGCTGAAATAAAAAGAACTACTTCCTATACTTAATCTCTTGCATCAAATCAGAAACAAGCTTATCAACTTTTTCTTCGCCATGAACAACATTGTCTCTTGTTCGAACATTAATAGTTTTATTCTTCTCTTCTTTGTTACCAACAACCAAGATATAATTAATATTTTTTAGTTCTGCATTCCGAATCTTCTTGTTTAATGAGTCATCACTTGAATCAACTTTTGATCTTATATCTGATCCTTGTAATTGAGAATTTATTTTTTCAGCATAACCCTTAACAGTATCATTAACCGGAACAATAATTGCTTGAACAGGGTTCAACCACAGAGGAAGCTTTCCTGCATAATGTTCAATAAGAATTCCAATAAATCTTTCTAGAGAACCAAAAATTGCTCTGTGAATCATTATTGGTCGATGATCCATATTCCCATCTTCTCCCATATAACGCAGGTCAAATCTTTCAGGAAGATTAAAATCAAGTTGTATTGTTCCACATTGCCAAGTTCTATTCATAGAATCTTTTATATGAAAATCAATTTTTGGGCCATAAAATGCGCCATCACCAACATTTAATTTGTAATCAATTCCCTTTTTCTCCAGAGCCATTTTGAGTGCAGCTTCTGCAAGATCCCAATCTTCAATTTTTCCGATAAACTTCTTATTAGGTCTAGTTGATAATTCAATATGCATTCCTTTAAAACCAAATGGCTTGTATACATCGAATACTAACTCAATAACTTTAACTAATTCATCTTGTAATTGATCAGGCAGGCAATATACATGGGCATCATCTTGAGTAAACATTCTCGCTCTAAAAAGACCATGCAATACTCCAGTCATTTCATGTCTATGACAAAGACCAAGCTCTGCAATCCTCAATGGAAATTCTTTATAGGAATGAAGATTATTCTTGTAAATAAGAATTCCCCCTGGACAATTCATTGGTTTTACAGCATAATCATCTTTATCGATTTGTGTAAAATACATTGCTTCTTTATAATTATCCCAGTGACCAGAAGTTTCCCAAAGTTTTCTGCTAAGAATAATTGGGGTCATTATTTCATCATAATCTTCTTGATGTAATTCTCTCCAAAACTTCATTAATTCACCTTTAAGGATCAAACCATTGTTATGCCAAAAAGGAAAACCAGGCCCTTCCTTATGAAATGAGAAAAGATCCATTTCTTTACCAATTTTTCTGTGATCTCTTTTTTCTGCTTCTTCAAGAAGAGTTAAATATTCTTTAAGTTCTTTTTTATCATAAAATGCAGTTCCGTAAATTCTTGTAAGCATTTTATTGCTAGAATCTCCTCTCCAATATGCACCTGCAACTTTCATTAATTTGAAAACTTTAACTTTTC
>Ga0075121_1001958_pt1 | contig 12267 bp, 9 predicted proteins | sample AntAceMetag02UKG_FD_69793 | JGI IMG/M metagenome (GOLD analysis project Ga0075121, IMG submission 69793) | Saline lake microbial communities from Ace Lake, Antarctica - Antarctic Ace Lake Metagenome 02UKG | ecosystem: Environmental > Aquatic > Non-marine Saline and Alkaline > Saline | place... | reverse complement strand
CCTCAGGAAGAGAAATGCTAAAAGCAATATTTTGAGCGTTAAAGGAAGTATACTCATCCTTCGTATTCTGTTGTGATTGTATTAACGGTGCCGAGCTTGATGAAAATCGTGATCGCGTTGATACACGACGCTGTGTTGTTGGTACCGTTCTGGATTCCGTACTTTTCTGCCGGAGCAAATTCCAATTTGTAGTTGTACGTAATCGTCGTGAGGAATATCTATAGACACCTGTTGTTTGTTTACTCTCCTGTGAGTACGCATCCATATTCTGGTAATATCGACTGGAACCTCTAAATCGAGAAGTTTTATTTGCCGCAAAAGTTGGGGCTGTAAAAAATGCCCCCATAAATGAGAGTCCGAGAAGGATAACGAAGATTTTTTTCATGTTTGTTTTTACAAAAAAAGCACCGAGAACGTAATGCTTTCGTGTGTAAAAGTCAAAAAATTACGCTACCCGTAATACGTATTGCTTGTACAGTGTTTCTAATCTTTCTGCTGCAATTGAGAAAAGTTCTGCAATCAACCGTTGGAGATATCGAATCTCTTGAATCACTTGCTCTAATGCGTGAGCAGAAAAGTGCCGTGCATTTTGAATTTTTTTCGCCTTTCGAAGAAGTTTCTTTGTTTCTTTTTCTAAAGAATGTCCTACTCGTTTTCGTTGAATTTCTTGTGATGGTAAGACAATTGCTTTTGCTTTTGCTTTTGCTGTAAACAAAAGATCTGAGATCTTCTCAAAAAGAGATGATGTCTTCACCGCTTCTTTCTTCGCTGTTACTTGTGTCGCTTTATTCTCTCCTGCTTTTCCAACCACTTCTGAAATCTTCTCTGTATTTGCGTCCAAAACTTCTCCAAGTTCAGAAATCCCTTCACCGAGTCCTTCGGCTTTGATTTCTTCGTTGAGACGATTGAAGTTGTTGTCCATAAGTGCAGAAATACTAAGAGATTTATAAATCTTGTCAAATCTTTTGTTTATTATACCACGTTATTTTGTTTAGTGCAAGCAACTCTGTTCCCTTTTTTACTTGTGTTTTGCAAGATTTTCTTTTATCTGGAAACAGATGGCAAATAATATTTCATTTCCTCTTCGCGATAAAAAAACGCACAAAGGACAGAATGGGCGGATTCTCGTTGTTGGGGGAAACGAAATCTTTCATGGTGCCCCGATATTAGCGGGACTCGGAGCAGAAAAAACTGGTGCTGATCTCCTCTTTCTTTTTGTGCCACCGAAGCATGCCACTGTGGCAAGAAACGCGAGTTTGAATTTTATTGTGAAAGAATTCGCAGAGAATTTTTTGAATGAGAAAGATGTTCCACACATCGTAAATGAATCCAAACATTGTGATGTTCTTCTTATTGGGAACGGGCTCGGAACGAGAAGTAGTTCACACAAAGCACTTATAAAAATTCTGGAACAAGTCAGGATTCCAGTTGTTATTGATGCCGATGGTTTAATCCCTGAGATTCTGAATGTGAAGAGAGACATTCCGATGATACTTACTCCTCATGATAGAGAGTTTGAACGGGTTTTCGAAGCATCGGCAACCAGCGCAAATGTGAAGGCAATGGCAAAAAAGCATAACTGCTTCATTCTAAAAAAAGGCCCTGTTGATTTCATTGCCGGTCCCAAAAAGGAGTGGCATGAAAATAAAACAGGAACACCAGGAATGACCGTTGGTGGCTCTGGGGACGCGTTGTCTGGAATTGTAGCGGGCTTGGCTGGACAACATCTCGAACCGTTTGAGGTTTTGAAAACCGCCACATTTCTTTGGGGAAAATGTGGAGAATTTTTATACCAAAAACAATGCATGCTCACCGCAGAGGATTTAGTGCATGTTTTTCCAGAGGTCGCGAAACAGTACCTTTAGGGGTATCCTTTTATATCGTGCACCCGTAGATACATTGCGCCAGAATCAATGGCAATTTTTCCAGCTTCCACGTTGGGTTCGATCTCAAACCGGTCATCGCCCAAGAATCGCTTCCGAGAGTGCCCGATCAGAACGTGCTCATCTGGAAGGAGTTCTCCGAATTTCAATAATGCCCGATTACACTCCATTGTTTTTCCAAATCCAATCCCTGGATCGAGGATGATGGCATCTGCAGAAACGCCTGCTTCAAGCAGTTCTGCCTTGCGTTTCAAGAGCTCGTCCCTGACTTGTTCTGGTGAATCAATCTGCTGAAAATGAACATCTTCCACCGTTTCTCCTGGGAAGTGCATGAGGATTATTGTTTCAAATTTGGGTGCCAACGCTCGCATTTCTGGATTCTGAAATCCCAATACATCATTGAGGATTGTTCCCCCGAGATCGAGAAATTTCTCAGCTGTTTCTACATTTCTGGTGTCGAGAGATATCTGTCCTGGGTAGGCTTTCACAAGTTGTTCAAGAATGCTTCCCACTCTCTCCCACTCCTGTGTTGAATTAATGGGTGCTGCGTTCGGACGCGTTGATTCTCCTCCGATGTCAATGAAGTCTGCTCCATCGAGAATTAATGTATGCGCGTGTTCTAGCGCTTTCTCCATGTCGAGAAATTCTCCCCCGTCAGAGAAACTGTCCGGAGTGACATTGAGGATTCCGAAAAATTTAATATTTTGTTTCATCGCAGAAATTGTACGTTGTCAGTGAGAAAAATCAAACTCCCCCTTTGTCATCCCCGTGAAGACGGGGACCTAGGTCTAACAAAGAAACATAATTTAGAATAATGTGACATTAGATATTTTTTACAAAAAGGAGAGTCCTGGGTTCCCTCCTTCGAGGGAATGACAATACTTTTTTTGAAGATTGGGGCTTTGAGCTTGACAACTCTTGCAAGAATAACTAAAAGAGCCTTATGAAAACTTTACAAAAAATATCATCGAATTTTTTCACAGAAAACACAGCAAAATTTATTTTTGATGTCGGAATTGAAGATTCAATCATTCCTTTTGCAAAAGTATTAACAGTTCATAAAACTGAAGCATTCCAATTTAATTCGTGTGCATTAAAAAAATTCCCAGAAATTGCAAAAGAAATTGAAAATGTTCTTAATGAAGCTACGGGCAGAGGAATTCCGGCACTTGGAGGAATGTGCTCTGAATCAGTAACATTTGATCTCAATAAAATTCGTCAACACAAATTTGGTGTAAAAATAGAAGATACTCTCCACAAACTTGAAATCGCCGTAAAGAAAGAAAATCCTAAAACTAGCTTGTAGGATTTTGTCAAATTATTTCTCAAAAACTCTCCACGGTCGCGTGAATACTCCTCATCGCATCACGGAAAAACATCGGTCCGGAGATTCGGAAGTATGATTTTTGTCCACGTGAGAATTCGAGGACAACTTGGTCGCCTTCGATTGTTTCAGTGAATTGTGTCGGTGGTGTTTCTGATCCGATAATCTCGAGCCAGAACTTCGATCCTGATTCTTCAGTGAATTCTTCATCTGAGAATCCGATACGGGCGATTCGTGTTTCTGATTGTCCGAAATTTCGGAACCAGTATCCCCACGGCACCATCATCTTGAAGTTGTAGTACGTACTCTCATATGGGAAAGCGTGCTCTTCGATAACATTCACGAAATCCTCGACTCCCTCTCTGGTAATCGTTGTTGGTTGTTCATTTACAACCACTTTCCTTTCTGTCACAGGTGTCTCAACTACGGGCGTTTCCTCTTCTTCCGCTATATCAACAATATCGTCCTTTTTCTCTTTCTCTCCAAAAAGTTTATCAACTAATGATTTCTTTTCTTCCTTCTCTTCTATAACTTCTTCCTCTGCCTCCTCAATTGGTTCTTCTTGTTCAATTTTCTCTGCTTCCTTTTCTGCAAGTTCTTTTTTGTCGGCTTCCAATACCTCTCGAACATTGTCTTCTCCTTCGACAAAAGTATTCAATAATTTGAAGAACGCTTTCTTTCTCTCAAACTCCTCAAATTGACTCGTAAACACAAAGTTATATTTATGATCGTAAAGATTAGAGAAAAGCACCACTTCCTGCCGCTCTCGATCGAGTGAATCGGTCGTAATCTTCTTTACTCCCGCTAAGCTGGCGATGAGCACATTCGGATCAGACTTCTTGTCTTCTTTCTCTATATCCTCCACAGAGAAGGTCAGGAACACACGTCGTGCTGTGTCTGTTTTATCGATAAAGTGAACCACTCCTGCCGGAGATGTTGAATGTGCCCACCCTGGTGGATAGACAAATGCAAATCGGTTCGATGAATATCGGTTATCCGCAAGTTGTTCTTCGCTATCTTTAAGGTCCAGCAATCGAATCGCTTCTACCCAAAAGATTTCTCGCATCTTTTCTGTTCGATGCACTCCATCAATTTCTACTTCTCGTCCTTCAAAATCACTCAGTCGTACAATATCAGAAGCCACGTATGCTACGAGCTTTCCCTCATTTTCTAACCTGTGTGTGGCTCTTGTAGAAACAGAAACGGAAAACGGGAAAATCTCTCCTTCCAGTGTTTCAACCGCTTCCTCCGGCAATCGGGAGAAAGGATCGTTCTTTTCTGGAAACACGCAGGCCGACAAAACCAATGCGACAAAGAGAACACCAAAAATAAGTTTTTGTTTCATACGAAGTTTCGTTTTTTACGCAGAATATTATTGCCCTATTTTGGAAAAATGCAACTCATATTCTGCCGATAAAAAGGAAGAAAAAATAAATTATCCCCTCTTGTCATCCCCGTGAAGACGGGGACCTAGGTCTAATAAAGAAATAACCATTTAGAATAATGTGACATTAGATATCTTTTACAAAAAGGAGAGTCCTGGGTTCCCTCCTTCGAGGGAATGACAGGGGATATTTTAATCCTCAAACTTCGAGATAGCCTGTGTAAGAAGCATTGTCAATGATCCAAGAGCAAAGATTGAGACGAATACTGCTTTCACATCGTTTGAAAAAATGTAGAAGAGAATCGCGAAGATTCCAATCGCCAATGTGTAGGTATTTTCAGCAATCATCCATCGGATGTGAGCTCGTTCAAATGTATCTCGTTTGTGGAGCCATTTATAAAGCTGAATCGTATATGGGACTTTTGTTACTCCAAGGTTGATCTTGTGCAATGCATCGAGAACCGCCAAGACAACTGGATCCCAAACAATTCCTCGAAGGACGTTCAGTACTGTTGAACGATACGCTCCGAATCGAATCGATCGAGAGCTCACTCCCAACTTATCAATTCGTTTCCCAATAATAAAAGTCACGATCATGGAGAGCGCTGAAGATATCGCAATCACCGTTCCGATCTTCACAACGTTCGTGAGAACGAGAAGCAAGAACAATGGCCATACAATCCAGATAATCGCATCAAAGAAGACTCGTCCGAATTCAGCGAGAATAAGTGACTTGTCTGTCTTTTTGAATGCATCTCGAAGGAGCTTTGATGGTGTGTAGGACACTTTAAACTTGTGGTCAGGCGTGAGCAAAAGCACAACTCCTGATGCCGCATAAAAGAGCGTCGCAATGTACGTAAGCCATTGGAACCCGAGTTCTTTCATAATGAATCCCCCTGCCAAAGGCGCCACCACCACGGCCGACATGATGACAATCTGAATACCTGCCAATGTCTTTCCTTTCGTCGCTTTATTCATGTGGTACGTGAGGAAGATGTCGTACGCAATAACAGACACCCCCTTGGCAAATGATCGAATGAAGAAAAATGGAAGCATAACAAGAATGTCCGTCCAAAAATTCCCCGTCAAAAGAATCCCCATGGCAATCCAAAAAATACTCACCCCGATACTCCGCAGTGCCATCGAATGCTTGAGTCCAATCTTCGTCAACGCGCTTCCCACAAATGGGAGAATCAAACTTGATGTCCCCTGCCATACAAGAAAGAACATACAGATCTGCCAGAGCTGATATCCGATACCGTAGTACAGGTAAAACGGCAATGCCAACATGATAATGTTTCGTCCCAGTGATGCGAAAAACTGGAAGAGTGATACTTCCAAAATTTCTTTATCCATCCGCATATGAATGTGTTGGAGATCGTGTAATCCTGCATTTAATGACTTCGTGATCATTTTATCGTTGAGTAAATAATAGCCTGTCCCCAGCTAAGACTAGAGATCCCTTCCTTAGCCCCACGTTGCCTGAAAGTGCCGCAAATCGTTGCTGCATTTTCGCAAAAGCAAGAATTTCTGCTTTCTCGGCAAGTATGGTTTCTTTTTGTTGAGCGAGGAGTTCGTTCAAAACTTCCCTCGTTGATGGTCCCATTTTCCCTACTCCCATCGCTGTCTTTCGAGCGATGATGCCATACGCCATTTGAAATTCAGCAAGTGCCGCTTCTGTTTTTGGTCCAAAGTATCCTGTCGGTGTCACAGTCATGAACTCTTGTTGCACCAACATTTGTTGAAGTTTTAACACAGATGCGTTCTTTTTTCCTCGTTCGAGGTCATCTTCAAATTGGAATTTTTCCCAGGCTTCTCGAACTCGTTTTTGTATTTCTGCATCGAAGAGTTGTGTGCTGAGTTCTCCTCGTGTTCGTGGTCCAAAGACTCCTGCTCCTGCTTCTTCTCGATCACGCACAATGAAGTTTTTCTTTTGAAAGGCATACACAGCGTCCTCTACGCCTTCGTCAAAAATACCGTGAATGACTCGTTCATAGAACCCAACATCTCGAAGCGCTCGTTGAAGGTCTTTTACTCCATTCCCTCGTAAACCATTTGAAAAGTTCTCAGAGAAGTTTTTTCGGTCAGGAAAGTCTACAATCTCGTTCAACATAGGAGGAACAGAAAAGTTCATTCCTACTTGAACCGACGCATCACCATCATATATCACGCAATCAATGTGTTGCACTCCGAACGACAAAGCTCGTCTGAGTCCCTCATCTCCGTATCCCATCCAAATATCAAGTCGATCGTGTTTCGCCAAGTCTCGTTGTCCTTTTTCAACAATCGCTCCCCCTCTGTCGTTTACCATTCCAACCCCAAGTCCTGGAATTTTAATCTTCGTTCCAAAGACAAATGACCGCGGTGCAGCAATCATTCCCGGATAAACGGACGTCCCATCAGCTCCCGCAACACCAGAACCATTGAGTCTAATTTCTGCTTTATAGCTTCCGGTGAGGTACAAATTCTGATTTGATAAAGGTGAGTAATAACCAGTGATAGTAAATGTTCTCATCTCTCCATCATACGAATAAGCACTCACCATAGGAACCGTTCCCAAGATGCTCCATATCGTTACGGTCAATGCAATTAGTTTTTTCATAAGTTCTTAAATCGAGGTATTATACCAGAAATAAAGGGATAAAGCAAGAAGATAGAAATAAAAACATTATGTCATTCTGGCTTGCCCAGAATCGCTTCAATCACCCTCCTATCTGCAGAGAAAAACGAAAAACAAACATTGGTGCCGTGTTAACGCTTTTTTGTATATCTCAAATCCTCATCCGATTCCAGACAAGCTGGAATGACTGAAATTGATGTAAAAAATAGAAAATTCCTCATTATTCATTACTCATTCTTCCTTACTTCCCGTCAATGTTTTTTGTACAAAAAATTTGACCAACAACTGAACACAAAATATACTCTCGGATGATGAAAAAGTTGGTTTTTGCTCTCATTATTTTCCTTCCAACTTTATCCACGCAGGCCTTTCTAGACATTTCTCCTAACGATCCTCAACGGGAGGTTTTTATGCATCTGAAGGATATCGGCATTATGAACGTATTTCCTGATGGAAATTTCCTTCCAGAAAGACAAGTCTCGCGAGCGGAAGCTCTCGTGATTGCGCTCCGAGCAGGAGATATTGCTATTGGAGAAAGCGATGGCATCACGGCCTTCGAAGATGTCGATCCAAGCGCATGGTATGGACCTGTGATTAAACGAGCCATTAAAATCAATATCATTTCAACAAAAGATAAAACTAATTTTCGTCCGCAAGCATTGGCCAGTAAAGCTGAGTTCTTGGCATTTTTATTCCGTTCTACACAGGTGAACTTCTCTCCTTATTTTGGGAGAACAAAGAATATTGCAACTGATATTCCTGAAGACAGTTGGTTTGCGCCACACTTTGCTTATGCAAAACGATTTCAAATCGCACACCTTCCACCCGATCAACTCTACCGACCACATAAAACATTGTCTCGACGAGAGGTTGCACTCATGACTTTTCGACAACGAAAGATTCTCTATGGAGATACCGTCACCAAAATATTTGTTGAACTCCAAGCTGAGATTGAGCAATTCATTACGTTACTTCGAGCCGGGAAACCGGAGATGGCGGAGATGCATTTGCAGGATATTACAGAGCTGACGGAACGACTAACACATGTACGGAACAATAAAGATGCTGTTGCGGCGAGTGCTATTTCTCGCTCTCTGAACCACTTCGCCGATGGACTGCGAGCCTTGAAGTTTAAACAGAACCTCTATGCATTAGAGAGTCTCCATCTGGCAAGCAAACAAGCCAATCGTGCTATTGAGAAATCAGAAAACATCGCGCCCTTCGCACGAGAGTTATCAAATTTGATTAATGAAACATTGGAGAGTTTCACCAATCCTCAGTATTCCAGGATTAGAGAGAAATAAAAGAATTTTCGATTGGCGATTTTCGATTGCGGATTTCCGATTTTATAAACCCCGTCATTCTGGCTTGTTTCTCAACCCTGTCTTCGACCCCGAGCTCAGACCCCGAGGGGAGTTCGAAACCGAAGGACCCAGAATCAAATGAGTTATTCTCATGTATAAAGAGTCCCCGATAAAAACGAGGACAAGTTCCACGAAAAACAAAACACCGGTAACGCGCTAACGCTTCCAACCCATTTCCAAGTATTCACCCGATTCCGGGCAAACCGGAATGACTGTTGTTTTTGTTTTGTAGTTGATTAAAAAAACTTGTTGACTCGTTAACTTTTTTCTACAATAAAGCCTTCGTCTGAACTGGTATGATGTAACCCACCGGTTCCGACAAGTATCTTAAGTACGTATTCGAATACGTATACGAATACGTACTTAATGGCTCAACATACACAGGTAACGCGCTAACGCTTCCAACTTATTTCCAAGTCGACGCCTACTCAAAAAATCGTACTACTCCCGCTGGTTCAATTTTGCAAATTGAACCCTGATATTTCTTCACATTACAAGAAACCACAAGATTCAGATTACAAATCTGAACCAGCTTTTATAAAAACTTGTTGATTCGTTAATTCGTCGACTCGTTAACTTTTTTCTACAATAAAACCTTCGTCGGAACTGGTGTGGTATAATCCACCGGTTCCGACAAGTATCTTAAGTACGTATTCGAATACGTATACGAATACGTACTTAATGGCTCAATATACACAGGTAAGGCGCTAACGATTCCAACTTATTTCCAAGTCGACACCTACTCAAAAAATTCCCGCTGGTTCAATTTTGCAAATTGAACCCTGATATTTCTTCACATTACAAGAAACCACAAGATTCAGATTACAAATCTGAACCAGCTTTTAGGTTTTTTAACCCCAACCCCGGGGTTGAATTTTTAAACAGGCAAACACAAGGGATTGCCCCTACAGCTTTTTAACTTTCAGACTCTTTAACTCTTAGACTCCCCCTACAACAAAAACTTCGCTGGCTGAATCCCTTCCATTTTTTCGACAAGCTTCAAATCCCCTATCGCAATTTTTCCGATATAGAGATCTTCGATCTTCTCTCCTTTTTCAAGGAACTTCTCAACTTCCATAAGTCCTACAAAGTAGAGCGCATCTTTGGTAAACGCACCCTTTTCTTGTGTGTCTCGCAATCCCCTTTTCGCTTTCACACAGAGCTTCCATGCCAATTCATCACTCATCTCATATGTATCCTTGAGGTAATGAAAGAGATCTTGGAACGAGAATTTTTTCGCTAAATAAATCGCAATGATTTGATAGGCTGGTGTGAAGAATTTTTCTCCCAAATCAAATCCAAGTTTGTTTTGATTCCAAACGGCCAGTCCTTCTTCCGTTTGCAAATACCCAGCTGTCCCTCGTTCGAGAATTCGAAAGGGTTGAAGTTTTCCATTTTCAAATCGGAACACGTGTGTTCCAATCTCATGAACTAACAACGCCTTGAGTCTATTTTCTCGGAACTTCGCTCCCTTTCGAATAAAGATGATGTGTTTTTTCGTCACCTGAATATCGGCAACTGTATTTTCCAAAATCTTAATCTTCCAGTGAGAAAGCCGATGAATACGGAGAAAGTCATTGAGTTTTTGCTCTGTTGCTTTGGTATCAAGTTCTGGACTCGTATCCTCCTGAAACGTGTCTCTGTGCGTTTGAAGGAATTGCACGGCTTCTTTATAGATTCGTTCAGTAACAGCCCCAAACATGTCTCTAGAGGCCACTACAAAGTCTTTTGTCCCTACAGACTCCACGAGATTTATCTTCTGTTCAACCTCTGCCACTTTCCGCGCAAAAAGTGGATAAAGCACATGATCTATTTCTGGAATTCGTTTGAGTTCCCGTCGCATCTGCTCAAAATCCAAATCACACTCCCGATAAAAAAACCGCGGAGAAAATTCAGGGTTTGCGAGAAAAAGAGCCTTTTGTTCCGTAAGGTTCCGAGGATTTATGTACGAAAGTAATTTAATCTGCTCATCAATCTCACAAATCTTCTCGTCGATATTCTGAATCATTTTCGCATCCAACTGTGCTTTTACAATTTCTGGCATTTTTTGGTCAGCAACTTTATTTGGGTCAATATAAAAATCCGTGAGAAATTTTCCCGCCAAGATAAGATCGACCCCTTCCATTTCTACTTTTTCTACAGGCAATTTTATTCGCTTGTGTTGAATCGTAACATCGAGAATTTGTCCCGCATAATATTTAGAAGAAATCTTATTGGTTTCAGACGCCAAATCTATTCTGGCAACAATTGTTTCTGGTTTCTCAAGATTGAGAATGACCATCTCTGTTACCCCTATGACCGGCTTCGTTGGTTTCTCGTCTTCTTGTGCTTTTGCTGTTTGTGAGAAAAGTGTCTTCGCGATTTCGACTCCATCTTCTGGTGTCAGTACTTTCAAATCCGCTACTTTTTCAAGTCGTCGTTTCAGCGGAACACGATTGGCGATTTGAATCTTGAGTCCTGATCGAGCATTGATTTCAAGAACTTTTACTCCCGTCTTCGCAATTACAATATCAACTCCCACAAATCCAATTTTTGACAGCGCTTGAATCTTCGCCGCAGCGAAAAGAACTTCATCCCAATATGGTATTTGGAATCCTTCTGTCGGATGACCATTCGGCATCTTGCGAACAAAGTGTGAATGATAAGCTCCTCCTGTCGTTTTCCCCGTTCCAATATCAATTCCCAGTGCAATCGCTCCCAACTCCATATTCGCCTTCCCTTCTGACTCATGCGTCGGCACACGAAGCATCGCCATGACAGGCACATTGTTAAATGCCACGATACGCACATCCGACAGCCCTATGTCCGACAATTTTCGGAAACTCGGATGTGGATCAAGTCGTTCTTCAAAGATTACCGCATCTGAAATTCCTGAGATGGAATATTTTCCATCCACGATTTCTCCGCAATGACGATAGAGAAATTCTTCGTCTAGTTTTTTTCCGGAAGCCGTAACCCAATACTTCCCTTTCTTACTCACAATAACCAAAATCCCCGCTCCCCCAAACCCACGATTTGGTTTGATAACAAAAGAATCGGGCAATGCTGCAAAAAATTCCGGTGTCAGCTCTCGATAATTTTTAACCGTTTGATACAATTTCGCAACGCCAATACCACGAGACTGGAGAAAATTTTTGGTAAAGATTTTATCATCCGCAAACTTCTTGTTTGTAGCGGTATTGTACTTGGCAATATAATGCAGATTTCTCGCATTTATTCCCAAAATACTGCTAGCACGTTTAAAAAAATTCATTGTTTATTCTTCGTTTGTTTCTTCCTGAAAAAGCGTCCGAAATTTAAAGTACTCCGTCAGTCGCAGTCCCGTGAATCGTCCTAACCAAATAATTCCCAAAATTGGCACAAGAATGAGCTCAGGCATTGAGAGAATCGTTCCTTCTAACCATGACCAGGTAACGAGTGAATATCCTAAAAGCGCCACCACAACAGTTTCTCCTGCGGTAATAAGCGCTGACCGAAGCCCTGCCATAGACTGCGCTGAAAGAAATTTCTCAGATAACGTCGCCATCACGAGCATCGGAAAGATTGCCAAGGTGAGGTTCACTGGAGATTTGAAATGCACCGCAAGCCCCAACACCAAAAAGAAGGAAAGGGAAAGCACACTCAAAAGTAAACTCACCTTCGGAATATAGAGTAGTTCCACACGCTCGAAAAAGAGCCGAATCAGATAACTC
>Ga0075121_1001952_pt1 | contig 12286 bp, 12 predicted proteins | sample AntAceMetag02UKG_FD_69793 | JGI IMG/M metagenome (GOLD analysis project Ga0075121, IMG submission 69793) | Saline lake microbial communities from Ace Lake, Antarctica - Antarctic Ace Lake Metagenome 02UKG | ecosystem: Environmental > Aquatic > Non-marine Saline and Alkaline > Saline | place... | reverse complement strand
TATAATCGCCGTCACCGGCGGCATGGACATTTATTTCAAAATCGCTACAAGTCCATTTTATGCCAGGAAGACGCCTATTTGCTTGAACTGGTTCGCTATATGCCTGTGCGCCGTGGTCACCACGGTGCACAGGCCGCGCACCCCGAGCGACTCGGTGCCGATTATCTCAATTCGCATTATTCTTCCCCGGAAAAGAGGTGAGTAAATAATATGAAACATTCGTGCAGAACGTTCACAAATCTAAATTGATGTCATCTATCTCCGGCTTCTTCCCTGATGATATCACGCGTCACGCAAGAATTCGTTACACCGAGATATCCGGCGATATCAGCCCCGGAATAACCGAGCTGCCTGACACCGATCCACGATATTGCACGCCGGGCGTTTACCACCGCCCTTCTTCGCTCAATACCCCGCCCCATGACATGGTGCAACACGCCCGGGGCATCTAATCTTGCTAATTTTGGCATACCCTGTAATTTTTCATATTGGACATTAAGCACTTTCTGCACGAATGTCCCCCATTATGAGGAGGGACTGGTTCCAAAACGTCATCACTGAAAAGCCAAAACGGCTGCGGGCGGAATTCCATCGGGTATCATGTGCAGAGCTGCGACAAGGGTGATTTTTTGAGGCTTGGCTTTGGTTTGAAAGAATTCAAAGCAAAATTTTTAACTACCAAAAGCACTATAAACACAATAATTGAAGCTATCCTGCAAATTCTGATCGAGAAATTCACTTACGATGATATCGACATCGCCCGGGACCGCTTTGACAATAAGGGTATATTTCCCCTTGATGTCATCCCGGCAAATTTCAGCTTCGGCAGCCCCTTTTGCAAGGTTCGATAAAATATCGTATATAACGGATAAATCCTCTTTTTCACCGGAACATGCGTGTTTCTCGAAAACCATGTAGCTGAATGCAGGATCAAAGCTTTGCTTTGCTTCTTTGCAGGTACGGCTGTGGTGTTTAATAAGTGGGTCCATATTGTCTGTGAAAACTTGTTTTTCGGGTTGTTAAAAAAACCGGCAGCCTTCATTTACCGATTTACACTTTTTGTACCCGTTCACGGTTGTCGGTTCACAGGCCACCGCTTTTTCAACCGTGTGCCGATAACGGTAAACCGTGAACGGTTATATGTTTTTTTGTTAGGCAGAAAGAAGTTCTTTGACTTTCACCACCCCGTCCTGGGCATCCTCGGCATAGGCGTCGGCTCCGATCCTGGCGGCCCATCGGCCCGTTACCGGGGCACCGCCCACCATGGTCTTAAATTTGTCCCGCAGACCCGCTGACTTTAGCGCCTGTTCCAGGTTTTTCTGCTGACCCATGGTGGTGGTGAGGAGTGCACTGGTCCCGATGATATCCACATCTTCCTTGATTGCCTGTTCGACGATGGTGTCCGTATCCACGTCGCGACCCAGGTCAAAAACGGTAATTCCATTGGCCCGCATCAGGGAAACTACGATACATTTCCCGATATCGTGCACGTCGCCTTTGACGGTGGCCAGCATCACCTTGCTCTTTTTTTCCTGCTGTCCGCCCTTTGCGGCCAATGCCGCATTGATCACATCGGTAGCCGCCTGCATGGCATCGGCCGCCACCATCAGCTCGGGCAGAAACAACTGCCCCCGGCCGAACAGATCCCCGACCTTATTGATGCCGGGGATAAAGGCCTGATTCATCAGCTCCATCGGATCTCCGCCGTCTGCGATGACTTTATTGGCGATCTCAAGTACTTTCTCTTTGTTCTGGGCAACAAGTTGTTCTGTTGCCTCAGCAATGATGTCTTTATCAATCATGAAGTTGTCTCCTTTTTTTATTTTGAATATAATGACTCTCTAATACATACCTAAGCCGGACGAGCCGCAAATAACAAAGTACAAACACCAAATGACAAACAAATCCCAAATCTAAATGTCCAAATCTCAAACAAGATCAAATGCCAAACCCGGACAAGCCGGAAATTCCAAATTATAATAGCAGTCCGGCCCCGAGCCTTCGGAGCCGGACTGAAATAGTTGAAACGTTTTTTAAAATGACGCTCTCTGCTTGAACCGGTTGACGCAATTAATCTCGATGTCAAGGGCCTCAGCGATCCGAAACTTTGCCTCCATGCCCTTGGCACAGCCGGGCGTCGGGGTCATGACACCGAGCTGCATATCCTGACGAATTTCGTTTATGATAACCGGATCGGTCAATTCGGATATTGCCACCTTCAACTTGTCGGCAACATATTTTTTAGCATCTTCGATTTTCATGCCCAGGGTCATCTGCACGCGCGCAACCAGATCTCCAGCCGCCCGCATTCCGCCCATTCCCGAAGCATGCGCATGGGTAATCGCCATGGCAAAGGGATCACCCACGCCCACCTACAACCCGTCGAGACGCACCAATTCCACCATGGCCTTTGAAGACCGGGACACAATGTCGACGGGCGGATGGTCGTTGACCGTCACGGCCCCGACCCCCATGCCCATATTGGGATGGATCGGGATGGTGGCCGTCTCGCCGCAGGCCTTCATGAAGGTGATGGCCCGGGCCAGGTTCCATGGGCTTGATTCGGTGGTATTGGTGTTGACCACCGGGCCGAAGATGGTCACTCCGGCTTTTTCGGCCAGCTTGACCTGATCGTGGGCATAGAGGCCGGCCAGGCGCACACCTTTATACTCCAACCGGCCGTGCATGCCCAGGATGAATTCCCCGGCCATGCTCATTTCAATGCACATTTTCGGATATTTTCCCCTGAGTTTTTCAGCAGCTATCAGGGAGGCCAGGAAGTCTGCATCTCCGGCAGCGCCAACCGTATCGAGATTGATGCCGTCGGCCCCGGATTCATACATGGCACCGCCCACAAACACGATATCCTTGACCGCATCTTCCACGGTTTTTTCCAGAGATTCCCGGGCCTCATTGATCTTGCCGCTAGGAAGCAGTTCGGAAGGATTTGGGAATGGACCGTCGGGCTGGCTATAGAGCCCCAAGTTGGGCATGGCACCATAAAAAAGAGGCACATGGGTGCTCATCAGGGCCTGTTCCATTATCGGTTGTTCCATGGTTACGATGGGTTTCAAAGGTTTGAAGCTGTAATCCACATGACACAGCTCCATGGTGTCGGCGCCCATAATCTTTTCATAGATCTGAAGCGCCTGAATCCGATCCACGTTGACCCCCACCCGCCGGATCTTGAGGGTTCCGGCGTCGTAACTCATAATCACCTCATTGCCCGGTTCGACACTCACAAACTTCTGGGGCAACTTGAAAATATCCAGCAGATGTTTGAGTTCATCGTCTGTCAGGGGTGGGATATTGCCGCGGTCGGCAGCGTCTTCGGTGCCGGCCCGCAAGTCTTCCATGAGCTCGCTTTCGCTCAATTCCACGGGAGTTCCGTCACCGTAACGGGTAACAATTTTTCCCATTGTTCTTCTCCTTTTCTTCGGTGAACTGCCGGGCATCGACCGGATGCTCTGTAATTCACCGGGTCAGGGTTATTGATCGATGGCCGTAAGGCCCTCTTCCATGATGGAAAGACCTTTTTCCAACTGTTCATCCGTGATGACAAGGGGCGTAAGCACCCGAATGACATTGCCGTAAATGCCGCACACCAGCATGATCAGACCTTTTTCATAGCAAAAGGTCGATAGGTTTTTGGCTTCGTCTGCCGCAGGGGTCCCGTCCGCCCTGGTCAGGGCTATACCCAGCATGGCGCCCAGGCCCCGGACCTCGTCCACAAGGGCAAATTCTTTCTGCCATTTCTCGAACCGGGCCAGCAGGGTATCGCCGAGTTTTTTGCTCTTTTCCAGCAGGTTCTCCTCTTCAAAAATATCCATAACCGCCAGGCCTGCCGCACAGGAGACAGGGTTGGCCCCATAGGTACCGCCAATGCCACCCGGATGCACGGAATCCATGATTTCGGCTTTGCCCACCACGGCACTCAAGGGCATACCCGCGGCAAGACTCTTGGCCACGGTCATCAGGTCCGGCTCGACCCCCCAGTGCTCAATGGCGAACATCTTGCCGGTGCGGCCCATGCCGCTCTGGATCTCGTCGGCCACAAACAGGATACCGTGCTCTTTACACAGCTTGGCCACTTCCTGGAAATAACCTTTGGGCGGTGCTATGAACCCGCCTTCGCCCTGGACGGGCTCGGCAACGATGGCTGCGACGTTTTCAGGATCGATGCCTGTAATAAAAAAATCCTTTAATGCCTCGATATCCCCGAAAGGCGCCCTGTAGATTTCCGGGACAAAGGGACCAAACCCCCACTTGTAGGGCTTGACCTTGGCGGTCATGGTCATGGTCAGCATGGTCCGGCCGTGATAGGCTTTTTCAAACACCACGATGGCTTGACGTTTGGTGTAGTACCGGGCGATTTTGACCGCATTTTCCACGGCCTCGGCCCCACTGTTGACAAACAGAACCTTTTTGGGAAAATCACCGGGTGTAACAGCGCTAAGTTTATCAGCCAATTTGACCGCAGATTCATAGGGGTTGACCATAAAGCAGGTGTGTGTAAATTTTTCCGCCTGCTCCTTAATGGCGGCAACCACCTTGGGATGGCTGTGGCCCACGTTCATCACGGCGATGCCCCCGGCAAAATCGATATACTCATTGCCTTCCACATCCGTAAGGATGGCACCCTTTGCCGATTCCACATAGCAGGCAGTGCCGCTGGCATGGCCGGTAGGAATGACTTTTGTCCTCAGTTCCTGAATTGCTTTGTTTGTTTCCATACTCATAGTTTCCTCCATATTTTTTTATAGTCCAAGTTCAGCCTCGGCATCTTCAACAATCTTCCGGAGCTTTTCAGATACACCCTCGGGCAGTGGTGTCGGTTTGTGGTTCTCAAGGATATTGACCGCTTCGGCCAGGGCCCGCTGATGCAAATCGGTCTTACCTGCATCTTCCCACCTCTGGCGAACCCGTCTGTCTATCAATTTTGACCGGGACTGGGATCGCATATACTTGTAGGTGTTTTCATGGCTGAGAAAATCACTGAAGGGACCGACCTCCTTGGTAACATCCACCGACAGGGTCTCGTCGGTGACCGGTATGCCGCCCACCGCATATTTGATCATCCGGGCAAATTCATTGTCCATTACCAGTTGGCCGAAATCAAAGGTCATGCCGCTTTCGATCATCCCAAGGCCGTAAATCAGGTTGGCACCTGCCAACGCTGCCATCAGGCCCGTAAGGGTTTTTTCATGACCGATCTGGGCATCGCATGTTTTGCTGTCGCCCTATCCACCCGCCACAAAGGAGGGCAGACCGTAGTACCGCGCCAGCCTTGCCACGGCTGCATTGATCATGGCACATTCAGGAGATCCCACCGAAGCGGCACCGAACCGTAAATCCATGGCGGTGGTCGAGCTGCCGTAGATAATTTTTGCCCCTTTGCGGGTGATCTGGTTCAGGGCAACGGCAGCCAGCAGTTCCGCATTGTGCTCGACAAGTGTGCCGGCAAGGTTGATCGGCGAAGACCCCCCGGCCATGGCCATGGAAATGACATTCACCGGCATATCCAGACGTGCGGTTTCCATGAGGATCTCACAGGTGTCCTGAACCAGCTTCAACGGGCTGACCGGGCAGGTATGAAAGGTGACCAGAGGGCGTTTTACAAGATTGTCCATGCCGCCGGCGATTTCTGCTGCCATTTCAACGATTTTTCGGGTACAGAATCCGCTGAAAGACCCGACCATGCAGTGCTTGGTGGTGTTGGCAAAAAACGCTTCGGCATTATGAAGCGGCGCCAGATCCTGGGGAACTTCATGGGCTCCCACAGCCCGATTGTAGACATCGATCTCGTCCAAAAAGTCAACGACCCTGGCCGTGTTGGCCACATCCTGTTTGGTGGGTTCCCGAAGCTCACCTGTAAAGGGGTCGAAAACCTGAACGCCTTCACCAAAATTTGTGAAGCCCACCCGGTTGTTTTCCACTACAAAATCCTTGTTAGGATCCCGCCCGGCCAGAAGAATTTTGGCCGGCGCCGACCGGACGCAGTCCTCCACCAGATATGAGGGAAGCCTGGCAATCCTTTTTTCCCTGTCGATTTTGGCACCTGCCGCTTCAAAAGCGTCAAGGGCCTGGGGGTCTTCGACAAAAACACCAGTCTCATCCAGAATTTCCAGGGTGGCCAGATGAATCTCATACAGCTCATCCTCGGAAAAGGTGTTGAGACTGAATCCGCCGCTCTGTGGCTTTCCCGCATGTACATTTCGTCTCAAAATAAATCCCTCCTTTCATAAATCCTTTTTTCAACAGCCCTTACATCGAATTTTCGGCCATATGCTTTTTGCCGGTAATTTCAATATTTGAACAAAACTATGCAAGGCATGTACCAATTCGTATGGAATGTTGTTTTAGCTTAAAAATTAATAGGTTATGGATATCAGAAACGATTGAATGGTCTGAACAAGGAAAAGTTTGAGGTGAAAACGACTCAAAAATAAAATAAAATTGTATAAAATCGGTCTATTAGGGAAGAGTCTATTTAGGTTCAAACTTATTATAGATAAATACCATGGGATATCAAGAAGATACAACTTATTTGATTCGGAATCGGTTCACTTTAATGAAGGCCTGTGTTTTTTCAATAAATTTACCCGGCACCTGTTTTTCGTTCATGATCACTGCCTTTTTTATCAAAGAGAGCGGTCAATGAGAATGTCCGGAGCGGCAATGGGCGGCCGTACCACGAAATTACGCTGCGAATTTCAGGAATACAATTTTTGCGTGAAATGGGCTGAAAGCATCATGCAAGGAGCTTTCTCAGTACATAAGGCAGAATGCCGCCATGCTGGAAATAATCGATCTCCACTGCCGTATCCAGTCGGGCGGTGACATTAAAATTCATTTCAGCGCCATCCTCTTTGACCGCCTTTATTTGAAGCTCCTTTCGCGGTTTGATATCCTCGATGCCCATGATGGAAAACGTTTCCGATCCGTCCAGGCCCAGCGCATCTATGCCGTCGCCATCCTTGAACATGAGGGGCAATACCCCCATGCCCACGAGATTACTGCGGTGGATACGTTCAAACGATTGCGCAATAACCGCCTTAACACCAAGCAGATTGGAACCTTTCGCCGCCCAGTCCCTTGAAGAACCGGTACCATACTCTTTCCCGCCCAGCACCACAAGTGGTGTGCCCTCTTCGATATAGCGCATGGCAGCTTCGTAGACATACAATTCTTCCTTTTCCGGAAACTTTACGGTAAAACTCCCCTCTTTAGGATTCACCAGCATATTTTTAATACGAATGTTGCCAAAAGTGCCTCGCATCATCACCTCATGGTTTCCCCTTCGGGAACCGTAAGAGTTGAAATTCCCGGATGCCACACCCTTGTCGATCAAGTATTGACCGGCGGGATAGGCTTCAGGGATAGCGCCGGCCGGTGAGATATGGTCGGTGGTTACCGTATCGCCTAATGTCAAGAGTGCTCTTGCTTCGGTGATGTTGACCGTTTTTTCCGCCTGCGTTTTGAAATTTTCAAAATAGGGCGGGTTTTTTATATAGGTGGAGTCGTCATTCCAGGCATAGGTTTCACTTTCCACAACTTCGAGTCCCTGCCAGAACTCGTCACCGTCGAAAATACGGCTGTACTCTGCCTCGAAGAATTCCGTTTTGACATGGTTTTCAACCAATGAGGCGATTTCCGATGGTTCGGGCCGGATATCATCCAGGTAGACCGGTTCTCCGTTGGGATCAATGCCGACCGGTTCCAAATAAAAATCGATATCGATTCTTCCCGCAAGGGCAAAAGCCACCACAAACATGGGGGACGCTAGAAAGTTGGACTTGATCAACTGATGGATGCGGGCCTCGAAGTTGCGGTTGCCGGAAAGCACTGCCGCTACATTGAAATCGTTGTCCACGATCGCTTTCTCAATGGCCGGATGCAGCGGGCCGCTGTTACCGATGCAGGTAGTGCATCCAAATCCGGCAGTATGAAAGCCGAGGGCTTCAAGGTACGGCATGATTGCGGCATCTTCCAAATAGCGGTTAACCACCTTTGAACCGGGCGCCAGTGAGGTTTTTACAAAAGGCGGCACCTTTAGCCCCTTTTTTACCGCATTTCGCGCCAGCAGTCCGGCACCCAGCATTACGGACGGATTTGACGTGTTGGTACAAGAAGTGATGGCCGCAATCATGATGCTGCCGTCACCGATTTTTACAGACGTTCCGTTGAGATCCAGCTCGAAAACCCGTTGATTGACGGGAATGCACCGCCGGGCCCGCCGGGTTTTGCTGCCCGGGTCGTTGATGGCCGTGGTGTGATCAGGGGCCTCCCTGTTGCGTTCGTACTCGCAGCCGATGATGCGGGCAAAGGTTTGTTTGATATCCCGCAATTCGATGCGGTCCTGGGATCTTGCCGGCCCCGCTACTGCGGGATTCACCGTGGCAAGGTCAAGCTCCAGAACATCCGTGTATTCAGGATCGACATTGCCCGAATAAAAGAGCCCCATCTCCCGGGTGCAGGCTTCAACAATCTTTGCCTGCCCGACCCGGTTGGTCATTTTCAGATAAGCCACCGTTTTTTCATCCACCGGGAAAAAGCCCATGGTGGCACCGTACTCCGGAGACATGTTGGCAATGGTCGACCGGTCCGGTACAGAAAGTCGTTTCATGCCCGGGCCGAAAAATTCCACGAATTTTTCCACCACATTGTACTTTCTCAGCATCTGGGTTACCTGCAGCACCAGGTCAGTGGCGGTTACCCCCGGCTTGAGTTGACCGGTCATCCGCACGCCGATCACCTCTGGAATGGACATATAATAAGGCTGGCCCAGCATAACCGCTTCGGCTTCGATGCCGCCGACCCCCCATCCCATGACCCCGATGCCGTTGATCATGGTGGTGTGGGAATCAAGGCCAACAACCGTATCCGGATATACAAGGCGTTGGCCGTCTACTTCAGCAGTAATCATCGTACGGCCAAAATATTCCAGGTTGATCTGGTGGCAAATGCCCGATCGAGGCGGCACCACGGAAAAATTGTCGAAACTCTCCTGCGCCCATTTAAGAAATTCGTACCGCTCGGAGTTTCTCTCGTATTCTTTTGCAACATTGAGCCGCTGGCAGTCGGCAGTACCAAAATGATCCACCTGAACGGAATGATCCACCACGAGGTCCACCGGTACCAGCGGGTTTATTTTTTCAGGATCACCGCCCATTTTTTTCATGGCGTCCCGCATGGCTGCCAGATCCACCACCGCCGGAACACCCGTAAAATCCTGCATGAGCACCCGGGCCGGGTGATAGGGAATTTCCACCGGTACATCATAGCGTTTTTGCCAAGTAGAAATATTTTTCAAGTCCTCTTCCCGGACGACCCGGCCGTCCATTTTTCGCAGCAGGTTCTCCACCAGAATCCTGATGGAAAAAGGAAGTCGACGGATATCCCCGAATTCCCTTTTTTCAAGAAGGTTAATATCGTAAAAATTATATGTATTTTCATCGACCCTGATCTTTTTTAAAAATTCTTTCTTATCCACGAAGATCTCCAATACAAATTTTATGGTGGCCCTTCCAGGCAACTCCTGACGAGGCCGGCCCCAATTAAACGCCTCTTCTCCTGACCGTGCCACCCCAGGGGCCACGGCAGCAATATCAAACCCTGCGGCCAGTCCGGCAACACACGACCATATCCACCGCACTTTGGCAATGTAATGATAAAACAGGATAATCAAAAAAGTGATGAGATCCCCACGGCTTCGCATGGCCTGATAAAATGCAAAGGTAATAATCAGAATCATGAAAGGAGCCGGAGAGTGCTTTTTTGGTGAAAAATTTTCAAAAAATTCAGGCCAAATGGCGATACAACGGAGAGATGTATAATTTTACCCCGCATATAGTTTACGACTGAATTATTACATCATCAATTCGATTAAATAGCCAGATAAAATTTATCGTCTCCCTTTGATGTGGTGACTGGACACGCTGCAATTGTTGTTGGCGAACCAATTTTTTTATGTTTATAAGTTTCAAAATATTGACGCTGTGTTTTAAATATGAAACCATTTGTTCCATGAAGTGAAAAAAATATGGCTTCAGTTTAATTGGTACAGTTATCCTGTGCTGAAATTAAATTGTCAAAAAAGGAGTCGTTCGCCAATGGAAGAAAAAAAAATTCAAGTGAAATCCCCAATCGTGGAAATTGATGGTGATGAAATGACCCGGGTGCTGTGGGGCATGATCAAGGAACAGTTGCTGTTTCCCTTTTTGGAAATGGATCTTGATTATTACGATCTTCACGTAAAACACAGAGACGATACCGATGACCAGGTCACCGTTGACGCAGCAAAAGCGGTAGAAGCGCACGGTGTCGGCGTCAAGTGCGCCACCATCACCCCCAATGCCGATCGTGTGAAAGAGTACGGCCTGAAAAAAGAGTGGAAAAGTCCAAACGGTACCATTCGGGGGATTCTCGACGGTACTGTTTTCAGATCGCCGATACTTGTGGGGAATATCGCACCTGCCGTTAAAAACTGGATACACCCCATTACCATCGGGCGTCACGCCTACGGGGATGTTTATAAAAATGCAGAAATTCGAGTGGAGGGTCCCGGTATTGCTGAAATCGTTTTTACACCGGCAAACGGAACGTCTGTCCGCAAGGTTGTCCAGGAATTTGAAGGCCCGGGAATAATACAGGGCATCCACAATACCGACGATTCTATTCTCAGTTTCGCAAAAGCCTGTTTTACATACGGCCTCGACCAACACCAGGATGTCTGGTTTTCCACCAAGGACACCGTTTCCAAAACTTACGATACCCGGTTTAAGGAAATATTTGAACAGGAATACGCGGAAAATTGGAAAGAAAAGTTTGAAGCCAAGGGGCTGGAATTTTTCTACACGCTTATTGACGATGCCGTGGCCCGCATCATGCAATCCAACGGCGGCATGCTCTGGGCATGCAAAAACTACGACGGGGATGTCATGTCGGACATGCTCGCCTCTGCTTTCGGCAGCCTGGCGCTAATGACATCGGTGCTGGTCTCTCCCAGGGGATGTTTCATGTACGAAGCCGCCCATGGCACGGTTCAGCGGCATTATTACAAATACCAGGCGGGTGAAAAGACATCCACCAACCCCATGGCCCTGATTTTTGCGTGGACATCCGCTCTGAAAAAGCGGGGAGGACTGGATGATACCCCGGAGGTTATTCATTTCGGCGATGCCCTTGAGGCCGCATCCTTGGAAACCATCGAAGCCGGCACCATGACCGGTGATCTTTTCAAGCTTGCCGGCCCCAGTGAAAAAAATCATCAGGTAAACAGCGAAATCTTTTTAACGGCTATCAAAAGTCGTCTGAAATCCAAGTTGGAGTAGTACGGAAAATTCGGTTGACGTTCCAATCCGTAATCGCCAGAGAAGAAAACCGTTTAATGGTGTTGTTTTCCTTCATGGTGGTTGCCGGATCGAGGTGTTTGTGGTTTTGCTCAATACAAAAATAGGGAGTTTCAAATAATTCCTGAATCAAGATAATTTGTGCACCCTGACCTGCTGCCTCGCGCACCAGTTGTTCCGCCCGATCAATATTGCGCCGGATATTCCAGTCGCATTTCATCTGGGTGGCAGCTACTGTTACTAATCTGCTCATATTTCACCTATGATCCATAATTCGTTTTAAATCTGAAGGAGGATGAATTTCACGCCCATTAAAGAATGCAGACTGCACTGATCTATACTACAATCTATCATGTCGCAGGTGCATTGCCGTTCAGTTTATCATCCAGATAGGATTCCAGCATTCAAATTAAATCAGCTTTTTTCATCCGGTCAAGACATTGTTGCTGCCGTAATCCCAGCTAACGGTCACGTCTTGACCTTCAGGCAGTTGCATGCGGTATCCTCCGCTCCGGGTCAGATGAACCGTCATGATCATATTCATTTCCTCCAGAGACACCGTATATTCACTGAAATCGCCCTGGTAGAACACCTCTTTGATTTTTCCGTGCAATTCGGTTTGCTTCGTAGAATCAGCCGGTGGTGCGTCTGCCGTTCCAGGCGTAAGACTAATGAGTTCAGGATGGACGAAAAACCCCGTAATCGCATTGCCGGCAAGGTCTTCCGGCTCAGGCGCAAATATCTTTAGCCCATCGGGTGTCTCAATCTCAATCTTGCCGTCTTTTGTAGAAACGACCTTTCCGGTAAAAATATTTGGCATTGTTAATTTAATATAGCTATGTTATTATAGGATCTCAACTCACCATAGGAGGTCTCATGGCTATTTGTCCAAAATGCAGCTCTGAAAAATGCGTAAAAGATGGTATTATAAAAGG
>Ga0075121_1001951_pt1 | contig 12287 bp, 2 predicted proteins | sample AntAceMetag02UKG_FD_69793 | JGI IMG/M metagenome (GOLD analysis project Ga0075121, IMG submission 69793) | Saline lake microbial communities from Ace Lake, Antarctica - Antarctic Ace Lake Metagenome 02UKG | ecosystem: Environmental > Aquatic > Non-marine Saline and Alkaline > Saline | place... | reverse complement strand
AGCGAATAAGCTGTCCCTTAATATTGAAAAGTGAAAGTGTAAGCTTCTCATTATGAGGATTCTTAACTTCATACGGGAAAAAAGTAATGAACCTGAAAGGATTAGGTTTGTTTTGATGTAAAATATATTCAGGTTGGATCGGAGGATCATCTATTCCATTTCCTTGAGATGAGATTATCGTAATATTATCAATCAACCAGCCCGGATCACTCAAATATGAGTCGGTCTTAATCCGGAACCGCAGATAACTATGAGTATCCTCCCACTCCTGCAAAGGAATTATTACCTGCTGCCATGCCTGCTTAACGCCGGTAAATACTGCGAGTACTTCCCAATCCTGATTGTTGGTTGAAATTTCAACATAGCAGCTATCGTATTCCCATTCAATGTGAAATTTATGCCAGAATGTGAGTACAATGTCTTCATTCACACCATTCAAGTTTATAGATGAACTAGTTTTTATAATGGACTCAAAACCATTACGATAGAATCGTTCGCTGTTATCACGAAGTGCATAATTTCCTTCATAGGATTCTGGATACTGGCACCAATAATTTTGAGCATTCCAGTCATCCATTCCGGATTCCCAATCTTCTTCAAAGATTACCACTTCGGGTTGAAGATTAATATCAAGAGCAACCATGCCATTTTCAACAGTAACTTCCATTATCTGAGGAACATAACCCGGTGTGATGAAAGTGGTCTGATAATTTCCTACATAATAATTGAAGTTAAAACTTCCGCTCACAGATAATGTGTCTGCAAAATACCCATCACTCAGTATCACATCGCATTGCATGGGAGTACCATTATAATGAACGTTTCCTGTAACTGAGATTTGCTGAAGCGGTTGCAGGGAGATTTCTTTTACTGCCGAGGTAGAATTATTTATTGTGATGTTAGCAACAGTCGTATCTTGATATCCTTTTTTTCTGTAGGTAACAGAATACGTGCCAGGTTCGAGTAACCGCCAGTAGCGACCGTATAATTCATCCGAAATTCTTGGAGTAAAGCTCATAATATCATGATCGTTCACATATATTTCAGCTTGAATAGGCATACATGTTTGAGCATCTTCGATATGACCGGTCAGCATAGCTGCATCTGTCTGATAACCAAGCACCCTGTTCATGAGCCAGTATGCACCGAGTTTGCACCGCTCGCATGTATCATCGACCAATGCGGCATTTGGTTGCAAATTCTCTGTCCCGCACTCGATTAGAAGCTGTACTGCACCAAATGTATTGTAGAACCAATCCTGTGCATTTCCTTTTCGTCCCCGGGAAGGTGAAGGTTCGTAGTGTCCTGTACCATCTTCGGTTTCTATCAGTGATGCAACCGTTTCTCCAATTATTTTATTGAATTCAAAATCCGGTGACTGCTTGAAACCATCCCATTCCCACGAATAAAAGACTTTCTCCGAGAAATTTCCTGTACGGGAAGAATGCCAATTGATCGAATAGAGGAATTGCTGTTCTTTTGCGAGACGTGTGAGTGCTTCCGTACCGCCTTCAGAAAAAGGTTCAGGTCCCCGGTAATAATCGTACCGCTCTTCCCCACTCGGCTCATATAAAGTATCTCCGTGAACCCAGTTATAGGAATAGTTTCTATTTGGATCAACTCCGTCAATATCATGACCGGGACCGGGTTGAAAATCAAAAATTCCATTGAGATTATTATCTCGTTTCGTTTTTCTGAAAGCCGTGTCCCAGCCATCCATGACAACCTGCAATCCTTCTGGATTTATAGATGGAATAAACCAGATTTCCAACTCACTCAGCCAGATCGCATAGGGAGTTTGATAGAAATGTCCCAGTATCTCGTTGATCATATACATCGAGATCTCTACTCCCAAAACCTCCTCAGCATGACATTGCCCCACATACAGTACCGCCGGTTCATCTTCATCAACAGATGCATTATCTGAAAGTTTCACTGCCCAGATAGGAATGGAATCAGTTTTGCTGACTCCTATTGAGTCTACAAACACGAGATCTGGATACATAAGCTGAAGCGAATCTAATTCTGCTTTTATCTCATCATAAGTATGATACCTGGAAGGCAGTGCTACTTGTGCAGATAAGGGAAGTGCTATAAGAAGAATAAGAGCTAAAATACTAAATTTTTTCATAATTTATCTTAATATAATTAGTTTACTTGTGGATGTGGTTCCGGCATTTGAGCATTTATAAAGATATACTCCATTGTGAACAGGATTTCCATTTATATCGCGTGTATTCCATTCAAAGCTTCTCTCTCCAGCTTCAAACGTATGGAAATATATCTTTTGTCCTTTTAGATTATAGACTTCGAGAGTGCTTTCTGAATGAATTGTAGGAGACATCAGAGTAAAATAAACTGACCCTTTGATCGGATTCGGATAATGTGTGATAAGATGATTGTTCTCAAAATGAGGATCATCGATCGATACTTCATTGATTTCAATTTTTTGGGCATAAATGTTATAGATATCAGCTTTACCGCTCGATCGCGCATCCTGCCAAATCACGCTTGCATAATTATTATCAAAAGGAACTGTGAGAGGTCCAGACTGATTTTTGATTGCAGTACATATTGGCAGATCGTTTACCCAGAGTACAATTCCTTCGGAAGACACCTTTTGTCCAAAAATATCCGAGTTCGTTCCATTACGGAAATCCTGCCATGGGACGCAGAGATTAATACCGATCATAGAAATTGCCGGACTGGTTTGATCTCCGGTTTCATCTACGATTGCTACTGCATCAGGATCCCAAACCAGCGCTCCGGTCGAGGTCTGTACCTTTTGCCCAAAAATATTATAATCAATTCCGTTTCGGAAATCTTCCCACGTAACATAGAGTTCATCCTCATAGATATATGCAGGAGATGATTGGTCGTTGTCATAATTAGCAATCGAAATACCATTATCCTGCCACATTACTGAGCCGTTACTGGCTACGATCTGCCCATAGACTGCGAGCACACTATCACGGGTGTCTTCCCAGATCACGAGCAAGCCCTCAGGTACGATCACACCGGTTGCATTATCCTGATTCCCGGTTGCGGTGCAGATGGCAACACCTTCATCAGGCCATCCGGCTGCAGTATTTCCGTCGGTATCAATAAGTTTTACATAAATATTCTGGTCATTCCATGCTCCACTTTGAAAAATATAATATAAATCTACAACATCAGTTAACTTGTCTTCGCCCGATCTGTTGACGATCTCAATGCCTTCATCATCCCATTGCAAAACGCCATCAATCACCTTCTGTCCATAGATTCCGGGATCCATAAAATCGCGATAATCTGACCATCCCATGTAATACTCCAGCGATTTTGTGCCAGTTACTGATGAAACTTTCGGGTTCTGCTGCTCGCTGAAAAAATCGCCCAATCCCAAACCGGTATTTGCCCATATAGATGTGCATTGGTCATCGACTGCTTGCGCAAATACTTGTTTAAAACCAAATCTGTTTTCTTCCCATACTGCAACCAATTCATGTTCTGAAGCAGAATATACAGCATTAGCATTCTCCTGGTCATATCCTGTTGGTTCAGTGAGAGATTCCCCATTGAGGAGGAGATCTACTGAGCCATCATCATTTAATATTTGCATATATAATTGGTTGCCGGTATAAGGGCTTCTGCTATCTTCCCATAGGATAATTGAATTGTCAATTCCTTCATATAGAGAATAGTTTTTTGCATCTCCGCATAATCCGTAATAAATTAATTTTCCATTTGCAGTGAGATATTCCGTCCCAGCACCATCAAGAATTTGGATATAAAGACCTGTCGAACCGTTTCTGTTATCTCCCCAGATGGTATAAACCTTGCCGGTTCCATTTCCCCTGAGAAGTGGAGAAAACTGTTCCCCATATGCGTCACAGATCATCTTACCATCGGCTTCCCATTGAATTGTGCCGATATCATCAACATGTTGCATATAAATATCTTCGTGAGGGTGTCCCCCATTTCTTCCATCAGTCCAGACAAAATAGCACCCGGCATTGTTATCATTTATGAGACGCGGTTCAAGTTGGTCATTCTGGGCAGTACAGATTGGGAGACCTGTAGCATTCCAGAGAAGTGCTCCATCCACATCAATTTTTTGTGCATAAATATCTGATGAATAAGGATTATTGCGATAATCATCCCACACTATGAATGCACCAGTATCCGTCGATTCTGTGATTCTCGGATCCTTTTGGATGCTATCATCCTGGTATATAGGGACATCGCTGCCCCACAAAAAATTTCCATCTATATCCACTCGCATTGCCATAATATCGCCATCTGGATCGCTATGTTTATCTCTCCATGCAAAAATAAAACTTCCAGTTCCATCAGGGCACATTTTCACGTTACTCTGCGTATCAGTTGAACCACATAATAATGTTCCATCCGCATCCCAGAGTAAAGATCCGTCCGAAGCGATTCTTTGCATGTAAAGATCTTCGTTCGTGGCTATCCTGGTGTCATGCCATGCAACAACAGCACCGCCAAAACCATCTTCCCAAAAAGTGTGTCCGTCTTGATCACCGTTCTCCGCAGCAATTGCATTTCCATTAGCATTCCAGCCCGTAACGATTGAACCGGAATCGTTAACATGAGTACCGTATATATCGACTCCGCCGGGATTTCTGTGATCCTGCCAAATTACATACGCACCCAGGTTTGCATCATTCACAATATTGAGCGATATTTGTACATCAGCAGCAAGGCATAAAGGCACCCCGGATGGATTCCACAAAAGATTACCGTTCAAATCTAACTTTTGCGCATATACATCGCCGGCATCTTCATTTCTGAAATCAACCCACGCGACTATAGCTCCACCATCACCGGTATTAATAACAACAGGATCTTCCTGCCTGTTTGTCTCGCCATTTACCATGATGGCATCAGCGCCCCAAAGAAGATTTCCGTTGATATCAACGCGTTGAGCCCAGACATCACGATCACCTCTGCGTGTATCCGACCACACATACACGACAGAACCGTCATTCAGTGTTGCTCCGGAACGGTACCATTCTATATTCACACCCTGGCGGACAGGAATTCCATCATCCTGCCAGATTGCCTGGCCATACAGCAATGAGGAAAAAAGCACACACACAACTAATATCGGAATAACTTTCATTCAAACTCCTTTTATTTCATCAAGATCATTTTTCTTGTTTGATGGAATTCATCGGTATTCATACGGTAAAAATATACTCCATTTGCTACCTGATGTCCGAAAGTATCTCTTCCATCCCATTGGACAGAATGAATTCCTGAAGGCATCTCATCTTCCGTAATGGTCTTGATCTTCTGACCCAAAATATTATACACATCAATAGTAACCTTCGAAGACTGCTTAAGAGCAAATGCAATATTCGTCACATTTCCAAATGGATTCGGAAAATTCTCAGCAAGGAAATCATGAGTTGCTTGTACAGGTTCATCTTGTGCAGTGGGTGCACCAAGAGGTGGGAATATTATATAATCGATCCATGCACAGTCACTACCACCTGTGAGATATTCATCCTTATTATAACGCCATTCGAATGTATGTACACCGGCTGAAACATTATAAGATTCTTCCGACCACGGAGATTCACCGCTCCATTCATCCTGAAGAGACCCATCTATATAAAACTGAAAGTAGTCATAATTAACTTCTGAAGACACTTTTTTCCAGAAACTTATCACGCCATCAGTAAAGATTTCCAGATCAATGAGTAACGATGTGTGTTTACTGCTGGGAATATCACCTGATTGCACACAATAGTTTCCTTCATAGGGACTTGTCTCACTGATCGTCCAGTCTGCATCTCCATCAAAATACCAATCGAACATGCTGAAACCGGCTGATTCAAAATCTTCAATTATTAATCCGACAGTCATGCCGATTTCGTCCTGAATCTCATAAGCACCTGCGGTAACATCGAAATCAAAAGTGATCGCAGTGCCTTCTTCGAGTAACTGGTTGGCAGTAACAGTGAAGTCTGCATCGACACTTTCACCAGCTTCAAGCTGTCCGAGAGAAAGGGTCGTATTTTGGATCGTTATTAAATAATTTGAGCATGAAAGAGTTGCCTGGGCAATCGGAGAAGTTGCATGCCCTGTATTTAATATAGGAATAGATAAAATAACAGTTTCACCGGGATCAAGCACTCCATCATTGTCTCCAGAGCTATCATCAATCTGGCACGTGCCCATTTCCAAAACCGGTGCATTGAGTATTATTGCAAATTGCGTAGGCCACATCTGTTTGTTGTCCGCAGTGATATCCATAGAAATATTTGCTACATGCTGATCCGGAATATAATCGTCAGTCAGAATAGGAAGAACATTTTGCTGTGAAGCAGTTCCTCCTGCAAAAATTGTATCGAAGGAAGCGAAGGAGTATGAGCAGGTTATGTATTCATCGTCTGAACTGAGCGTCGCATTTACGTTTGCGGCATCCTGTGTTCCAACATTTTTTAACACGAAATCAAAGCTTACTTCTTCTGAGAATTCAGGATTGTTATTATTATCATCCCTTGTCGCAACACTATCAATTATCACATATGCACCGACACTGGGAATGATCATTATACCATATGTTGTCTTCATGCAGTTATAACCGGTCACAATAAGTTGGGCTGTACCGACATCCGTAAAAACAGGATCAATATCTATCGTAGCTGATCCAATAGAATTTATTGTTCCCGTTCCATGAAATTCTCCATCTTTCAGAAGAGTACACACAAGGCCTTCCACAGAAGCACCAATGCTCGTAATAGTGACTTGCATCTGGTTCTGTCCGATAAAAATGCTGTCCGGATACATGACTTGCTTAGTAATCGGTTCATCTGTCCATATGGGCATAACAGGGTCACCTATCACGTTGCAGCAGTAGAAACACCATCTAAGCGCTCCTTCTTCGTGTTGTCCGGGTGCATTCACCCACGGAGCTGTATTTATCTTTGAGTTCAAATGAGCTTCACCAATCCTGTCTGTTCGAAGGGCATAAAGAGCGTTAACATATTCTCTATGCATATGCTCGGATGGACCTTCAGTTTGACCTTCATTAAACCATCCGTAACGCGAATTACCAATAAAGGAAGCTGCAAAATTTTCTAAATTTACGATCTTCTCGGCAATGCAATCATTTGAATCAAAAGCTCCCGAAAGGCAGCCATGAGTGTAAATGTGAGTAAAGTTGTGTATAATGCCATTCAGGTTAGAGAAATTTGAATTCGTTATATCGCTGTTAGACATTCTCATACAGTACGTTTCATTCGCATGGCCGGAATGATGTATATAGGATTTCCCCTCATTGATCTTGCTGATAAGTGTCGAACTACTCCATGAACCAATATCTCTATCATACAATTTTTCAATATTATTTGTTGCGGGAATACCATTAGTGGTATATCCGTTATCTTCTCGATAACCAATGAGGAGATCGAGGTAATCGCCACCCCATGTTTGTGGATTGTCGTAAAGGTCTTCACCTGCAAGTATTGGTTTTGTGAGTTCTCCAAGAATAGGATTTTCCTGGTACATCATTGATTTATTGAGAATGTTTGCCAGTTCAGTAGAATTACTGAATGACATTCTTCCAACAGACACATCTGGTAATAGGTCATCTTCCCCTATTTCGCCCCAGAGATTATCTCCATCATCATTCCATGTTCCGTCAAGCGCTGAATAATAGAGATCTGCGGGAATATCATCATCAGTATATAATGACGAAGACTGGACTTCACAGAAGAATCCCCTATGAGGAATATACTCGTCATCGCCACCGAGAATAACATAAAGAACTCCACTATTCTGATACTCTTGAATAATATAGTTCCTAATCTTTTGTTGAAGGTCAATCCCGATCATAGAAGCAGCAATACTCTGCGTGGTTGCAATCTGGGTTCTCAATCCCTGTGTCAAGTACATATCTATAAGATCAGAGAAATCATTCATAAATGCTTCAGGAGTGATAAGCAATATTTCATAATTGGCATCTCGCAGTACCCGATTATAGGTCGAGAGCATCTTATCGTTCTGAGCAAGTTGCTGCAGTGAGTTCAGTTGCGCATCAGAAATATAAGCAGGAATTGCAATATTGGAATTCGTTGAAGCTCTTGTAGTTATCCTGAGCGTAACACTTCGATAATATGAAATACTTTTCTCTTTTGGGATATATTCAATAGGAGTGACCACAGTGAAAGCAAATCCATATCCATTCATGTAATGAGTACTGAGCTCGCCGTGCATGATTTCAGGATAAATTTTTGAATCGTTATACAATTCTTGATTTTTTTCAAATTCGCTGGAAGCTCCTTTTGAATAGGGCTGTACATACTGCATAGGATAGAGTTCAAACTCTCCCGGGATTGCCGTTTTGTATTCGGGGATTACTTCCATTTTGCTTGCTTCCTGTCCGGATGGAAGAAGCAATGAAACCGCAAAATATGGTAAAGAGGGATTACCTGCACGAGCAGATTGAATAGTTGACTCAAACTCAATAAGCTGATATTGAGCATCCACATGAGTAAAGTAAGGGTCATCGAAATAATAGGTTTTTTCAATAACATCTGCGAAAGCAGAAGAACATGTAAATAGAACTATGGTGATTATCAAAAACTTTTTCATTATAAAAACTCCGAAAATTTATTTATTTTTTTGCCACGAAGGCACTCAGGTACAAAGAACAAACCAAATTAAACCTTATAAAAAACACGTATGAGATACCTGTCGTTTTGGCATATTTTATTTATCTAATGAGAATACATTTTCTGCTCTCAATAGTTGAATTATCGAGCATTAATCTGTAGAAATAGATACCCGAACTTACCGATCTTTTCTGATCATCCAGTCCATTCCATGTGGTGGAATATATGCCTGGTGTCATGTTTTGACTTACCAGTGTTGTAACATGTTCACCCTTGATGTTGAAAATCTCCACACAAACACGAGCCGATTTATGAACGTGATAATTGATCTCAGTTCCTCCTTGCGAGAATCCTGAAATATGGAAAGGATTAGGATAATTTTGCTCAATTTTACTTACAAGGGGAACAGGTTCATCTCCTACAGCAGTGACAAATTGAAGCGTGTATTCGAAAGATGTTGTTTCATCATCAATCGTGATAGTCTCGTCGATCGTTTCGTATCCATCTTTTTCTGCGATGAGATGATAGTCAGTTTTGAAAACATTCGTATAAGTTAAGATTCCATTCGTATGTGTTGTGTCTTCAAAAACTTGTGCATAAATCGTATCCAATCCTGTTAAAGTAAAATGTATTCCTTCTGGTTGCAGCCCATTAGAAAGTGAAAAGTCAAATTGGACATCTACAAAACGGAAGATCGACACAGTTTCAGATTGAGTCAATTCACTTTGTGTGAATTCATACACTGCTTTCACACCATATTTATATTCGCCATCAGATTGATTAAATAAGTTATCAGTGTAAGTTGTGTCGGATAGTCCTTCCTGAATAATTATCCAATTGCCTGAATCTATTTGACGGGCTAGTGTGTAGGATTGGAAAAACCTTTTGTCGGTATATTGGGAAACACTATTCCAAAGAACTGTTGCACGATAATCCTCGGAAAGTTCGATCCAGACTTCATCAGGGGCCTCGGTGTATTCAAGGGTTGGATTTACTGGTGTAGTTTGGTCAAGCAGCACTTCAATATCTTCGACATAACTGTCATACCCGGAGCATGTTGCCTCAAAAGTATAGCTGCCTACAGGAACGAGTACCTCAAAATATCCTGAAGCATTTGGATGCAGAGTTATACTTCCGATCTCAATAGTAACTTCATCAAATGTTGCTGATCCACCAAGCAATGTTACATTTCCAAGCACAGTACCTTGATCAATGTTGCCCACGGTTAAATACACAGGTATCACAGCCTGACTGAGATTGGGATCATTTGTGGTGAGATAAAGATCACACTGATAGTTCTGACCATATTCCAGATCTTCAGTATCAACCATAATGTCAATGACCTGTGCATCATTTTGAAAAATTATTCCGCTTAAGGGATCAACAGAAAGCCAATCTATCACCCTAATAAACTCAATTGCAAGATTGTTTTGCAGATAGTTATTATTATATACCACTTCCAGACCGACCGAACCGGTTGCGTTTTGGATACCAACAGTACAGGATGAAAGAGCTCCACTTAATGATCGATACTGATATTTGATCGTATTATCACTTTTAATGATTATTTCAAAATCGTATGTTCCGTTTGTATTTCCTGGGAAATGGATCACATGATCGAACCAGATTATTAAATTTCCATCTCCATCGGAATAATAATACACATCCCCGCCCTGCAAAGGATCTAGATCATCCCATAAGCCGAATATAGCAGGTTTTGGGGCATCGCTTCGGGGGATCGAATAATTATGATAATCACTCCAATCATTTCCGAATCCAATCCAGCCGTTCGGGTTAATAATGAATTCGTCGTAGGTTTCTCCGTAAAAATCAAAGTCAAAACCAATATTAAACGGACCGGATGCAACATCATTATGAGAAAAATTCACTTCAGATCCAATACCGCTTATATCTATCCAGTCATAATTGGGACCACCTGGATCATTTGAATCAGTCCACACATAGCCATAGCTGTCCGGACCACCCCCATCACGATCATCATTATATACTTTTTCAATTGAATATATAAGATTGGATTCGCCGGTATTTGTGATATTAAGGACATCCGAATCGGTTTGTCCCAATTCAACTTCAAAGTTGAATTCCATGGGAGAAACACCTGCGATTGGAGGATCAAGAATTTGTGAACCACGTGTTGTAAATAAAATTGCGGATTCATTGCTCAGGATTTTCGCAGCAGTAGGCTGTTGATTGCAGAAGCTGTATTGAAGACCAACAAGACCATCATGATCTTCAAGTCCTATTGTTGCATACTCTCCATGTTGAAAAGAGTAGCCTGAATAATAACCAGCATTTACATTATTAAATACTTTATATTGTACTAATATTTCAACGTCACCTGTTGGTGTCGGGTAGTAGTCAGGATCATAAATAATCACTTCAAATGTCTCTTCAGAATTATCATAATCATTGCTCATATGTGACCATTCAACAACAAAATAGTGTGAATTTGTATTATGATAATAACAAACGTTGCCTCCCCCTGAGGTTTTTAAATCATCCCAGAAAGCAGCAATCATGGGTGAAGGTCCGAGGGATTCCGGAACCGGTCCGTTCATAAAAGCAAATTGTTCGCTTCCTCCTGGTGCAAGCCATCCATTTGAGCACACAGTGATAGTACGATAGAACCGACCATAAAATTTAAAACCAAAAGGAATTTCTACCATTTCGATATCACCATCATCACCGCTATCATATAAATTCAAATCTGTTCCATTACCTCCATAATCAGGATCGATTTCAATCCATGAATAATAAGGTGCGATGCAATAATCTGTATCTCCGCTATCATAACAATAATATCCATAACTATCCGGTCCAAGAGGATCACCAACATCAACTATTCCAACTTCTAGAGGTACTTGAACTGTCTCATCATACCCGTCAACATTCGAAAGATGGAGAGGAAAGCTGAATTGTGTGCCCGGTATGACCTGTGTGTCTGCATAAACCTCAAAAGTATTTGCATTGTTCATCCCAGTATCATCAGCATAGACAACTCCCCAGAAACCGAGACTATCATTGACCACAAAAGTATCATCATTACTCTGAAGTGATCCATCGACCGCATATGCAGAAACGCTTCCGGAGTTTTTAAGTGTTACAATAAGTTCGGCTGTTTCACCGGGATTTAAAATTCCATTATTTCCGCCGACGATCGTACATTCAAAGAAATCCAAATTCGCGCCATGCACGAATAAAGTAAAGTGATCTGTCCATTCATGAAATGCATCGCCTCTAATAATAAGCTTGAAATCTATCTCTGAATTTCCTAGAACATCTTCATCAATTGTAAAATCATAATCATCCAGGCATGAGACGACCTGTCCTGAAACTATTGTTCCATAATCTTCATTACTATCAGTAATTGTCACACCTGTTGCATCAGTTTCAAGTGTCGCATTAACATTATCTAAATTATTATTACCATGATTTTTTAAACTTATTACAAGTTCAATTTCTTCACCAGGATTCACCTGATGATCGCTATTTCCTGATGAAGAACCGGAGTTATCATCATCAATCTCCACCCCTGAAATACTTGCAAAACTATTCGCTTGTACAATACTAAATTCAGAGATGTCTGGTTTATAGTCGTGTTTTGTAACCGTAACAGTAACATCATCCATGACAGAA
>Ga0075121_1001949_pt1 | contig 12298 bp, 14 predicted proteins | sample AntAceMetag02UKG_FD_69793 | JGI IMG/M metagenome (GOLD analysis project Ga0075121, IMG submission 69793) | Saline lake microbial communities from Ace Lake, Antarctica - Antarctic Ace Lake Metagenome 02UKG | ecosystem: Environmental > Aquatic > Non-marine Saline and Alkaline > Saline | place... | reverse complement strand
GATTTGTTTGCACCGCACTGGTATTGCGAAGAAGCTTTAAAGGCAGGGTTATTCCCTGAAACAAGAATAGTGCCGGGCAGCGAGTCTGAAGTCTATATGAAAAACATCCTCAAGGCTTCCGTTAAAAATATTTAATTTTTTAATATACTTATAGCGAAATGATTTTTGTAAAAGTGTAAAAATAATTGAAAATAAAAATTTCACATATAGATCAAAAACAATAAAAATAAGTTTAATTTAAGCAATGATAGAAATAGATAAAGACAACCTTAATGAAATTAAAGAGTGGTTTCATAAGTATGTGTCATCATTTAAAAATGATGATATGGAATTGTTTGATAATATTGTTTTAAAAGAACATCATACAGCTCAGGTCTGCAAAGAAATTTTAGAGATAGGGCGTTCATTGAAGCTTGAAAAAAATAAATTAAATCTAGCTGAAATCATTGCTCTACTACATGATATCGGTAGATTTGAACAGTATAAAATCTATAGAACATTTGCTGATAACAAATCTGTTAATCATGCAGAACTTGGTCTTAAAATATTAAAAAAGAATAGAGTTCTTGATGATTTGAGCGAATCAGCGAAAAACCTGATACTTAAAGCTGTAAAATATCATAATCGCGCATATCTTCCTGATAACGAAACAGATGAATGTATTTTTTTTACCAAACTTCTTAGAGATGCCGATAAACTGGATATATACAGAGTCGTTACTGAATATTATATGAAGCAGCAAAATGGTAAACAAAATAAAACAATAGAACTTGACCTTCCGAATACATCCGATATTTCAGAGGATGTATGTAAAAGCCTATTAAATAAAAAAATAGTAAATATTAAGGATGTTAATACATTAAATGACTTTAAACTACTTCAGATCGGCTGGATTTTTGATATAAATTTTTCTGCAACTTACCATAATGTTAAATCAAGACGGTATATTGAAATTATCAGAACATACTTGCCTAAAACAGAAAAAATAACAGGTATATTTAATATAATACATCAGTGTCTTGATGATAAATGTTCAGAAATTGAAAATTACACTCAGAAGGATATAATGGCTAATTATGAAAATTAAAAAAATACCGGTAATTGATTTTACAAAGTGCAGAAAATGCAAAAAATGTATTGAAATCTGTCCAAGCCAAGCAATAAGTGTATCGTTTAATAACTGCTGTGCCAAGTGCATAAAATATTGTTTAACTATGGAAGTGCCGTGTCATCCTAAGGAAATAATTTTCAAATATGAACTGTGTAATGCTTGCGGGTTGTGTCTGGAAATATGTTCTGAAAACGCGATATCCTGGTTTACTCCCAAAAATGTAGAATAAATTCTTTTGCTTTAAGGAAATTATAATTATGTATAAATATCTTTTTGGTCCGGTTCCATCAAGGCGGTTAGGAGTTTCATTAGGCGTTGATTTAGTCCCTCATAAAGTATGTTCGCTAGACTGTGTTTACTGTGAATGCGGTATTACAACAAATTTAACTGTTGAAAGAAAAGAATATGTTCCGTATGATGGTGTTGTAAAAGAACTAAGTCACTACTTTAGCCATAATCATGATCCTGATTATATTACCTTTTCGGGTTCTGGTGAACCTACTCTTAATTCTCGAATTGGAGAAGTTTTACAATTTATAAAAACAAAGAAACCTAACATTCCAGTTGCTGTTTTAACAAATGGAACTCTGCTTTATCAAAAACAGTTAAGGTCTGAATTACTGGATGCTGACCTTATACTGCCATCGTTAGATGCCGCATTAAATTCTTCTTTTCAAAAAATCAATATGCCATCTAAGGAACTTGATATTAATACTTATATACGGGGACTTCAGGAATTCAGAAATGAATATAAAGGTAAAATCTGGCTTGAGGTGTTTATTCTTCCCGGGTATAACGACAATCTTTCTAATTTAAATCAGTTTAAAAAAGCATTTGAAAAAATAAAGCCTGACTTAATACAGCTAAATACACTGGATAGGCCGGGGGCTGTGACAGATTTATGCGCAGCTGATAATGCTGAGTTACATAAAATATCAAGTTTTTGGAACCTTGATAATGTTGAGATTGTAGCTTCTGCTCCTGAACGGAAGAAGATAAAATCATATAGGGAAGACATAGAAAACGCTGTCTTAGAAACAATACAGAGAAGACCATGCACTTCCACAGACCTTGCCCAGATTTTAGGCTCTCATATCAATGAAATTAACAAGTACCTTAATGTCTTGGAAGCAAGTAGCAAAATTGAATCAGTTCGCCAGAAGAGAGGCATATTTTATCAAACTAAACGTCAATAATTTTTTTTAGAAATTAAATAGAGATAATAAAATGACAAAAATAACTGTTTTAACTGATAACAGATCAGATGGTAAATATCTGCATGAGCATGGATTATCGCTTTATATAACAACTAATACAAATAAAAAAATCCTATTTGATACAGGACAATCAGATATTTTTCTAAAAAATGCAGAAACTTTGGGGATTGACGTTGACAGTGTTGATGTGGTTGTATTAAGTCATGGACACTTTGATCATGGAAATGGATTATCTTTTCTCAAGAATAAAACCCTCATATGTCATCCTGACTGTTTCACTAAAAGGTATAGAAAATGGACAATGTTAAACATTGGGCTTAATACTTCGTTAGAGAAAATACAGGAACGTTTTAATCTTATACTTTCAAAAAAACCATATACTGTTTGTGAAAATGTTGTTTTTATAGGTGAAGTTCCAAGGAACAATGCATTTGAAGCAAAATCAACTCCATTTAGGTTTAAAAATAAAAAAGATGATTTTGTGTATGATGACTCAGGATTGGCAATAATCTCAGATTTAGGTTTGATTGTTATTTCAGGGTGTGCTCATTCGGGTATTTGTAATACTGTTGAATATGCAAAAGAAATTACAGGAATTGAAAAGGTGCATGCAGTAATTGGCGGATTTCATCTTAAAAAAGTGGATGATATTGCCTTAAAAACAATTGAGTATTTCAAAAAAAACAACATTGACAATGTGTATCCATGTCACTGTGTTAAGGATTGTGTCATGGAAGTTTTCTCTGCGCATTTTTCAAATAAGCCTATTTCTGCTGGTGTTATGTTAAATTTTTAAAAGCAGTAAAAATAACAACGAATTATAAAGAAAATAGTAAAATTTAACTTTGGTAAGTGTCGCCGAGTATTCGGAAAAACATTTATATGAAGTAATAATCAGGTTAATAGTTGTTAGGTCTTTAGATAAAACGCTTCTAGTCTCTAAAAAATTAAAGGAACAGTAATATGGGATTTGGATTTGGAAAAAGAAAGAATAGAAATTGCAGGACACCTCGCCGACAGTCATCACTGATTAATGGAAACTGTATTTGCCCCAGTTGTAATACTGTTATACCACATAAAAGAGGTGTGCCGTGTTTTCAGACAGTCTGTCCAAATTGTGGTGGGTATATGGCAAGAAAATTTAATACATCATCTACTGATGACTTATCTTAACAGGCACAAATATTCACACATTATCAACTATAAATCACGCTATATTAGGATGAGATAAAACAATGAATAATCCTATCGCACAATTAAAAAAAGGCCAGAAAATGGCCCTTTTGGCTACTGTTATTACTATTTTGCTCGCCGTGCTAAAAGGAGTTGTCGGATATTTTTTTCATTCCGATGTTTTAATCGCGGATGCCTTTCATAGCGGAGCAGACGCAATTGCTATTTTTGCTTCGGCTTTTGGTTTATGGTTAGCATCACGGGGGAAAAGTAAGCGCTTTCCTTACGGTCTTTTTAAAGCTGAAACATTTGCTACTTTGCTTATAGGCGGTTTTATTTGCTGGGCTGGAGTTGAACTGTGCTTTGACGGATGGAAAAAACTGTTTTTTACACCATCAATGACTAAATTTCCATTACTGCCGGTAATTGTTGCATTAATTTCTATTGTTACCGCATATTTTGTTGCCAAAAAAGAAAAACAGGTTGGGGTTGAAATAAATTCATACTCACTTATTGCGAATGCTCATGAATCGTTTCTGGATATTATTTCTTCTGTTGTTGTTCTTTTGGGTATTTTAATGTTGTATTGGCAAATTCCCTATGCTGAAGGAATAACGATAATAATAATAGCTTTACTTATTATTAAGCTTGGACTGGAAAATGCCTGGCAGTCTCTTTTGGTTTTGCTGGACGCAAATTTAGAACCGGAACTGCAGCAGAACATTGAAAAGACAGTAGTAAAAATACCGGGAGTCGAAATGATTCATGATTGCAAAATTCGGCAAGCCGGGCCTTTTCAGATGATTGAATTAAAATTTACAACGAATCCATCAATTAGCATTTACCAGGCGCATGCTATTTCCGATGAAATTGAAAAATCAATTCGAACTGAGTTCTATAGCGTTGAATCAGTATTTGTCCATGCTGAACCTTCACAACGAAAAGAAATGAAAGCAATTATTCCTGTAACAGAAATAAACGGATTGGAGTCAAAAATACATGCTCATTTTGGAAGAGCCCCATATTTTGCCGTTTTAAAAATAAATGATAATAACTATGAAATAGAGGATTTTTATCTGAATGAGTTTCTGAATCTAAAACATCATATTGGCATAAAAGTTATAAAGGTAATAATTGAATACGATTTAGATATGCTTTTTACTAATCAGATCGGTGAAATTTCATTTTATGCTCTGAAAGAAAACTTTATTGATATTTACAAAATAGGGAAAGAAAATTTGTCTATAAAACAAGGGATAGAGCTTTACAAACAAAATAAACTTCCCAGAATTACAGCACCAACGCATACTGTCGATGAATCAATAACAGAATCATAATTATTTTTTAAAGAAAATGGAGAAAAGTACATGAAAATGGCTGAACGAGTGAATCAATTGGCAAAATCTGCAATTCACGAAATGACAAGACTGTCTAAACAATATGATGACGTTGCTTTTTTATCATGGGCAAAGCCTACTGCAGGCACACCTCGGCATATCAATGATAGCACAGTGCAGGCAATTAATAACGGACTGGTCGGAGGATATTCTCAGAACGAAGGTTTACCAGAGTTAAGAGACGAAATAGTAAAAAAACTTAGACGAGATAACGGTATTAATGCAAATACTTCAGAAATACTTGTAACAGTCGGAGCAATTGAAGGATTGGCTTCAAGTGTTTTTGCTACAATTGATCCTGGTGATGAAGTAATCATGCCAACTCCAACCTATTCAACACATATCACTCAGGTTAAAATAGCTTCTGGTAAACCAGTTCTTGTTCCGTTGATAGAAGAAGATAATTTTGCTCTGGATATTCAGGCGATCAAGAATGCCATAACCTCTAGAACAAAGGCCATAATGTACTGTAATCCAAGTAATCCTACAGGAACTGTTTTTCCGGAAGAGCAGCTCAGAAAAATAGCTGAAATTGCTTTGGATAATGATTTAATGGTTATCACTGATGAAGCTTATGAATATTTTACGTTTGATGATAGTAAGCATTTCAGTATTGCTTCTATTCCTGAAATGAAAAAAAATGTAATCAGCTGTTTTACTTTTACCAAAACTTATGCAATGACCGGATGGAGAGTTGGATATTTGCATGCGAATGAAGAGCTTATTCCGCAAATTAAAAAAACACATATTCCTTTGACTATTTGTGCACCTGTTGTATCACAATATGCTGCTATTGCGGCTTTAAAGGGAGATCAAAACTGCATTGAAAAATTTAAAAATCATTATCTGGAAATGAGAAATTTAATGTGCACACGTCTTGACAATCTTAACACTATATTTGAATATAATAAACCTAACGGTTCGTATCTGATGTTTCCTAAAATATTGGGTGATCGTGGGAAAAACTCATTAGAATTCTGTCAAAATTTACTTAAGGATGCAAAAGTATCAACAACACCTGGTGTTGCTTTCGGACCAACTGGAGAAGGTCATCTTAGGCTTTCTTTTTGTGTCTCCGCTGATATGATCAATAAAGCATTTGATAGAATGGAAAAATACTTTTAAAGGGACTGTAGTTGATGCTTGATAGATTTGGCCGAAAAATTAATTATTTACGAATTTCAGTTACAGATCGTTGTAATCAGCGTTGTTATTACTGCATGCCAAAAAGTGGAATTACCTTAATAAAGCATGAGGAAATTCTTTCTTACGAAGAAATTTTAAAGATAACTACAGAATTAGTAGAAATGGGTATAGACAAAGTAAGATTAACGGGAGGGGAACCCCTTGTTCGGCGAGGAATTGTTTCATTAGTTGCAATGCTATCGGGCATTGAGGGAATAAAAGATTTGTCTATGACAACGAATGGTGTTCTTCTATCTGAATATGCTGAAGATTTAAAGAAAAACGGCATAGGCAGGATAAATGTAAGTTTGGATTCTATTAACCCAGGAACTTATAAGAAAATAACAAATACAGATAGATTGGATGATGTTTTAGATGGCTTAAAAACAGTTCAAAAATTAGGATTTAATCCTATAAAATTAAATTGTGTTATTAAAAAATCTCGAAAAGAAAAAGATGCACAGGAAGTGGCTGAGTTTGCTGGTGAAAACGGTTTTGAAATTCGTTTTATTAGAATGATGAATATTGAAAAAGGTGAATTTTGGCCGGTCGAAGGGGGTAACGGAGGTAATTGTGAAAACTGCAATAGATTACGACTTACAAGTGATGGCAGGTTATTTCCATGCCTTTTTAGTGATATTTCTTTTTCTGTCAAAGAGCTGGGAGCTAAAAAAGCACTAAGGTTGGCATTGAATCATAAGCCTAAGTCTGGTAAAGCAGCCAACAATAAATTCTATGGACTCGGAGGATGAATAATGACTAAGCAATATGGCAAGGTTTTCTCTGTAAATAAATCAACAGAAAAAGGCACGATAAAAAAGCCTGTAGAAGATATAAAGATTAAGGCCAAAGGTATCTCTGGCGATGCACACTATGCAGATTCTAATAAACATGTTAGCTTAATAGGGATTGAGCGAATTAATGAATTTTCAAAAGAAGTTGGGAAAGAAATTTTACCCGGTGAATTTGCAGAGAATATTACAACTATAGGATTAGATTTATCTAATGTTTCTCTTTTTGATCATTTTAAAATAGGAACTGCAGAGTTGGAAGTAATTCAAATTGGTAAAAATGAACCTTTTACTGATAATTTGGGTATTTTTCGTATAATAGGAAAATCAGTAATGCTGCATGAAGGACTTTTTTGTAGAGTAATTTCTACTGGTACAGTTAAAGCGAATGATAAAATTGAACATATTAATTACAAAAAGGAATTAAAAAGCTGAGAATAAAAAACTAGAAACACGTTAACAGAAAATATTATAAAAACTATAGTCTGTTCAGTTAATAGTGAAACAGTATTTGCTGAAAACTTAAAGTTACAGGTAAACTATGAGGCTTATGCTATTATACCCATAGCAAAATGATTTTCAGAAGATCATAAAATAACTGAGGCTAAAATTTCACAAATAAACAAAAAACAAAAATACCTCCGGTATAATTACAGCAGAAAGAGACATATATGCCAGAATTCAACTATATAGGAAAAGTATTTTCAGAGTTTAAAACAATAGAGAACATGCCAATACAGGGAGCAGGAATATCTAAAGGGAATGGATATATTGAAATGTTTGAGCCATATATTGATGGTCTCAAAGACCTTGAAGGTTTTTCTCATTGTTACATTATTTTCCATCTCCATAAAGTAAAAGGGGCTACTCTTCACGTTAAACCTTTTTTAGACAATAACCTTAGAGGAGTATTTGCCACACGATCCCCCAAAAGACCTAATGCTATTGGCTTATCTATTGTCAAAATAGACTCTGTTCAAAATAACAGAGTTATATTGAATGAAATAGACATCCTAGATGGCACTCCGATCCTTGATATAAAGCCATACATAACTCAATTTGATGAAATAACATCAGAAAAAGATGGATGGTATGAAAGTGGGATGAACCCTAAAAATATTTTGTCAGATGAGAGGTTTAAGTAAATATATGAATATATACAAACTATCAGACATAGATTATAAAAATAGATAAAGCAATATTAGAGCAAACAACTAAATGCAAAAATAATTTTAAATGATAAATTCATCAAATGATAAAGAGAACAGTAAAATTTATGGACACTATAATTGCCTCCTTTGCGGCGAAAACAACAGATGGGGACTAGGCTTAAAATTTGAATTTCTAGAGGATGGAAGAGTCTACTCAAAGTTCAAAGTTAAAAGAATCCTACAAGGTTATGAAGGCATTTTGCACGGGGGGGTAATGTGTGCATTACTTGACTCTGCTATGGTTCACTGTCTATTTCATAATGGCATTAAAGCTGTTACAGCTGATATGAATATTCGTTTTGCCAAATCAATTCCGTGTGCAACAGAAGTTGATTTATATGGTGAATTAATTGAAAAAAACCTATCTTTGTATTATATGAAGTCTGAAATTATTTATGATGGTAAGCTTATGGTCAAAGCTACTGCACGGTTTATGGAAAAGAAGTGAAAGAAATACTTATAAATTATGTATATTTAAAAACTAAAACAAATTGCTAATATTTTATAAATATGTTGATATGAAAAACATTATCACATATAATTATATCTTATAGTTAAAAGGTGGAAGTCTATAGATTTCTTTGAGTTTAAAATTAATAGGAATAGGTTGTGATAATGTCTAATTTAGTAAGAGTTAGCCTTTCAATAGAAGATACATTGCTTGATAAGCTTGAACAGATGGTTATTCATAAAGGGTATCAAAACAGGTCAGAATTTATCCGCGATATGATAAGAGATAATCTGGTCCTTGAAGAGTGGAACAGTACATCTGAAGTAGTAGCTACAATAACTATGATTTATGACCATTTTAAGAGGGAATTGAGCAAGAAAATCACTGAATTGCAGCATGCTCACCATAATATAGTACTTGCTTCTACGCATGTACATCTTACTGAACATATTTGTGCTGAAATGATTATGGTTAAAGGAGTGGCCGCAGAAGTAAGGGAATTAGCAGATGAACTCCGCCAGCAGAAGGGTGTTTTACATTCCGGCCTAATAATGGGTACAACCGGACAGGAAATAAATTAAGCAGTGTCCAGCTTTGAGTATTTGTAAATAAAAAAAGAAATTAACCAGCTTAGAATAAATATGCCTATAATGAAAAATCCCATGTTACCGAAGTTATCATTTATTTTATTTACAAAAGACCAGACTCCTCCTGAAAGCTCAAGCTTGTTTGAAATTATACAAAGTGCCTCTAAGCCGCCAATTAAAAATGCCACTAAAAAAGAAACTAAAGTAATCGTCATATTATAGAATAGTTTTCTGATAGGAGTTAAAAATGCCCACCCATAAACTCCAAGCATTAATACTCCATCCAAAGTGTCAATCAAACACATTCCTGCCATAAAAATAAGAGGGTAAATCATTATTACCCAGATAGAAAGTCCTGCAGCTGCTTGCGTTGAAGAAATACCAAGAAGAGCTATTTCGCTGGCTGTGTCAAACCCTAAACCAAATAGAAAACCAACAATATACATATGCCAACCTCTGGAAACAAATTTAAAGAGAGGTCTGAATATTCTAGCAAACATTCCTTTTTTATTATAAAGCTCTTCCAGTTGTTCATCGCTACACACTTCTCTTTTTTTAAATCCTTTAAAAATCTTATAAATATCAAGAAAAACTATAAGGTTTATAAAGGCTATTAAAAGTAAAAAAACAGATGATACGGAAGCGCCGATCAATCCCCCTATTTTTTGGAATTCTGAAATATGCTCGCTCATAAAAATGGTGCCGAGAGCTACTAAAAATGACATAATAATCACTACTGAAGAATGACCTAGTGAAAAGAAAAAGCCTACGCTTATAGGAGATCTTTTTTCTTGCATAAACTTTCTTGTTACATTGTCTATTGCGGCAATATGATCTGCGTCCACTGCGTGTCTGAGCCCAAAGCCATAAGCTAAAAGGCAGATTGCAAGAAGTTTGGGGTAACCATAAAAAAAATAAAAAGCTAAAAGCCAGACACCTATATTTAGTAATACTAAAAATGAGAAAAGTAAAATTATTCTATTTTTTATATTGGTGCCGAAGTATGTGTTAAAATTTTTGATAAGTTAATCTTTCTATTATTACGAATATTTATTTCGTAATAATATAGTTGTTTTTATTTTCTTTTTCAATAGTGTGTGTGGTAGGATTTTTAATTTTTTGGGTTAAATCTATATGCGAGAGTAGGGAAAACTTTAAAATATTCCTATTGTATGTGTACAAAAAAATATTTTTGCTAAAGGCTTAATATATTGTCATCGTCTAGATGGTCTGTTATTCCCCATGAATCAAGTTCCCATATTCCACTACAAACTGAAAATATGTTGATGGAGGAATTAAAAATAGAAAATCTTCTTTTAGTGTTTAGAGGCAGACCAATAATTTTATAAAATAAACATTCAAGAACACCTCCATGAGTTACCAGTAAGATTGTTTTAGATGATGATTTTTCAGTTATGTTGTTGATGCAATTGTATATTCTATCAGTAAACTCATTTAAACTTTCTCCATTAGGTATCTGATACTCAGGATTGCGAGAATATAGTTTTTCTTTTACGTCAGGATACTTTTTCTGAAGCTCTAAAAAAGAAACTCCCTCAAGGATGCCATATTTTCTTTCTCTTAGACCGTTAACAGGTTTTATACTCAATCCAAGATATTTATTAATAATTTTTGCAGTCTGCATAGCACGACCAAGATCACTCGAATAAACTTCCTCAATATTTTTTTTTGCCAGAATTTTACCAGTTTTTTCTGACTGCAGTATTCCATATTCAGTTAGAGCTGTATTAGAGTTTCCCTGAATTCTTTTTTCTAAATTCCACATAGTTTCAGCATGTCGAACTATAATAACTTTTTTTCTATTATTCATAATTAACAAAACTTAATCATCTCCATCATTTTCATGTACCATAACGAGAAAGGTATAGAGATCGGGTTAGAGTTATATCAATTATTAGCGTTGTACACATTTATTTTTCACTTCCATTTTTACTGTTCATCTATTGAGAGCATTGCTTTGTATTGTTTACACAGTTTGCTGATTCCCATTCGTGACAGCATCTACTACACTTAGGAAGTTTATTTTGGGATATAACTGCACTACCCGAATCTTCTATGGTTAAAACTCTTTTTTATTTATAGCATATGCCAATAATAATGTAAATAGCAATATATATAATTTAGATTAATCATGAATAACTAGTGATTGTAAAAGTTATTGGAATATTCGATTTCTAAATATAAAAAATTAGGTGAATGGTGTAAATATGTCTTTGAAAAGTTTTATTTAGAGAGGTTAAAAAAATATTAAGCTTGAAAAAAAATAAATATGAACTTAATTAAAAACCTATTTTTTCAATGATTTTGTTTTTCATTATTGAATAAATAGAATGGAGTGAGGTTTATACCCATAACAAAATTATTTTCGGAAAGTTGTAAAAATAATTGAGGACAAAAAATTCACAGATAAACTCAAAATAAAAATTTTAACAATCCAAAGGCATGTACCTTTGGTATAATAATTTTTTTAATTAAAAAGGAATTTAAAAATGAAAATTAGTGCAAGAAACACATTAAAAGGCAAAGTAGTACAAATTACTGATGGTGCTGTTAATACAGAAGTAGTTATTGAAGTTCCCGGTGGAGAGCAAATAATATCTATTATTACTAAAAAATCTGCTAAAAATTTAAATCTGCATGTAGGTTGTGAGGCTTATGCTATAATCAAAGCTTCTAATGTAATGGTTGGCGTAGAATAAATTATATTTTTACTAGATTACTTAAAACAAAGCCTGCTTCGAAATAATTTTCGTGCAGGCTTTAATGTTTATGATGGTAAAAATATAGAGTTTGATTTGCTTTTAACTTTTTCATTATCAACATAATCATGATTTTATACAGAAGTAAAAAGACAAAAACAAGATTTATCTTGAAGCATATTTTTTCAGGGCTGCTGGAATGTTACTGTATGTTTTAGAATATGATGGGACAACTGATTGTTGTCCATTTTTTTTCATAATTTTTTGCCCTTCATTCTTATTCAGCAGAAATTCAACGAACTTCAGTGCAAGTTGCGGGTTAGGGGCATTATTAGGAATAGTTACTCCGTATAGCATGGGAGCACCTTTTTTAGTAATAAAAGTTCCCGGCTTGTTCCCTGAAATTTTAATATCTGCTTTCTTATAAAAACTACTATATTTTGGGTCACTCAGGT
>Ga0075121_1001943_pt1 | contig 12319 bp, 9 predicted proteins | sample AntAceMetag02UKG_FD_69793 | JGI IMG/M metagenome (GOLD analysis project Ga0075121, IMG submission 69793) | Saline lake microbial communities from Ace Lake, Antarctica - Antarctic Ace Lake Metagenome 02UKG | ecosystem: Environmental > Aquatic > Non-marine Saline and Alkaline > Saline | place... | reverse complement strand
TTCTACTGGGTTAAGGGTAGGAAAAAACTCGGTGAAGGAGATTGGGGAATCGGTTCAAAATTGCCAAAATTAATGAGCGATGTAGGCTTGAAAGATATTGATATTCGTAATAACGATATCGTTAAATATATGATTCCTCTATACGAAACTCCAGAGCAGGAAGACATGTTAAAAACAATCAAAGGCAACTACAAGAAACCTTTTAATAAGAGAGATCTCAGAGAGTCTCTGGAAGAAAAGGTTTTAGCAGGTGGAGGATCACGTTATTTTTTACGACAATTTTATGATTTCATCAAGAGAACAAAGGAAGAGGATTCGTCAACGTTCTTAAAGGAAGTAATGAAAAAGCGTGCCTATGTTTTCTGGGGAGCTTCATTTTTCTATATTTGTATCGGAAGGAAATAATTGATACATTAAGTATAATCTAAGGATAAAGGAATAAATATTGGCTGAATGAGAAATCAAATATGTAAAAAATTATTGGATGGTTTTATTAATTCTGCACTATTATTCGTCGGCGAATTAACCTCTTGTGATACTTCATGAAAATCAAGATCGTTTTGAGAATAGGGGACAAGTAAATGCTTCAATGAATTAATATCACTATTATTGAACCATGAAGAAAAATTATTTTCAGAGAGAATCACCGGCATTCGGGGATGGATAGATTTAATATTCTTCACAGCGTCAGTTGTGATAATACTGCATGATGTGAGCTTTTCACCATCAGGAGATTTCCAATTATCATAAATTCCAGCAAAGCAGAAAGGTTTATTGTCCTTAAGATGAATGAAATAAGGGAATTTCTTGGCACCTTGCTTCTGCCATTCATAAAAGCCGTTTGCCATTATCAAGCAGCGTCTTTTCTGGAATGAGTATTTGAAGCTCGGCTTTTCGTCGATTGTTTCTGAGCGTGCATTGATAAGTTTTGATCCAATAGTTATATCCTTTGCCCAGAATGGTATCAGTCCCCACCTCATTGCAGTGAGTTTTAATTGTCCGTCCTCAATAATAACTGCCACATCCTGCGTCGGTGCAATATTGTAACTTGGCTGAAGTTCGATCTCAATTTGATCGAGGTTGAATATATCCTTTATTTCTTTCGCAGTATTTATTCGGGCAAATCTTCCGCACATTATTTCTCCTTCTCACCTTCTGCTTTCACCACCCTTATCTGATCCCACTGGGTGGTAAAATGTGGTGATTTATGCAAGCGCTTCATCATCCATGGTTTTTTGATGCCGGTTGCCGCGTAGTGCAGGGTATCGCTTCCCCATTTGTAGTTGATGTTATCTATGATCTCAGTCAGCATTCTATTCCGGCTGTGGAAATATGATTCGGTAAAGAGATTAAGCTGGTATTTATCCTGCTCAACAATTCCACTCAGCATGATTCCGGCTTTTTTATATCGGTATCCTTCTCGATAGATTTTTTTAAGATTTTCATGGGCATGCATGATGAATTCTGCTGTACTGTCTGTCGCTTCTGGAAGCTCAAACATGTAGGCATTTGAATATTGCGGTTCTTTCGGTTTGAACCGATTCGTCGCCACAAAAACCTGAATGAATGATGCAAGGCATTTTTGTTTTCGGAGTTTCTCTGCAGCAGTTGTGACATATGTCGCCACGGCTTCTTCCATTTCCTCAAGCGTTTCAACCGGACGTCCAAAAGAGCGCGAGCTTACGATCTCTTTTTTGTGCGGGGTAATTTCTTCAAGATTTATCGAAGGTGTTCCACGAAGTTCGAAAACAGTAGTAAGTCCCATGACTGTCATGTTCTTTTTTACCCATTTGTCCGGAGCATATTTAAGATCGTACGCAGTATGGAAATTATTGCGTTTCAAGAGTTTTTCATATTGCCAGCCCACACCCCAGATGTCTGATACATCTACCTTTTTGAGGAATTCATCGATCTCATGTTCGCTGAATGAGGTTATGTCAAGAACTCCTTTATACTTCTTGCTTTTTTTTGCAAAACGGTTGGCAATTTTTGCCAGAGTTTTCGTTTCTGCAATGCCGATTGTAACGGGAATGCCTGTCCAGTCCGTGACAGTATTTTTGATCTTCCAACCATAGTCGGTAAGGTCTCTGTCAGCAAAACCGGACAATCCAAGGAATGCTTCATCTATTGAGTAGATTTCGAGGTCAGGACTGAATTGTTCAAGTGTTTGCATCACCCTGTGGGACATGTCGCCATACAATGCATAATTTGAAGAGAATACATAGATATTGTGTTTTTTAATAAGATGTTCTGCTTTGAAAACTGGTTTCCCAAAAGGCATATTAAGTACTTTTGCTTCATTAGATCGGGCAACAACACAGCCGTCATTATTAGAAAGTACGATAATTGGTTTGCCCTCGAGATCAGGTCTGAAAACCCGCTCGCAGGATGCGTAGAAATTATTACAATCAACGAGCGCAACGATGTTTTTCATAAATACAAACTTAAGGCAGAATAAACTTACTCACCACAGAGATCAAAGAGAGTATATAATAGTGTAAATTTTGTTTCTTTTTCATTTTAATATTCTGAATCAGCGCTCATCAGCTTCATCTGTGAAAATCTGTAAGTCATTTTTTTATATTGGTTTATGTATCACATACGTTACCACGCCCCAGATGTGGAAATCCATATCGGCAGTAATTTCGAGGGGTTCAAAATTAATATTACTGGACTGTAGGTAGAGTTTATCGTTTTGATGCCAGATACGCTTCACCGTGAGTTCTCCATTCACTGCAGCGATAACTATCTTCTGTCTTTCAGCTTGAATTGCCCTGTCAACAATAAGAATATCCCCCGAATGTATCGCAGCATCGATCATGGAGTCGCCCTCCACTCGCACGAAAAAAGTGGCTGCCGGATGCTTGATAAGGAATTTATTCAGATCGAGTGTGGATTCTATATAATCACTTGCAGGAGAAGGGAATCCTGCTGTGATCTCCGATTTATACATTGGAAGTTCGAGTTCGATACCTTCTTCATAACTCATGATCTTCGCGATGCCCTTACCTTTTTTTAAAGGTCGTATGTGATTATCTTTATTATTCATATTTACACGCTCTTGCTCCGAATAATTTTGTACCTACTCGAATAATATTTGCACCTTCCTCTATTGCAACTTTATAGGAATTGCTCATGCCCATAGAAAGATATTTCATAGTGATATTCAGAATATTCTTTGCTTTTACCTGTTCAAATATTCGTCGTGTTTCCACAAAATAGGGTCGCGAATCTTCAGGATCGCCGGTAAAAGGTCCCATGGTCATGAGTCCCATCACTTTGATGTGAGGGAGTGGTGCAATCTCTCTTATAAGTTGCTCAACATCATAAGGCATCACACCGTTTTTTTGCGGTTCACGTCCGCTGTTTACTTCAATAAGGATGGACATTACTTTATTATTTAGTTCAGCATATTTGTCGATCTTACGAGCAAGCTTCATAGAATCTACCGTTTCGATCATATCAAAAATAGGCACGACTTGCACGACCTTGTTGCTTTGCAGATGTCCGATAAAATGCCACTGTGCTTTATTTCCTACTGATTCAAAAACTGTGATGGCTTCCTGCACATAGTTTTCTCCAATTTTAGTTATCCCTGCATCGATTGCTTCGAGTATCTCATCTGTAGTTCTTGTCTTGGCTGCAGCAACGACCTCGACACCTTCAGGAATTTCGGCAAGTATACTTTTTATATTATCTGTTATTGAACTCATTTTGTCCTTTCTTAAATTATCACACATTATGAACAACATTCATCTTAATGAACCTTCCTTTGTCAACTCCTATCTCATTCCCGCATTGACATAACACTTGTGCGTCTTTATAAACCGCATTGTCTTCAAGTATTCGTGATTTATAACATTTCAGAATGTGTCCCCGTCCCACTTTTTCATATTTGAAGATTTTACTTTTGCATTTATCGCACCTGACAGTAATAACGCGCTATCGGTCAGCCATATCAGAAAAGCTCTTGCTGTGATTGTGGGGTAGAAGGTTTCTTCTTTTTCTTATACTCTACTATCTTTTCTTCAAGAAGTTCCTGTTCTATTGCTTGTATAAATGGAGATTGCGGTAAGGTGTAGGTTTTTCCATAAAGAAATCGGCTTTTTGCGCCTGTAAGATAGAGAAGGTTTCGTGCACGGGTCATGCCAACGTAGAACAACCTTCGCTCCTCATCAAGCTCACACTTCTTTTCTTCAAATAATGAATAGGGGAGAATGCCATCTTCACATCCGGAAGTAAACACACAATCAAATTCCAAACCTTTTGCAGAATGAAGCGTAAGCAGGTTTACCCTCTCAAGCGTGAAGTTGCTTGTGTCCACACCGGAGCCAAGTATGGTAAATTTCAGGAATGCATCGAAATCATCACTGAAGTTCTCGGCATAGTTCAGCATCTTTCTTACCGCTTCATTTAGGCTTACCTTCTCCTTGAAAAATTTCTTGATGATCATTTCGAGTGCTTGTTGTACATCATTCTCAATAATGCAAGTTTTGAGTTCATTGAGATCGGGAATCGTGAGAATGTTTCGTTTTATAAGTTCATCGACGAGAAACATGTTTTTCGGATTGAGGGCAAGACGGAGCACATCAAGGATGGATTTTACCGGTTCATCAAAAAATAATGATTTCTCTGTAACTTTCTGATAGGGGATAGAATGATCATCGAGTGCTTTTTCCAATGCAGGCATCTGTGCTTTGAGCCGACAAAGGATGGCAATTTCGGATAAACTCCCAACCTTCGAGCCCTCGCTTCCATCAGTGATCGAGCTATCCATAGAGAAGAATCGAACACCGCCGATCAGCTTTTCGATCTCACGGGCAATGAACTCAGCTTCGCTTTTATCTGTGCCATGGGAAGTAATATTGATCTTTACACCTTCATGCAAACCGGAGAGCATTTCCTGCGCTTCAATTACCTGGTTTGATGCGCTAAGAATTGTGTTAGAACAGCGATAACTCTGCAAAAGTGGAATGATTTGAGCTTGAGGATAATCCTTCTGGAATTTAGTAATAAAACCGATATCCGCACCACGAAATCCGTAAATTGCCTGGTTTGGATCACCAATCGCAGTAATATTTGCCAGCTTTTCCGGTTTGATCAATTTGATAAGCTGATACTGTGCCGCATTAATATCCTGAAATTCATCAATAAGAATGAATTGTAATATTTTTTGATAGTGTTGTCGAATGTGTTGATCGCTTTTCAAGAGTATGACCGGCTTGTAGATCATGTCCTCAATATCGAAAAGATTGAATTGGAGTAGAGCTTTCTCGTATTTAATGAAACATTCCTTAGTTAGTTTCTTTCTGATTTTCGAAGAGGGGATCGCTTTCTGCTTGATGTTTGCAATTTTCTCTGCAAGCTGCTTGGCACCCTTTTTATCGCAGTTTGTTTTCTCAATAAGAAAACGGTGCTTATCATTCTCATCAAGAATTCCGAATTGCGAATCCCGTTTGAAATATGCAGCATGTTCTTTTAGGATGGAGTATCCAAAAGAATGAAAAGTCGAGATCTGCAACTCTTTTTTTGAAGTATTATCCAATATCTTATCCAGCCGCTCTTTCATTTCGTCAGCAGCTTTGTTTGTGAATGTCACCGCGAGAATATTTGCAGGTTTTATACCGAGATGTTTGATAAGATATGCAATGCGTGCTGTGAGTGTGCGAGTTTTTCCTGTACCTGGTCCAGCAAGGATGAGCAGCGGTCCCGGATAGTGCTGTACTGCGAATTTTTGATCTTCATTGAGTTCCTCAAGAAAATCGGAAGGAGTTTGTTCAGGGGGCTCTTTTTTTTTCTTTTGAATGAAGAGCGCCGGTTCGTCCTCTTTTTTATAAAGTTTCTGAAATGAGGCGATATCAAAATTTATAAGTGGTTTTGGTGAAGGGGCTTTTCTCTCTTCGGTAAGGTCTGAGAAGAGTGCTTCCTGGTTTTGCAGATCTTTTATTTCATCTCTTTTGAAAGTGCGAATTTTGCCGTATTCACCATCAAATCCTTCTTCAATATGCACCTGCCCGTTCCGCATTCTTCTGATGGATTCGGTAAGGATTTCATTGGTTTTATTCTGCACTTCATCAAGTGGAGCATGTAAAAGAATGTCAAATTCGGAATCAAATTTCTGCAGCACGGACTCATACGCTTGTGTGACTTTTTTTGAGCTTTTTCCGACTCCCAAAATTTCCGAGAGGATTTCATCCAAAGTAATAAGAGAATGAAATGTATGTCTGTGTGGACGAGATTCCGGATCTGGTCTGTCTGCAAGTTGTGCAACGCGGTTGAGCACACCAACTGTAACCTTTTTGCCGCACACCGGGCAAATTCCTTTATGTATGAGCGTTTGAACAGGATCCCAGCAAATACCGCATTTTCGATGCCCATCAAAATGGTATTTTCCTTCTTGAGGAAAGAATTCGACAGTGCCCAAAAATTGCGCATCATTACCGGATTTCATAGCGTTGTGGATTGAGTGATAATTAAGTTCTGTATCGAAAAGATTGGCTTCTCTACCCAGCTTTGAAGGTGAGTGCGCATCAGAATTTGAGATGAGTGTATATTTATCCAGGAAGGAGCAGACCCAGTTCATAGGAGGGTCTGAAGAGAGTCCGGTTTCTACCGCGAAGATATGTTCGGAAAGATCATCGTAACATTCCTCAATTGTATCAAATCCCGATTTCGAACCAAGTGCAGAAAACCACGGCGTCCAGATGTGTGCAGGGACAAGAAACGCATCATCAGAGGTTTCCAGAACGATTTCCAAAAGATTGCGTGAATCCAATCCTAATATTGGTCTGCCATCAGAGGTTATGTTTCCAATTTGAGAAAGCTTATTTTGAATCTTTTCAACGGTTACGAAATCCGGTGCAAAAAGGACATTATGCACTTTTCTGACTTTTCCGTTTTTCTTATAAATGTTGCTGATCTCGGCAGTTAATATAAAACGTGTTGGTTTTTCTGTGTGGACTTTTTGAAAATCTTTCCTGAGAGTAAATAGTCCCGGCTCGGCAGGTTCGAGTTTCAGTTCGAGCTCTTGAAGCCAACCGGGATGTGAGAAATCTCCAGTTCCAACAACAGTGATCCCTTTTTTTTGAGCCCATTTATCGAGTTCTTCGGGAATAAGGTCTTTGCTTGTAGCAATGGAAAAATGCGAATGAATATGAAAATCTGCAATAAATTTCATGATGTATAAAAGTTCTTTCTTTTTAAATTTGGTTTAAGAAAGCAAAAATATAAATTTCCAATATCCAACAAGGAATAATCAATATCCATATCCATATAATGTAATATCTGAAAGCTCCGTTGATTCAGTAGATCGAACTTCTTTCGATTCATTAGCTTTGTTCTTTTTCCTTCATTATTGGATATTCCGTGTCGATGATTGGATATTGTACGCAACTTACCAAATCAATTCTAAAATTATCCATATTATGTTGCAGTTCGGAAAAGCCCGATCAAACCGAAAGTCCCGAATATGATATTCGCGAACCACGCAGCCATGACAGGTGAGAGCAATTCATTATATCCGAGACTCTGCCCGAATCTCACCATAGAAATATAAAAAAAACAGATCGCAATAGCTATCACAAAGCTGATTCCCCGGGATTTTCCTCTTTTTGATAGTGTTGCAAGAGGTATGCAGAACAGGATCATGATCACATTCACAAACGGATATGCTAATTTAAGATTCATTTCCACAAGCTCTTTCTGATGCTTTTCTCCAATCCTTCGCAGACGCTCTACATAATCATGCAGCTCAAAAACAGTCATCTCATCAGGCTTTTTCGTGCTCTTCACCAGATCTTGAGGTTGTATATGAATATCATCAAAAAACTGTTCTTCAAAATTTGTGTAGGAAATGAGTTTGTTGTCATCAAATTCGCGAATATACCCGTTATAAAAAGTGAGCTTCATCTCCTTTTTGTTTCCGGACGAATCCGCTTCCCAGATGCCGTGCTCTGCGTGTATCTTTTTTATGATATGATTATCATCGTTAAAGATCGAGATGTCGATGTTCTTTATTTTATCTTTGTAGCCATCGAGAAAGCCGATGTAGTATAAACGATTTTTGTCATCTTTATATTGAATATCAGAGCGAACCCTGATATCGGATTTTTTTTGTTTTTTTATCTTAACTCTTTCGATATAAACGCGCGTATCTTCTGCCCACGGCATGACCGTGTCACCGAATACAAAGAGGAGAATTGTTATGAGAAATCCAAAAGCAAAAAGCGGGACTGACATCCTTTTTATACTGATGCCTGCACTACGTATAGCGACAGTTTCATTGTGCTTGCCCATGTACTGCATCAAGAAGAGCCCTGCAAGAAGAATAGCCACCGGTGAAGCGAGCACAACAATGTAGGGGATCCGTAAGAAAAAATAGGACACGACATCCCAGAATGCCGGTTCTTCGCTGAAAAATCTACTCCATTTTTCAAAGAATTCGATCACCATGAAAATCGCTGCGAATGAACTGAGTATGATCAAATAAAGCCGGGCGAAGCTTTTAAAAAGATACTTATCAATTATTTTCATATGATGATTCTTTGTTATGCTTACGTTTGAACATATTCTTAATTCGTTCGAGATGAATGATCTTCCGCTCACGCATTGAGTAGATCACGAGATACATACCTGCAAGAGTGAAGATAATATTTGATAACCACATGCTGATAAAGGGTGAGATGATCATCTTATCAGCAAGCTCTTCACCCGCAAAAAGGGATACATAATACACCACAAAAACCAGCGAACTCACAACGAATCCCATACCCACGGAATTCGTCCGGGTCATCATACCGATGGGAGCGCCGATGAGAATGAACACAAGGCAGGCAAAAGCGATCGAGTATTTCTTGTCGACCTCAACCTGGTATTTACTGATCTCTCTGCTTAAGCTGTAGATGCGTTGGTCACGTACATTTATAAGATGTTTGAGTTTATTTTTTTCTTCCTGTGTACCCTGTTCGGGATTTTCTTCCATAGCAAGAAGCTGCTTCTCATACTTCTGTTTATCATTGATTTTTTCCTGACGCTGGCTGTCTATATCTTCAATGTGCAGTTTCATGTCCGAAGAACTCATTTCCCTGTCACCACGCTGTGCAAGATGCGCTTCACTCACGCCAATGCCGAGATCGGGTATTTTAATCATGTACTTCTTGAATGCGATCGAAGTGTAATCCTGTGGATCATCATTGGAAATTTCATGGATAAGCCCGTTGTATAATGTTGAATACAGAGAATTTCCACCATTAAATAGTTCGATATTCCCGTACGCAGCGGTTATCGTTCTGGGATATTTGCCGTTGCTCTTATCATAAATGACTATGTCGTTGTATTTATCGTCATCCTCAGATTTGTCATGATAGTAGAAATTGTAATCTTTCAATTTTGTGAAAAGTCCGGGCTTGAGTTCCGAGGTAGGTCTGCGTGTGCTTATTTTGATGAGGAGATTTTTCAGCTTAAAATTGCTCTCCGGCAGGATATGGTCGTTGAAGTAGATCATAAAAAGAGAGATGAGTATTGCAACGATCACAACCGGTTTCATCATTCTGTAGATATTGATACCACTCGCCTTGAATGCGGTTATCTCATTGTCCGATGAAAGCCGCCCAAAAGCCATAATGGTGGCAACCAGCACAGCCATAGGAATCGCGAGTGCAAGCATGAAAGGTAAACTCAATACAAAAACCTGCGTGGTCGTCCAGAGGTCGAGATGCTTGGTGATAATGAGATTCAGCAGATCCAGCACCCTGTCCAGCAGCATAATAAAAGTAATGACCACAACCGAGAGGACAAAGGGACCTGCATGCTCCCTGAGAATGTATTTTGATAATATTTTCATTGAACGACCTTAACTGTGCAGTTTTTGAGGTTGGGGAAATTTGTCAATTTTTGGGATAAAAAATCACAGAACATTAACCACGAAAGGCACGAAAAAATCGAAAAGGAAAGAAAAATTATAAAAATGATCTCGTAGGGCTGGACTTCATCCGCCAGCCGGCGGATCGGGGCATGGAGTTCAGTATGAAATTGTGAAAAGTCGCTCTGAACCACACTTCAGTTACACTGCAGTGATGTCCAAGCTTAAAAGAAAACTGCGACAAACATTTTACAAGTTACCGAGAATAAATGGACAATTTATAACAGAAAACACCTTTCCTCATTACACTACACTTTAGTATGCTGAGAGAAACAGAGTAAACAAATAATTATAAAATTCTATCAGTGTTTATCAGTATAATCTGCGTTCTATTATTTATTCATTATTCTTCGAGCACATTTGTCTTGACAGGTTTCTGTATAGATACTTCATTCATCATGAAGTTAAAAGAAACTTCAGTTTTGAGAAGAGAGGAAAAATGAAAAAAAAGTTTTTTTTATTGGTTTTTTCTTTATTGTGTGCGGGAATAGTTAACGCAGCCATACTCAACGTACCAGCAGAATACTCAACAATACAGACAGGTATTGACTCTTCATCTGTTGGAGACACAGTTTTAGTCCAACCGGGAACTTATGTAGAAAATATTAATTACAACGGAAAGAATATTACGGTTGCATCATTGTTTTTAACGACTCAGGATACGTCGTATATTTCACAGACTGTGATTGACGGTAATAATGCATATACCGTTGTGAAATTCAATAATGGAGAGGACTCAACTGCAGTATTGTGTGGATTTACAATCACAAACGGGTATGCAGATTTCCCTAACGAAAATGGAGGAGGAATATCTTGTACACAGGGTTCTTGTCCAATTCTGTGCAACTTAATTATTTTCTCAAATTTCTCAGAGGGTTGGGGTGGAGGTATAAGCTGTAGAAATGGCTCGAACGCTTGCATCAAATCAACGAAAATATACAATAATCATGCAGATAATAGAGGGGGAGGGCTAAGTTGTTACATTGCTAATCCAACTCTCACCAATGTAGTTATTTTTGATAATTTTGCGGAATTTTGGGGAGGGGGTGTTAATTGCCAAGAGAATTCTTCGCCACAATTAAATTATGTTGTGATTTCAAATAATTCTGCTGTCTTTTGTGGAGGTGGCATAGCTTTACAACAGAATTCATCCCCAATTTTTAACAACGTACAAATATTGAATAATTGTTGTGAAGATGATGAAAGTATGGGGGGAGGTCTTTATGTTACTCGTTCATCAGCAAGTTTATTGGGCGCGACAATTAACCAAAATACAGCAACCCATGGAGGTGCAATTTATTGTGCATTAAATGCAATTGTTGAAATAAGTAATTCGTATTTTTTTGAAAATATCTCTTATTGTAATGCGGGATGTATCTTATGTGATGATTCAGATATATTTATGAAAAGTTGTACCATTAACAATTCAGATGCGTTCAGCTATGGGGGTGCCTTGTTTATTTGGGATAGTTCTTATGTAAAATTGGACAGCGTTGCCTTGATGAACAATGTCTCAAGTGTAGGTGGTGGGATAAATATCGAAAATTCAACGCTTGATATTTACTGTAGTTATTTATTTAACAACTCGGCTTGTGATGGTGGTGCAATAATCAGTTTTAATTCTGACTTGAATATTTTTAATAGTCTTTTTGTTGAGAACGGAACGTACGAAGGTGGAAGTGCAATTGATGCAAGAAATAGTACAGATGTGTATTGCTGCAATGTAACAATAACAAACAATTATGCGCAGACAAGCTGTGGGGGTATCAAGTGTGATTCCAATTCAGAACTTGAAATGTATAATTCTATCTTATGGAATGACACCCGACCGGAAATAATAGGTAATAATGTTTCAGTGTTGTATTCCGATATACAAGGAGGTTGGATAGGTACAGGAAATATCAATAACGATCCCCAGTTTGCGGATACATTAAGTGAGGATTTTCATTTAACTCAAGACTCGCCTTGCATAGACACAGGCATACCCGACACAACAGGACTTAATATCCCGCCATGGGATATGGATGGTAATATTCGCGTGTGGGATGGCAATGGAAGTGGAGTTGCAATCATCGATATGGGAGCGTATGAATATGGTTCTCCTTCTTACTCAATTCATGAACCTGAAATCCCTAATAAAAGTATTATATACAATTTCCCCAATCCAACCAAAAACTCAACGACAATTAAGTATTCTCTCAAACAGAATTCCCATGTAACTATCAGTATTTACAACTTGAAGGGGCAACTCGTTGAAACATTTATAGATGCGACAAAACCTAAAGGGGAATATTCAAAAATATACAATACTGAAACTTTGAGTTCAGGAGTGTATTTTTATAAGATACAGACTGAGGATATATCAGAAATTAAAAAAATGATAGTGATAAAATGATGAAA
>Ga0075121_1001942_pt1 | contig 12320 bp, 10 predicted proteins | sample AntAceMetag02UKG_FD_69793 | JGI IMG/M metagenome (GOLD analysis project Ga0075121, IMG submission 69793) | Saline lake microbial communities from Ace Lake, Antarctica - Antarctic Ace Lake Metagenome 02UKG | ecosystem: Environmental > Aquatic > Non-marine Saline and Alkaline > Saline | place... | reverse complement strand
ACAGATTGAACACAAATCTTGCTCAACCTCAAAAAATTGAACAAAAAAAGAAATCAAAAAAAGATGATGATGATGAGCAAATGGCATTATTTTAATGAAGAAAGAGGAGTCTATAGTTAAGAGTTTATAGTTTATAGTAAAAAGACTGCTGAATTAAAAAGGAGTCAAAGAGTTAAAAAGTCAAAGAGTCAAAGAGTTTTCGAGTTAAAAAATTGAAAATCGAAAATCGAAAATTGACAATTTCCATGAACACATTTCTTGTTTTTTCGACTTTTTTTATTTTTGTTCGCACGAACGATAGCCCTCTTTATACCATAGAAGGAATGTTCACAAAAACAGTTCATAAGCGGGTTAAGCGAAAAAAACATTTGCACAAGAACATGGTATTTGATACGGTGAAACACGAGATTAGCTCTTCGCTTTCCTTACAAAAATCAAACAAAATGGCACAACAAAAGACATTCGTAGCGCTCGACATTGGATCTTCTAAAATTAGGTCAGTTGTCGGTGTTGTCGAAGATAAAAAGAAATTAATTAACATTTTAGGAGTCGGTATTTCCCCTTCAAATGGAATCCGAAAAGGAATGGTAACAAGTATCGACGAAGCGGTCAGTAATATCACTGCAGCACTTGAAGATGCCGAACGAATGAGCGGTGAACCAATTCATCGTGTCTTTGTTGGGTTCTCTGGACCACACATTGAAACATACGATTCAAAGGGTGTGATTGCGATCAGCGGAGCAAACTCTGAAATTACAGAAGATGATATCGATCGAGTACTTGATGCAGCACGAGCTGTTTCACTTCCTTCAAATCGAGACATTTTGAGAATTATTCCAAAAAACTTTTCAATCGATTCACAACACGGAACAAAATATCCTGTTGGAATGACAGGGATTCGTTTGGAAGTGGAAGCACATATTATTGCTGGGCAAACGGGAGCCATTAAGAACCTTGAAAAATGTCTGTACGAAACAGGAGTTGATACAGAGGAAATTGTTCCTTCATCACTCGCGTGTGCAGAGTCAGCATTGAATAAGAAACAAAAAGAACTCGGATGCGTACTCGTTGAAATAGGAGCGTGCTCCACAAACATTGCAGTCTTTGAAGAAGGCACCATTGTTTCTTCAAAAGTTATCCCAATCGGAGGTGAACACGTCACGAACGATTTGGCGATTGGACTGAGATGCGCTGTGGAAACCGCGGAGAAGATTAAAATTGAATATGGAACCGCCTTGCCAGATGATGTCAGCGATCGAGAAGAAATCGATCTTTCTGAAATCTCAAAAACGGACAGTCACACCGTAGACAAGAAACAAATTTCAAAAATTATTGAAGCCCGCTATCACGAAATCTTTATGATGGTTCGTGATGAATTGGCGGAAATCGGACGAGACGGACAATTACCGGCTGGTGCCATTATCTGTGGTGGTGCTGTAAAAATGCCAGGCGTCGTAGATCTCGCTCGAGAAACATTGCAATTACCATGCCAACTTGGATTCCCACAAAATATTGAGGGAATCGTTGATCGTGTTGATGATCCAAGTTTCGCATCCGCTATTGGACTTCTCCATTTCGCAAATCGATATGGATCAAGTCGTTCATTTTTAGATTTTGATTTCAACAGAACATTCAGTTCTGCTTTGAGTTTTTTCAAAAAACTTATTCCATAATTTTCATTTTAAATTGTTAATTTTTAATTATTTAAGACCCCCCTTTTAACCCACACCCCTCTTACCCCACCCTCCCATGAAAGACCTCTTACAATCGGCTGTCGATGAAAGAAAGAGCGAAAAAGCTCAATCACATTCTCAGGAAATTACTCCTGGCGTAACCCCCGTTGCTAATATTAAAGTTATTGGTATTGGTGGTGGCGGAAATAACGCAATCAACCGAATGGTGAAATCTGATTTTGCCAATGTTGAATTTATTGCTGTAAATACTGACGCACAAGCGTTGTACCACAACAAAGCTGAGGCCAAGATTCATATCGGACGAGAAGAAACTCGTGGACTCGGAGCTGGTGCCAATCCTGATGTAGGAAAGGCAGCTGCTGAAGAATCACTTGATGAAATCAAATCTGCACTCAAGGGTGCTGACATGGTGTTCATTACGTGTGGATTTGGTGGAGGAACAGGAACAGGTGCTGCACCAATCATAGCTGGTATCGCTCGAGAGTTGGGAGCTCTTACGATCGGTATTGTTACAAAGCCGTTTTCATTTGAGGGAGCACAACGATCAAAAAAGGCAGAACAGGGATATGAAGAAATGAAGAAGAATGTAGACACTTTGATTATGATTCCAAACGATCGAATTCTTTCAATCATTGACCGAAAGACACCATTAACGGATGCCTTCTCGGTTGTTGATGAAGTACTCCGACAAGGCGTACAAGGAATTGCAGATCTTATTACACTTCACGGTTTGATTAACGTGGATTTCGCTGACGTGCGTTCAATTATGAAAGATGCAGGAACAGCGCTCATGGGTATCGGATACGGTGCTGGTGAGAACCGAGCGACTGATGCAGCGAAAGCCGCTATTGAGTCTCCCCTTCTTGATCAATCAGTAAATGGAGCGAAAGGAATTCTCTTCAACATTACAGGAGGAGATGATCTCTCAATGTACGAAGTTGATGAAGCGGCGAAGGTTATTACTGAAGCTGCCGATCCTGATGCAAACATTATTTTCGGAGCAGTTATCAACGATAACTACAACGGAGAAATGAAGATCACCGTAATCGCTACTGGATTCTCAGAGACTGGAACCAAGAAACCTGGACATGCATCGCTTATGCGAAAAGCCTTCAGTGTTGATGGAGAACCTACTGGAGATGCTGACTACGAAACACCGGCGTTCTTGCGAAAGAAACTGAGATAGAAATTTTCAATTGTCCATTTTCAATTTTGTCCTCATTCGCAACAAACTCATCATCCTCGCTTGGCGGGGATCCTATAGGTAGTCATCGTTTTTGCAAGCACTCAACACGACATCTGTTGTAGTTCAACAAGTCTTAAAAGCTATCTTATGCTTTCTTTTCGAAGTGGATTTTTTTTCGGAACGGATATTCCTAACTCTCCGCGTCTTATGTTAGCCTGAATAATAACATTCTTGTAAATTTCTTTATAATCTTCAACAATTTTCGTTATTGCTTCTTCCTTGTTCTCTGTCGATACTTTCACATCAGAAAATTCCAATTCAACCCGCAATTTTATTCCATCCCATCTCATTATTCCTTTTCCATTAGTTTTTATAATTCGTCAAGTTCCTTTCCCTTTCCTTTCTGTTAGAATCTAGATCGATGGAAAAAAAAGAATTAATTGAACGTTTGCGGAATCTTACAACACAACTTGACGGAATTCAAGAAAATTTAAAATCAGAAGAAAAACAAACAGAAATCAAAGCATTGCAAAAGGCTATGTCTGCGCCGAATTTCTGGGATGATCCGGATAATGCACAAAAAGTCTCACAGAAAGCCGCACACATGGAGCAATTTGTGAAGAAGTGGGAAGACATCAAATCCAGTATTGAAGAGTTTCCCGAGCTTCTGGAGATGTCTGACGGGGTGGAACTGGAGAATGATTTGAGCGCATTAGAAAAGAAGTTTGATTCTGCTGAAACTGAAACCTTTCTCTCCGGTGAACATGATGATAAAAACGTCATTCTCTCTATTCACACCGGAAACGGTGGGCAGGATGCAGAGGATTTTTCTCAAATGTTGATGCGGATGTATTTACGATTCGCAGAGAACAAGGGATGGAAAACTCAGATCATGGATGAGTCTCCGAGTGATGTGGGATTGAAATCTGCCACGATTGAAATTTCAGGACTTTTAGCGTACGGGTTTTTGAAAAGCGAACACGGGGTACATCGATTGATTCGACTCTCCCCTTTCAATGCTAAGAACTTGAGACAAACATCATTCTCTCGTGTGGAGGTTTTACCTGAGGTCGACAATAATGCCGAGATTGAGATTGCAGAAAGCGATATCAGGGTAGATGTCTTCCGTTCATCAGGCGCAGGAGGTCAAAGTGTGAATACAACCGACTCTGCTGTGCGGATTACATATTTGCCATTGAACTTGGTCGTTACCTGTCAGAACGAGAAATCACAACTGCAGAACAAACAATCTGCGATGAAGGTTTTAAAGTCTCGATTGTTACAATTGAAACTCGAACAACAAGCCAAAGAACTCACCGATCTCAAAGGTGACTTAATGGAGAATTCTTTCGGATCACAAATCAGAACCTACACACTCCAACCGTATAAGTTAGTGAAGGATCACCGTACCGACTGCGAACATCAAAACCCCGATAAAGTATTTGATGGAGATTTAGACGGGTTTGTGGAGGCGTATCTCAAACAATAATATTTCATAAATGCAACGATATTTCATCTTTATCGACGAAACAGGAAATAACGACCAAGAACAATTTTTTGGTCTTGGTTGCTTACTGATTCCAATCGACAAAATGGGAGAATATCATGAGTTTCTCAAGCAAAAATATGGACAAGTGTATAACAAGGTAAAAGAGCGGGGAGATCACTTAAAAGAAACTCTACAGGGAGATAGTCTTATTGATTTTTTAAAAGGGCAACGAGGATCTTACGAAATGAAGTTTAAGAATATAAATACAAACACTCAGGAGGCTTATGAATGGCTTATTTCTCAATACTTTAAATTTGATAAGGCAAAATTCTGTTGTCTAGTGATTGATAAGAAAAATAATCCAACACCGACGGGAATGAGCCACTTTGATGCCTATATCAATCAACTAGTAATGCTTGTAAAAAACAATATTGAAGACGAACCCTTTGTTGTTTTGCCAGACGATATTAGCGTTCCTGTTGGCAAAAACTATGAGTCGGAACTTATTTCAAAGCTAACAACTAGGCACAAAAGAAACTGTTTTGGTGTTCACCGGCTAGAGTCTCATTCTAGCTTATTTTTACAAATGGTTGATATTTTAACGGGGGCAGTTGTTTATGAATTTAAGAACGGAGAAAAAATACCGAAAAAATCAATTTCTCAGAAAATTAAAAATAAATTAGAGGTTAGTAATTTTAAACAATCTTTTACTAAAAACATTCCGAATTATTTTTCTGTTTGGATTTATAAGAATGGTAAATAATAAAAGAGGGGTCATGGTTATAACCCACACCCCTCTTTCTTCATCACAAGAATAATAAGATTAGAAAACTCGTCAATAAGAATCTCTTGACAAAATAAATACATATTTCTGTCGGAGCGGGTGTGTCAGCAGACCACCCGGTCCATGATGTTTCGTCTTGTCAGTATAAATGTTGCCGAACCGGTCAGAGACCAGTTCCGACTTTTAGAATGACCGAGTAGGATCAATCCTTATGAAAGTGCCCCCCTCCATCAATCTCTAATGCTCGATAGAGTTGTTCCAGTGCCATAAGACGAAACAGATTCCACGTCCATACCATCTGTCCAAATCTCAATTTCACATTGGCACGCGTCAGAATTGATTCGTCCAACCCATAGGCTCCTCCGATAACAAACACTACCTCGCCTCGTTCTACAAGCCAGTTTTTGAGTTGTGAAGAAAATTGAATCGAGTCGAATTCTTTCCCGTGTTCATCAAAAGCAACCAGAAAATCCCTGTCCTCTATTTTTCCGAGCAACGCCTCTGCCTCTTTTTGTTTCGCTTTTGAAACATCGGTGATACCCGCTTGCGCAAGTGGAATTATTTCAAGAGAGGATCTGAATCCAATCCGTTTAATGAGTTCCTCCTCTCGGGGAGTAATCTCATTTTTCTTTCCAAAGAAATAAAGTTTAATTTTCATATTTTTTTTGTCATCCCTGTGCAGACGGGGACCCAGTCCTTAAGAAATTCCTTATTTTCATAAAGACAAAGGGATGGTACAATGAAAAATAGAAAATGCGAAAAATATTTATCGTCCTTCTCGGATTCGTCCTGCTGGGATGTGGTGGAAGTAGCACCATAACTACTTCGGAACCTACCGATGCGTTTAAGATTGGAGACACGCAATGGGAACTTGAACTGAATAAATCGTGGCAGAGACTCCCCTCTCCAGAAGGCTATAACACTGTTTTTCTTGCGCAAAATGCAAGTCAAAGTTTTGTCATTCTCCAAGAATCTGGAGCTACCGAAAATCTTGCCGTCGATATTCTCACCAGGGCAAAAGAGGACTTTGTGGAGTTTGAAGAATTGGATCTCGATAAAGAAGAAAACACGTTTCGCTTTCAAGGGAAGTCCACGCTCGACACACCTGTACGAGAATTTATGCAGAAAGTCTTCGTGATTCCAAACACAAATGCCTTCCTTTTGGGAAGTTGTAGTTGGGAACCAAGCATCTCATCGTCCGCTGATTGTCAGAACATTTTGAGCTCTTGGCAAATTTCAGTGGACAAAGAGCAAATAACAGAGAGCAAATAATGAAAACCCTTTTTGAACAAGGGGTTTAAACCTCTTGTTCAAAAAGTTTGTCGTTACGAGATGGGTAATTTACACCTCTCCAATCAGGGCAAAAGAATACGACGAAGCAGTCTACTTCCAATTCCCAATGCAGGTAGCACAAGAGATTGCCACGTCATTCTCTAACACCCACAACTCACAATGACGGGAGAGAATAATTTCTAAAGATTATTTTTCTGCTAAGATACTTTCGGAAGTGTACGAAGAACTTTCAAAGATGCTCTTTTCCATATTAAAAACTACACGCATAAAATAGTATTTTGCTTGTCTTTTAGTAATTATTTGCTATTTATTTTCTCGCTATTTTTTGCTCTTTGTTATCTGTTTTTTGCTATTTACAAAAGACGGCGCCATGGCGGAGTGGTTACGCAGAGGCCTGCAAAGCCTTCTACTCCGGTTCAAATCCGGATGGCGCCTCCAGCCTTCATTTGCCCTGAATAAGGATCTTACGACGAAATGAAGGGGAATAAAAAGACTGTCTGACGGAACGAAGTAAAGCCAGGCAAACTACGGCTGGTAAATTAGTCAAAAAGTTATTTAATAAATCGCTCGGGTGGTGGAATGGTAGACACGAAGGACTTAAAATCCTTTGTCCCTTTAAGGACGTGCGGGTTCAAGTCCCGCCCCGAGCACCATTAGTTCGAACTGAATTTCATAATTATTCCTCTTCGTCTTTTAGCGCTACTCCATAACCACGGTCATCTTTCAACGAATAAGGAGTCCCTGCTATCATTCTTTTTAAAACTCTATTTCTTTCTTCAGTATTCTTTATCTCTGCCACAACTTCTTCCAAAATTTTTGGTATTTCTTGTTTCCAAAGTTCTATTATATCTCCTCTATCACCTTGAGGAAGTATCTCCCATGCTTCGGCGATAGCCTGATGTTTTTGTTCTCCTGTTTTTCCTTCTATAATTTCGTTAAAAATACTCGTTAACTCTGTTTCTATGTATGGATAAATTATAGCCCCGTCTATTTCAACTTCACACATAGCACGAAGTTTTTTTATTCCTGTTTTTCCTGCGGTAACTTCCTGAAAAATATTTGGTAATTCTGCCATCCACTCTTCTTGCACTGGAACATTCATAAAACGTGCCTGTGTATAAAAAATAATATTTTTCATTTCACAAAAAGCTTTATTGAGTGCCATTCCTTGTTTTCCCTTCATAAGTTTCCTAAGATTCATTAGCGATTCTTTTTTCCAAGAGGCTGCATCCTCACCATACTCGTGCCATGAATTAGGTTCCCGTATGAAACCTTTATACTTATACTTATAAACATTGTTCTCCTCTTCTACTAAGGCAACCTCTTCGTCAATAATTTTGGGCAATTCCTGTCTCAAAAATTGCTCTACAATATCTTTTAATACCTCAGGAACAGCATCCCATATATTCCAAAGAGTCTCACATTTTTCTATTCCTTTTTGGTTTTTTGTTCGTGTTTCCAAAACTTTTTGTATAACTCGTCCTGTAGAAGATTGTTTTTGCTCGTCCTTTTTATCCTCAATATTATCCCGAGGATCTTCCCATTCCATTCCTGCCAAAAATTTCCCACGTTGGTCTTCAGGAACATTTTCGATCATTTCTGCCCATTCTTTCATTTTTACTACATTTTTCTCGCAAAGATCCAAAAACTCTTCATCAAATCTCCGATTTTTTTGAAATTCAGTATTTACCAATTCTGCTTTTTCTACATCCGTCAAAAGTGTCTGTAAATTTGTTTCTTCCCCGAGTATTTTTGTCACTTCCTCCTCTATAAGTTGGACAAATGCCATTACTTTAGAGGATATCTCTGCTCCCCCCTGCTGTTGTTTTAAAACTTTGTAAAAATCTTCTGTATATTTACATGAAGACTGTGTTTCTGATTTTCCTTTGGACATTTTCTAAAAATATTAAAATATACTTCCTCCTTTTATATAAACTCGACTTTTTTGTCAAGATATTTTTTTACAATCTTGCGCATAACCTCTATCTCCAGTTCGAACAAGATTTTATAAAATCTCGTTAACTTGTCATAAAAAATTTACCCCAACACCAAATCTCACTACACTATGAACTATAAACTGTTAACTGTTAACTAAACATGTTTCTCCCCATCCTCCTCCTCATCATCGGTCTGGTTATTTTAATCGTAGGAGCAGAAGGCTTGGTACGAGGAGCTTCTTCTTTAGCAAAGAAATGGGGTATCGCGCCCCTGGTGATTGGACTCACGATTGTTTCTTTTGGAACATCGGCTCCAGAGCTTATTGTGAATATTTTCTCGGCACTGGGAGGAAGTTCTGATATTGGAATCGGAAATATTATCGGTTCAAATATTTCAAATATTTTATTAATTCTAGGAATCACTGCGAGTATTGCGACGATTCGAGTGAAATCTAGCACGATCTGGAAAGAGATTCCTTTCGCACTCTTAGCAGTGTTTTTGTTGCTTTTTATGGGAAACGATATCTTTTTCGATGGAGCACAACGAAATGTACTGGGGCGAATAGATGGACTTGTATTGATGTGTCTGTTTATCATTTTCCTCTATTACTCATTCGGCATGAGGAAGCAAAAGGACGGTAAGAATGACAACATTAAAACTTACTCCCCACTCCGCTCTACTGTCTTTCTTTTAGGAGGAATGTTTGGATTATTTCTTGGAGGAAAAATGCTCGTGGACAACGCGATAGTTTTGGCAAAAATAGCTGGACTCTCTGAGAACTTCATTGGACTGACAATCGTCGCCGTGGGAACGTCATTACCAGAACTGGCAACTTCTGTCATCGCGGCCCTGCGCAAACAACCAGATATTGCGATTGGAAACATCGTCGGATCAAACATTTTCAATGTGCTCTGGGTCTTGGGGCTCACGAGTACAATTCTCCCACTCCCCTTCTCTCCAGCAACAAGTGAAGATATTCTCATCTGTGTAGGAGCAACTCTGATTCTTTTCTTCGCGATGTTTATTGGAAAAAAGAAAACACTTCAACGCTGGCAAGGAATGTCGTTCGTAGCGATGTATGTAGGTTATATTGTCTATTTGGTGTACAGAGGGTAGGGAAGGAAATGTTAAAGGTTAAAGGTTAAATGTAAAAAGAAGCTATAAGTTCTAAGTTTTAAACTTATAATTTTAAATTTATTTTAACATTTTACATTTTGAATTTTACATTTGAGATCTAAGTCCCCATATGAGAAATCTTTCTATTTAATTTTTATTAAAAAGAAGTAAACTCCCCACGACATGGAACAACTTCTTCTTCAATTTCTCGAGAAATATCTTGGACAAGAAATGTGTTCAATGATTCAATTTGCGCCTATTCCAAAAGGAAAAGGTGGTGATTTAGCAATGAGCTTTTTCAATATTGCAAAAGTTGCTCCAAAACCACTTCCTAATGCTGAAGAATTTGAACCTTTAAAAACGGAAAGTGTTGAGTTCTGGAACAAATATTTAAAAGGCCTCTATTTTGGTGTTACTGTCGACAAGATTGCCGAACGTTGCGAATATCTTTTTCGAGAGTGTGAACTCCTCGAGAAAACAGAACTCACCGGACCCTACCTCAATCTCTTTTTCAAGAATGAGATCTTCTTCTCACAGGTATTTGAGACGCCGTTGAAATCGGATGTGATGAAAGATAAGACGATTGTGCTGGAATTCTCTGGACCCAACACGAACAAACCACTCCACCTCGGACACATGAGAAATCATGCGCTAGGAATTTCTTTATCAAACTTGTTGGAACAAGTCGGGGCAAAGATGCACCGCGTGAATATCATTAATGATCGTGGAGTGCATATTTGTAAATCAATGCTCTCCTACCAGAAATGGGGAAATGGAGAAACACCGGAATCAACGGGTATTAAGCCCGATCTCTTTGTGGGAAATTACTACGTGAAGTTTGATCAAGAACTCAAGAAAAATGAATCACTCATGGAAGAGGTTCAGGAGATGCTGAAGAAATGGGAAGCCGGAGATGAGGAAACCATGGCACTCTGGAAACAGATGGGTGATTGGGCACTGACTGGACACGCAAAGACGTATGAACGTCAGGGTATCAAATTTGAAAAAGATTACTTCGAATCAGAGTATTACAAAAAAGGAAAAGATATTGCCGAACAAGGACTCAAAGACAAAGTGTTCAAAAAACGAGACGATGGAGCAATTGTTATTGATTTGAGTGAAGAAGGCTTGGATGAGAAAGTTATTCTCAGAGCTGACGGAACATCAATTTATCTCACACAAGACTTGGCAGTGGCGCAGGCGCGGAAGAAAGACTTCAATCCGAATCAACTGATGTATGTCGTTGCCGATGAGCAGAACTATCACTTCAAAGTGCTCTTCTCTTGTCTGGACAAATTGGGATTGTTGAAGAAAGACGAATGTCATCACCTCGGATACGGGTTGGTGAATCTTCCCGATGGTCGAATGAAATCTCGTGAAGGAACAGTGGTTGATGCCGACAATTTGATGGACGAGCTGTCTGGTTTGGCGCTGGAAGCAATTGAGAAGAGAAATCCTGAACTTACAAAGGATGAAGCCACAAAGATGTCCGAGCAGATTCAGAACGCCGCTTGGAAGTTCTACCTGCTCTCAACGAGTCCAAAGAAAGGGATTACATTTGATTCACAGAAATCGATTCAATTTGAAGGCGCAACAGGGCCGTACTTGCAATATGCAGGAGTACGAATTAAGTCTATTTTGAAAAAAGCAGATTCTAAATCCGAACCCGGGTTAGGATCGAACCCGGGTTCAATTCTTGGAACTCCCGAAAAACCACTCGGAGTGAAACTAATTGAATTCCCAAATGTGCTAGAGAAAGCCGCAGAAACATTGAATCCAACCTATGTCGTTACCTACCTGCTCGAACTCGCGCAGGAGTGGTCGAGTTTCTATGCGGAGAACTCCGTGCTCAAGGCAGATACTGAAGAACTGAAGCAGGCTCGATTGCAGTTGGCGCAAAAGGTTTTGGAAGTATTAGAAACAGGATTAAAAATTCTGGGGATTGAAATACCAGAGAAGATGTAAAATATTTGACGTGTTTGTGTTTTTATGGTACAATATCCTCTCACGTTTACACAACATGACCCACAAAACCCCACTTGTCGACGCAGAAAATCTAGAGAAACTCAAAAAATATCTCGGTACAAATCCGAAGATTATTTTATTGGCGCACGCCAATCCTGATGGAGATACTCTCGGGGCTTCTTTAGGTCTCTGGAAAGGCTTACGAAGCATGGGGGTAACGGTAGATGTGGCTTGTATCGACGCGATTCCTGAATACATGAGATTCATTCCTTTTGCGGAAAACATGCGATCAGACTTCGACACCAATGATTATGATGCGGTGTTCTTTGTCGATTGTGGAGCAAAGAAAATGACACGATTTCAAGATACAAAACCGGAAATTCTTTCCGATAAAATGGTGAAGCTCAATCTCGATCATCACCCTTCCAATGATTTATGGGGAGAGATGAACTTTGTGAATACCGAAGCAGCATCGAGTACGCAGATTGCATTTGAATTACTGAAACAACTCGGGGCGAACATTACCCCTCAAATCGCTACCTGTTTGATGCTGGGACTTTATACCGACACGGGAAGCTTCATGCATCAGAATACAACTCCAGCCTGTTACGAGGACGCTGGTGAGCTTGTGAAACTCGGAGCGAATATTGCACAGATTTCTAAAAACATCTTCCGTTCTAATGAATACAAGATGCTCAAACTCTGGGGGAAAGTATTGCACAATCTCTACGTCACACCAGATGGTGCGGCAATCGTAGGAGTAAATAAAAAAGACTATGAAAATCTCGGTGCCAAACGAGAAGATCTCGCTGGTGTCATTGATTACATTAATTCGATGCCCGAAGCGAAGTACTC
>Ga0075121_1001938_pt1 | contig 12324 bp, 9 predicted proteins | sample AntAceMetag02UKG_FD_69793 | JGI IMG/M metagenome (GOLD analysis project Ga0075121, IMG submission 69793) | Saline lake microbial communities from Ace Lake, Antarctica - Antarctic Ace Lake Metagenome 02UKG | ecosystem: Environmental > Aquatic > Non-marine Saline and Alkaline > Saline | place... | reverse complement strand
ATTGAGCAAAGGAGGAAGAGTCGTCTAACAGGCGGGGGATGTTGCCATCATAGGCCCCCAGCACCTCCGCAATCGACACGGCACTGGGAGAAACACAGGCCATCAGGACGCCCTCCCCGAACGCGATCACCAGAGACTGACCTGGCTCCAGGTCCGGGGACTCCACACGCCACACGGAACGGCCAGCAAATTGCGTCACCCGCTCAAATCCCGGCACCTTGAAGAGAGACAACTGCCAGCGAAGTTTCTGGCTTTCTCCTCCCAGATAGCTGACCGCCATCCAGGATGGAGCGCCACCAAACCGTGAAGGCAGATACGCCCACACCGCCTCGCGCCCCGCCAGTTTTTCAAACCACTGACGCGACTCTTCATCGGCCACCAATCCGGCCGCATCCTCCGTGCCGACCCCTGCCGTGCGCATCAAGGCCAGGGCCAGCGGGTTGGCCAGCAGATCGTTCCAGCGGGACGGCAGGGCCAAATGGCGCCCCACCAGGGTCGCCGAGGCCGGAATCGGACGATAAATGGCCATCGCATCATACGGAACGGTACCCACCCACCAGACCGCCACGGCAATGGAGATTAGCAGTAGCAGCAGTGTGAAAAGGCGCTTGGGCCGAAAGAGACGGGAGGCCATCTGATCAGTCAGCCTGTTCCGGGGTGGACTCCGCCTTAGCTTCCTCGGTCTCCGGAGCCACCGCCGGAGTCTCCGGCTCAGATGGCTTGTTGGCATCCGCTGCGACCTCTGCAGGCTTTTCGTTCATCGTCTCCACATAGTTCATCTTGAGTTCCGATAACACATGGGTCAGCAGCTTGGTCTCGGTTTCGAGCAGGTTCCCCTGGGTCTTTGCCTCCAGCATATCGAGCATATCGATGGTCGCCTGAGCCGCCTGCAGATTCTTTTCAATCTTCTGGGTCATCGGGTTCAGGGTCTTCCCCAGATGCTGCATCACGCCTGCGGCAAGAGAGAGAATCAGTCCCTGAAATAATTCGTCCTGTTGTTGGGTATCGCTCATGTTGAACTCCTTTGGTAATCGTGTTGTGTTTCTATCCCAAGCCCCGTCGCCATTCAATTCGTTTTCCGCTCCGCTCCGCCTAAAAAGAAAGACCGGGCGACAGCCCGGTCTGACTCATGCGGGAGGAATTTCCCTATTCTTCTTCCGCCACTGCTTCGGTCTCGACGGCAACGGCATCCGCTTCCACGGCCGTTTCTTCCTCCACAACCGCCTCTTCCTCCACAACCACCTCGGGCAGGGCCTCGTCTTCAATCAGACGGACATCCTGGGCCTCAGCGCGGTAGCGCGAATTCTTCCAGTACTTCCGGATCACGACACTGTCTGGAGGCAGGCTCTTATAGGCGCCCTGAATATTGAAACGGTACTTCAGGTCCAGCTTCTCTTCGGACATCAGTAGATCATCCGCGACATCCATCGGAATATCCTGATAGCTCAAAGTCTGGTCATCCAGCAGGCGGAAGAACAAGGTACCGCTGGCTTCCGAATAGCGGATCAACGAGAACATCTTCGACTGGCCGATGATGCGGCCAGCCTCTTCTTCAACTTCCACTTCCTCGACCACTTCTTCGGCGACCGCATCGGCTTCGGCCTCTTCGACAGCCATCCCATCTTCTTCAGCTACGGGTGCCGCATCCATCGTTTCCATCTCGGAAGCCCGCAGGAGCGCCGCATCCAGGTCGGACTGCAGACGTGCGGTCTCTTCTTCCAGCTCGGATTTCAGGCCGTCCACCTTCTTCTGCAACTTCGCGGTTTTCTTCTCCGCCGCCTTTTTCGCCTTGTTCAGCGCTTCATCTGCTTTCTTGGCATCAGCCTGGGCTACATCGAGCTGTTCAGCCTTGGCCGCCAATTCCTTTGAAAGAGAGTCCGCCTTGGCCTTGGATGCTTCACTCTCCTGCGTCAGGGAAGTCACTTCCGCCCTGGCATCGGAGGCTTCTGTCTGAGCCGCGTTCAGTGCGCTCTTTGTGCTGAGCAATTCCTGCTTGTCCCCCAGAATGGCCCCTTCGAGCTGCTGGACGACATTCGGCAATGATTCGGGCCCTTCCAGACTCTCGGCAGCCAGCTCTTCCACACCGGTGGCCACGCCGATCTGCAGCAGGGCATCCCGGAATCCTTCCGCACGAGCGGCCTGCTTCTGGCCGGTAAACACCATGGCTCCGACACCAATCAATAAAATTCCGACCAGACTCCACGCTACAATGCTCAATAGGCTGCTTTTCGACGCCATGGAAACCTCCTCTTCAATAATAAACGGATATCCAAGAACGGATTGGACCCCATCGCCTCTCCATTGTCAAGAAATGACATAAAGGGAGAAGCCAGAATTCAGGAGTCAGAATAGAGAAAATAATCGCACCGGTCCCCAGTCGATCAGACATCAACTCAAACGCTTCCGATCGGAATCCGTATCGGCTTCGCTATCAATCCTATCCGCTTCTAACCTCTGACCTCCGACCTCTGACCTCTAACCTCTGACCTCTTTCTTCCTAGGCCCAGTATTGGCGATCGAGTGAGCGGTACTGGACCGCCTCCGCGATGTGGTCGGCGGTGATGTCCGCGGCACTCGCTAGGTCCGCGATGGTCCTGGCCACCTTCAGAATCCGGTCATAGGCCCGGGCACTGAGATGCAGATCAGCCATCGCGGCCTTGAGCAGGCTCTGGGCCTCCGGCTCAAGCACACAGAATCTGTGAACATCCTTGGCGCGCATGACGGCATTGCAGTGGACGGATCGAGCGGGTTTGCCATTCCCGAAACGTTGGCGCTGGATCGAACGGGAGGCGACCACCCGTTCCCGAATGGAGGCGGACCCCTCCCCCTTCTCCAGCGAGGCCAGCTGCTGATAATCCATGGCGGGCACTTCCACGTGGATGTCAATCCGGTCCAGTAGCGGTCCGGAAATCCGGTTGCGGTATCGCTGCATCTGAATCGGCGTGCACCGGCACTCCCGCTTGCTGTCGCCATAGTGGCCGCAGGGACAGGGATTCATCGCCGCCACCAGCATGAAGCGGCACGGAAAAGTCACAGAGGCGGCCGCGCGGGCAATGGTGACCGTACCGTCTTCCAGCGGCTGGCGCATCACCTCCAGAACATTGCGATGAAACTCGGGCAGTTCATCCAGAAAGAGAACTCCGTTGTGTGCCAGGCTCACCTCTCCCGGCATCGGATGGGTTCCCCCGCCCAGCAGCCCGGCATCGGAAATCGTGTGGTGAGGCGAACGGAAGGGACGCCCCGCCACCACCGCCTGATGCGACGGAAGCACACCGGCGATACTATGGATCTTCGTGGTCTCCAGGGCTTCTTCGAGATGAAGTGGAGGAAGGATTGTTGGCACCCGCTTAGCCAGCATGGACTTTCCGGTGCCCGGCGGACCCACAAGCAAAATATTGTGACCTCCAGCCACGGCCACTTCGATGGCACGACGCGCGAACTCCTGCCCCTTCACATCGGCGTAGTCATCCTCATAGAGCATACCGCTGCCGAAGGCCTGCTGGGTATCGACTGTAAAGGGGGTTATTTCATTTCTGCCGTCGATGAAATCCGCCGCTTCGCGCAGATTGGTGACCGGGAATACATCCAGTCCTTCGACCACCGCCGCCTCTTCGGCATTCTCTGGCGGGACTAGGATGCCTTTTCGTCCCTCTTTGCGGGCGCGAAGGGCAATGGGGAGCACCCCGCGCACCCGGCGGACCTCGCCGCTGAGCGCCAGCTCGCCCGTCACGCAGTATTCCGCCAATCGGGTCCCGTTCAGCTGATCTTCGGAAGCCAGCATACCCAGCGCAATCGGCAGATCAAAGCTGGGGCCTTCCTTCTTGATATCCGCTGGCGCGAGATTCACCGTGGTCCGCCCCATCGGCGGAGAAAATCCTGAATTGATCAGGGCGGTCCAGACCCGGTCCGCACTTTCTTTGACCGCAGCATCGGGCAATCCGACCACAACCACCTTGGGTTCCCCGTGCCCCGCATTAACCTCGATCTCCACTTCGTAGGCATCCACCCCGAACAACGCACCCGAAAAGACCTTGGCTAACATGCGCCCCCCTTATCCTCTGTTTCCTATCATTGATATGCTATGGATCATGCCGATCATTGTAGTCCCCGATCCCCCAAAGGAAAAGAAAATTGAATGAACCATCGGCAAATTCAGGCCGACGGCTGTCCGGCCTTCCAATCCACCGGGCCCACCATACCCGACTACAACCGATCCGTGCTACTGGCTATTCTGTAGCCGGGGGCGCCGACCCCGGCCATTGAATCCACAGCCCCGCGCCCAGCGGGCGCGGCTACAACAAATCCCAAAATGCCCTAGCCCCGATACTCCGGTAACTGTTCCAGCGGGACTTCCGCCAGCAGTTGCATTTCCAAATCTTTCGAAGACACTACCGGGGAGGATACATCGCCCCAGTCGATTCCGATGGCCGGGTCGTTCCAAAGAACGCCGTACTCATCGCCGGGGGCATAGAAATCGGTGCATTTATAGAAGAAATCGGCCGTTTCGCTCAGCACGCGGAATGCGTGGGCAAACCCCTCCGGCACATACAGCTGCCTGCGGTTTTTCTCAGAGAGTTCAACGGCAACATGCTGCCCGAACGTCGGCGACCCCTTCCGGATATCCACGGCGACATCCAGCACGGCGCCCCGGAGCACGCTGACCAATTTGCCCTGCGGATGCTCCAGCTGGTAGTGCAGGCCTCGCACCGTGTCCCGGCACGACCGGGAGAGATTGTCCTGAACGAAGGAACCCTTCAGCCCGGCATCCGCATAGGCCTTCTGCTGATAGGTCTGGAGAAAAAATCCGCGGTCATCGCCAAACACCTTGGGGGTGAACAGGAGTACGCCCGGAATGGCGGTGGTTTCGAAGGTCAGGCTCATTGTGCGGCGACTCCCTCATCAGCCAACTGGAGCAGATACTGCCCGTAGGAATTCTTGGCCATTCCCTCGCCGCGAGCGCGCAACCGGTCTTCATCGATCCAGCCGGAGTGGAAGGCGATCTCCTCCAAACAGGCGATTTTGAGGCCCTGGCGCTCTTCGATGGTCTGCACAAAATTGGAGGCCTGCAGCAGGGACTCGTGCGTGCCGGTATCCAGCCAGGCAAAGCCCCGGCCCAGCAATTCCACCCGGAGATTCCCCTGTTCCAGATATTTCCGGTTGAGATCCGTGATTTCGAGCTCTCCGCGCGGGGAGGGTTTCAACGCCGCGGCCACATCGCAGACCGTCCCGTCATAGAAATACAGCCCGGGCACCGCATAGTGGGATTTGGGCTTGTCGGGTTTTTCTTCGATACCCAGTACTTTACCGGTCTCATCGAAGTCGACGACGCCATAGCGTTCCGGGTCCTTCACCAGATACCCGAAGACGAGGCCTCCCTCTTTCAGGGAACCGGCGCGCTTCAGAATGCCGGTCAGACCCATGCCGTGGAAAATATTATCACCCAGCACCAGCGCCACGGGCTCACCGGCCACGAACTCGCGGCCAATCAGAAAGGCCTGAGCGAGGCCTTCCGGTTTCGGCTGTTCCGCATATTCCAGTCGGATGCCGAATGCCGAGCCGTCCCCCAGCAGGGTCCGGAAACGGGGCAGATCCTCGGGGGTGCTGATAATCAGGATTTCCTGGATCCCCGCCAGCATCAGGACGGAGAGCGGATAATAGATCATGGGTTTGTCATATACCGGCAGGAGCTGTTTGCTCACTACCCGCGTGATGGGATACAACCGTGTTCCTGAACCGCCCGCTAAAACAATACCTTTCATCCAACAATCCTTTCGCTAACAAGCTGGCACAAGAATCGCCGAACCCGGCCTATTCTTCAAGCCGTTTCCGGACCTATCGGCGGCGGGCCTTCAGAAGGCCCAGCACTTCGTCCGGGACGTTCAGGCCACCAAACCCGGTGCCAAGGCTGATGCCCGGAGAGACTTCGCCATGGAAATCGGAGCCGCCGGTCGGCACCAGATCGGCCTCTTTGGCCATCTCCAGAAAGTCCTCAGTCAGGTCGGCCGAATGCTCAGAGTAATAGCACTCCACACCCGCCATGCCATATCCGGCCAGTTCCTTCAGCAGGGCCCCCATTTTCTCGTTACCGATGCGCAGCGTGAACGGATGAGCCAGCACGGCCACCCCGCCCGCCTGGCGGATCAGCTCCACGGCCACGTCCGCGGTCAGACGCGGACGGTCGGCATACCCCGGCTTGCCATCACCGAGCCATTTATCAAAGCATTCATTTTTGTCTTTGGCATAGCCCTTTTCGAGCATGACCTGTGCAAAATGCGGACGGCCCACGACATCTTCGCCCGCACGGGCCGCGACTTCGTCCCACGTCATGGTGAAATCGAGAGCATTGAGCTTCTCGAGCATCTCGCGATTGCGCATTTCGCGGCCGTTGCGGATCCACTCCATCTGGCGAATGAGCTCCGCGTTCTCCGTATCCATCCAGTAGCCCAGCATGTGCATCAGGCCCGAGCTACAGTCCACGCTCAGCTCCACACCCGGCACCAGCTCGATGGGCTGGCCCTCGCCCGCCGCAAAGAAGCGCGGCAGACCGGCGGTCGTGTCATGGTCGGTCAGCGCCAGCGCGGTCAGGCCGATCTTCACCGCCTCCTCCACCAGCTGTTCGGGGGGGAGCGATCCGTCGGAATAGGTGGAATGGCAATGCAGATCAATCATAATGCGAGTATCCAGAAGTCAGGAGTCAGAATTCAGTATTTCGTAATCTTAATCCTAATCGTAATCTTAATCCCGATTCCGATAGCGATACCGATCAGGACTTTAAAATGGATTCAGGGTTCAGAGAGCCGGGCGATCACCCGATTCCTGAACCCTGAGTCGTTCTTCACGGCGCATGCGCCGTGAAAGCTATTCGGTCTTGGTCTCGGCGTCTTCTTCCGCCGGGGCTTCGGCTTCCGCTTCAGCCACGGGAGCTTCTTCGACCTTGGCTTCGAGGTCCGCTTCAGCAGCGGGAGCTTCAACAACTTTGGCTTCGAGGTCGGCGTCGACTTCTACTTCAGGCGCGGTTTTGGATTCCACCTTGGCTGCTCCGGGAGACCACTCTTCCTGCTCTTCGCCGGAACCGAGCGCCGCGTCGAACGCGCCGGCCAAATCCACCAGGTCTTCGCCGGGGCGAAGGCCTTCGAGCATGCTGTCGTCGACCTGGAATTCATCGTCGGCCATCTTGGCGGCCTTGATGCTCAAGCCGATGCGGCGATCGATCGGGTCGATTTTGATGACGCGGGCTTCCACTTCCTGACCGGGCTGGAGCACGTCGCGGATCTTCGCCACGTGGTCATCGCTGATCTGGCTGATATGCACGAGACCGTCCACACCCTCTTCCAGTTCGACAAAGGCGCCAAAGCTGGCGAGCTTGCTGACCTTGCCCTTGATGAGTTGGCCAATTTGATAGCGGCCGGAAATGCCCGCCCAGGGATCTTCCTGCGCCTGCTTGAGGCCCAAGCTAATGCGCTGGTTCTCCGGAGAGACTTCGAGCACGATGGCTTCGACTTCGTCGGCCTTCTTGAGCACTTCGCTCGGATGGTTGATTTTCCGGGCCCAGCTCATATCGGACACATGGATCATGCCGTCCACGCCTTCTTCCAGCTCGACGAAGGCGCCGTAGTTGGTGAAGTTGCGAACCTTGCCCTTGACCCGACTGCCGATGGAGTACTTCGCCGCGACATCGTCCCACGGGTTGGCTTCCGTCTGGCGAATGCCCAGGGAGATTTTCTGTTCGTCCTTGTTCACGTTCAGCACAACCGCGTCGACCATATCGCCGGCGTTGAGGACATCCGAGGCCCGCGCCACGCGCTTGGTCCAGGAAATTTCGCTGACATGCACGAGACCTTCGACACCCTCTTCCAGCTGCACGAATGCGCCGTACGGGACCAGGTTCACGACCTTGCCGCGGATGCGGGTGCCCTTCGGGTACTTCATTTCGATCTCTTCCCAAGGATTCTGGAGCTTCTGCTTCAGACCGAGCGAAATGCGCTCCTTCTCCTGGTTGACATCCAACACAAACACTTCGAGTTCCTGGCCCACGGAGACCACTTCGCTCGGGTGATTGATGCGGCCCCAGCTCATATCGGTGATATGCAGCAGGCCGTCCATTCCGCTCAGATCCACGAACGCACCGAAATCGGTGATGTTCTTGACGATACCCGTCCGGGTCTGGCCCGGCTGGATTTCGGCGAGCAGTTTCTTCTTCAGACCGCGACGCGCTTCTTCGATCAGATCGCGGCGCGACAACACGATGTTGCGGCGTTCCTGATTGATCTTGAGCACCTTGCACTCGAGCTCCTTGCCGAGGAAATCGTCCAGATTCCGCACCGGCACCACATCGATCTGGGAACCCGGCAGGAAGGCATCCACGCCGCCCACATCCACGAGCAGGCCGCCCTTGACCTTGCCCTTGACCATCCCGGTGACGACCTTGCCCTCTTCGCAGGAGGCGGTGACGTTGTCCCAGTTGCGCTGCTGTTCGGCGCGGGTCTTGCTCAGCACGACCATGCCGTGCTCGTCTTCGAGGCGTTCGAGGAGGACTTCTACATCGTCGCCGACATGGACGTCGCTCAAATCTTTGAACTCGGAGGCCGACAAAAGACCTTCCGACTTATATCCGATATTAATCAGAACTTCTTGGGGGTGGATTTCGACCACTTGTCCCGTAACTAGTGCGCCTTCAGTAAAGGTGCGGAGGGTTTCTTCGTACATCGCCATCATTTTGGCGCGCTCGGGCGTCATTTCGATGACCGGTCTTTTTTTCTTAGCCATGGCTCGTTGAGGGTTAATGACTCCGGGCTTTCTCTTTTCCAGGTTTGCGGCTGAAAGCCCACTGAAGTGCCGTCAAACATGATCCATCCCGGAATTGCTCCGGTCGTATGAAGGGCGCATCAAACCACATCCCCATCCCGCCGCACAAGCCCTAAAACCGGATTTTTGAAGAAAATTCACGCTTTTGGGCCCGCTCAAGCCGTTTTGATGCCAAAAATCGCCATTTTAGGCCATTTTTCGGCTTTTTGGCCCGTTTTACCGAAAATCGCTTGATTGCATGTCCGCCCAAGCCCTGGCGAAAGCGAGCAGCCTATATAGGGAAACAAATCCCACGGATGGATTCAGGTCCCACCGATTTAGAAAAGACATCCGGAAGCCGATTCCTGCAAGAAAATAGAAAACAGACCCCAAATCCGCCTTTTTCAAACCGAATTACGCGAAATACACGAAACTGATGAAAATAGAATAGAAATGTCCTTTTGGGACGATTTTGGCCATTTTTTGGCCATTTTTAGCCTCAAAAAGCCTATTTGGATGATTTTCGGAGCTCAAACCCGGACCAACCCTTCAGCCACTGGGAAATCGGTCTGGGAATCGATCGAAGGACTGATACACTTGCGGCATGAAAACAACTTCTTCCCTTCCTCTATGCATGGCCGCAATGGTCTGCACTGTGATGGTCTCCATCTTCACCCAGGCCACCGAGGCCTGCACGCGAGTCTTGTGGAACAACAATGATCTCGCGGTGGTTGTCGGCCGTTCCATGGACTGGCCCGAGTCCACCCAGCCGATGCTGGCCGTATTCCCCCGGGGCCTGTCCCATGACGGAGGCTTGGTCGGAAATACCACCGTGGATGCCGAGCATCCCGCCCGCTGGACCTCGCAATACGGCAGCCTGGTCACGACCATCTATGGCGTCGGCACCGCAGACGGGGTCAATGAGAAGGGACTGGCCATTCATATGCTGTATTTGACGGCCACGGATTTCGGTCCGCGCGACCCCGCCAAGGCGGGCGTCCAGGCCGGACTGTGGGGACAGATTCTGCTCGATCAGGCGGCCACTGTTGCCGAAGCCCTGGAACTGATGAAGCAAATTCAACCCCTGAATGTGGAGGTGGCGGGTCACCAAGCCAATGTCCATCTGGCCATCGAGGATGCCACAGGCGACTCTGCCATCATCGAATATATCGATGGGAAGCCGGTGGTCCATCACGGGCCTGACGTCCGGATCCTAACCAATGATCCGGTCTATGAGGAACAACTGGCCAATCTGGCCCGCTATGATTTCAGCAACGCGACCCGGCAGACTCCCCTGCCGGGCAATGTCGACCCACGGGACCGATTTGTCCGGGCCGCCTATTACCTGCAGATGCTGCCTGAGCCCAAGACGGAGCGGCAGGCAGTCGCGGATGTCCTGGCCATCGCCCGAAATGTGTCGGTACCGTTCGGTGCCCCCAACAATCTGCCCGGCTCCCTCTACAACACGGAATACCGGACGGTGATCGACCTGACCCATCCCTGCTATTACTTTGAACTGTCCACCGCCCCCAATCTGATCTGGGTGCCCTTGGCGCAACTGGATTTCACCGACGGCGCACCTGTGAAGATGCTGGATCCGGATGACATCCAGTTGTCCGGAGATGTCTCCCGCCGATTCAAGACGGTGGAAAAAGCCCCTTTTTAGGATCCGGCATGCCGGGGATTGCTTTTGATGCGGTGTTTCCGTAGATTTTTTACCAGCCCTTTCTTATGAAACTTCGCGGATTAAAATTTTTGACCGGCCTTGTACTGCTCCCCATTTGCATGGCGCTGTCGATGACGCTGTGGCGGGCGATTGTCATTCTGGCGCAGTCGCCGACGCGCCTGCCGATGATGCATGCGTTCACCTGCATCGCGGGGATCGGCATCTGGGCGGTGATCTGGCTGTTTTTGCCGCCGATGACCCGAACCTATGTGCTAGGGCATGAGCTGACCCACGCCCTGTGGACGATGCTGTTCGGCGGGCGGCCGTCGGGCCTAAAGGTGACGGCCCACGGCGGCAGTGTACGGGTCAGCAAAAACAATGTGTGGGTGACGCTGGCTCCCTACTTCTTCCCGCTTTATACGTTTGTCGTCGCTCTGCTGTGGGTGCTGACGGTATGGCTGGTTCCGGCGGCTCAGCCGTATGTGCCGATCTTTCTGTTCTGGATCGGGCTGACCTGGTCGTTCCACATCACCTTCACGATCCGGTTTCTGGCGTATCGCCAGCCGGACATCCGCGAGCATGGACGGCTGTTCTCCTACACGCTGATCTATGCGCTGAATCTGCTGTCGCTGGCCGCCGCGCTCACGGCGGTGAGCTCCTGGACGTTCAGCGAGGCCGCCGGCAACCTGATCGATAACCTCTACGTGCTGGGCCAGGCCGCCTACACATTCTACGAGTGGGCCTTAACCCGCCTGCCCGACTTCACGGCCTGATCACGGGCGCCAGGCCGGGTCCATCCCTTCCCGCACCACCAGCGGATAGCAGTTGCGGTCTTCGGCGAGAGGATTTCTGGCATAGCCGTATACCGCGCGAGGAAACCAGCGAGTGGATTCGGGGAGCTGCCGGGCAAACAACTCACGACAGCGCGCCTGCAGCGCGGCCGGAGCCACACCGAACTGCTGTTCAAACAGACGGGCCAGATAGTCAAAGGTATTTCGCCCCATCGATATGTCGATAACCCGGCTGGTTTCACTCCGGGCCCCTTCGGGCATCTCCAGCGACGATTCATCCCCATGCAGATTGCGATCGAAAAAGGCTTCGGATGACAGCCCCAGCCCGTCGCGCATGGTTTTGGACAACGCTGTGTCCGGGTCACGGAAGGCGCCCCCTTCCGGCATCAGAGTGATTGGGTTGCAGAGCATCACGACATTCTGCCCGTGGGGTTCCCAGATGATACCGGTGGTCTTGAAGATGGCCGTCCACAGCCGGATCACCGGGGCCATGAATGTATCGAAGAGGAAGCTCTCCGGATCCCCTCCCGCCTGTTCGCAGAGTTCAACCGCCAGCGGGCGGATGGCATCCGATCCCGAAACCGTGCTCTCTCCATAGAAAGAGAAGAGAGGCATCGGGATCAAGTCGGGTGGCAGGCCGATTGGGGTCAGGCTCCTCTCCAGACTCCCCCACTCTCCAACCCGGGAGATGTCCGGATCTTTTTCGTTTTTCAGGACCACGCCAGCCTCATCCAAATAGAACCCCGGCTGAATTCTGCAGCCTTCTTGACAAGCCTCCCGGATGGCGAGCCAGTGCTCCTTGAGCTCCCGGCTGACCTGCACGGAATGGAACAGAGTCATGCCGCCGAGGTTCCGATAGTAGCGGCTGATTTTGACATCACACAGATGCAGTTTGACCCGCCGCCAATCCCTGCCATCGTGAAAGAGGACGGCCCGTTGCGATGCCAGAGGGAAGAAGTCCAAAGGTTCACTCGAATGTAAGTCTAAGACCGATCGGTTTTTCAGGTTTGTTTTCCGGAAGGTATCCGGGTGGACCCAGAGTGGGCCGACCGGGGGTTCAGCATCCGACACCGAAATCCGGCG
>Ga0075121_1001936_pt1 | contig 12331 bp, 7 predicted proteins | sample AntAceMetag02UKG_FD_69793 | JGI IMG/M metagenome (GOLD analysis project Ga0075121, IMG submission 69793) | Saline lake microbial communities from Ace Lake, Antarctica - Antarctic Ace Lake Metagenome 02UKG | ecosystem: Environmental > Aquatic > Non-marine Saline and Alkaline > Saline | place... | reverse complement strand
TCCTTATTCAGGCCACTTCGCCGCTTCTGGAATCATGCCATCTGGACGCCGCCATAGAGCAGTGTTTTAAATCGGGAGCCGACAGCATGTTGTCTGTTGTCAGGCAATTCAGATTTATTTGGAAGCAGACGGAAGACGGTTATGTTGAGCCGGTCAATTACGATCCGTTGAACAGGCCAAGGCGGCAGGATTTTGACGGAATGCTTGTTGAAAACGGAGCCTTTTACATGAGCTCCAAAGAAAGAATTCTCAAAACCAAATGCCGCATCAGCGGAAAAATAATTGGATATGAGCTGCCGGAAGATTTGTATGTTGAAATAGACTCAGTAGACGATTGGAAGATCGTCGATGGAATAATTTGTAAAAGAACAGAAACAGCGGAGCAAAAGGCATGAACGAAATAAAAATCGGAAAGAACACCATCGGTCCAGGGCATCCTTGCTATCTTATTGCCGAAATAGGATTGAATCACAATGGCCGGCTTGATCTTGCCAAAAAATTGGTGGACGTGAGCGCCGAGGCCGGATTCAACGCGGTAAAGACCCAGCGCAGGCATCTGCCCTCACTTTACAGGCCAAGCATTCTTGACGAATCAGAGACTGCCGACAAAGGCGTGCAATACATCATGCCTTTCCTCAAGAGATTTGAATTGCCTGACAGAGATCTGGTCAAACTCAAGAAATACGCCGAATCCAAAGGGCTGGATTTCCTGTGCACGCCTTTTGATTTGGAAAGCCTTGATTTCCTCGTGTCCAAGCTGAATATTGAATGCATAAAAGTGGCTTCAGCCGATTTGGTGAACCTTCCGCTTCTTGAACAATTCCTGGAATACGGCTTGCCTATGCTTATTTCCACAGGCATGTCTTTGGAGGAAGAAATTGAAATCACATATAATTTTCTGAAAGAAAGAAACGCCAAGTTTGCGTTTTTGCATTGCAATTCCAACTATCCTGCCCCATATCAGCAGATAAATCTCAATTATATGATGAAAATGAAAGAGGTTTTTGATGTTCCAATCGGATATTCCGGACATGAGCTTGGGATAGCCGTTTCAATAGCCGCCGCGGCTTTGGGCGCCAATTTTCTTGAAAGGCACATTACTCTGGACAGGACAATGGAAGGCGCCGACCATGCCGCCAGTCTTGAGCCCACAGGTGTGGCAAAGCTGGCGCGCGACATAAGGAATGTGGAAAATGCGATGGGGCGCAGGGAAAGGACCCTTTCAAGGGGAGAAGTAATGAACCGGCAGGCCATCGGAAAAAGTCTGGTTGCCGCAAGAGATCTTAAGGCCGGAGAGGCTCTTTCCGGAAAAGATATCATGTCAATGTCTCCCGGTGACGCTCTTTCGCCCCAAAAATATAAGGATCTTGCCAGAGTTTCCATTACGCGCGACATGAAAAAGGGTGCCCCTTTTCTGATGACTGACGTTTCAGGAAAAGGCTCAGAGTGTGTTTCGGACGTTTCATTCAAGTATGGGGTCATTGCCAGATGGCATGACATTCATTTTCTGCTTGACAATTTCAAGCCTGTGCGCCTTGAAGTGCATATGACCGCGAGCGACATGGATGAAAGGCCGAAAATCAACGAGCCTGTGGATCCTGAGTTTGTCCTCCATATGCCTGAGCATTTCGGCAATCTTCTTTTGGATATTTGCTCGACCGACGAGGAGCACAGGAAGTGGTCTGTGCAAAAGGTGAGGGATGCCGCTCAAGTGCTTTTGGAAGTTGCTCCGTTTTTCAAGGGAACGCCTGCAAGGCCTAAAATGGTGGTTCATCCCGGCGCAATGTCCGTGGATTCTTTCTTTGAGGAATCTGAGATCCCAAAACTCAGGGATCAGGCCATGAGATCGCTTGACGAGCTTGAAAATCTTGAAGTGGAAATGATTCTTGAAAACATTGCCCCATTCCCATGGTACCTCGGGGGACAGTGGTTTACAAATTACTCGCTTTCTTCGGACGACATGCTCGAAATGGTGAAAGGCCGGAATATCGGAGTGACATTCGACACCTCGCATTCTCAGCTGTACTGCAACTGGAAAGGTCTGGACATAGTTGAGGAATTCAAAAAAATTCTTCCAGTCCTGAGCCATTTGCATGTGGCTGACGCTTCCGGCATTGACGGCGAAGGGCTTCAAATAGGAATGGGCAATCTTCCATGGAAAAGGTTTGCGCCTCTTATGTTTTCCGACGACATCATCATTATGCCTGAAATATGGCTGGGGCACCTTCACGGCATGGCCGGAATGAATGAAGCGCTGTTCCATCTTCAAAACCTTTGGAACGAAACTCAGAAGAAATAGTCTATGAAAGCTCCGCTTGACCTGGAATCGCTTGTCGATTTCGGAATGGACAATTTTCAGGAAAATTATTTTTGGCCTTCTTCGTCGGACCTTTACGACAAAATTGCCATGGAAAATCTTGAATTTCTTTTTAAGGTCCATGACGAGGCCGTGTATGACAAACGCGACTTGATGCGCCTTGCGTTTCGTCAAATGTTTCTGGATTTTAATTATTTTTCCACCAACTATCTTGATGTTTTTTTGGCAAGGAACGCCGGGCGCGAGCCCGTTTGCGGGCAAAGCTCAAGGATTTATAAAAGCATTATAAGCGACAATTATTCGCCCGCTCCGCCTTCAATGGCTTTGGATTCTCTTTCTCTGAAGGAAAAATTGAAAAATATTGTAAGGCCGATTGTCAAAAAGCAGAAAATGCTTAATGAAATAAACAAAGCCGGAAGCAATGTCTGCTTTACCAATGGCTTGAGCAAAGCGATAAACGAATATTGCCGCGAAAATGATTTTCCGGTTCCTGTTTCTGTTCCCAATTATTTTTTCAGCAAAGCTCCGGCATATTCGTTCAGGGAAGAAAAAGTGTTGGAGGAAGCAAGGCGGATAGCTTCCGGATGGAGAAAGATTATTGAGGAGCGCGCTGGCAAAATGTCGCCAGCCGCGTTTAAATACATGAAGTCTATTGCCGAATATTATCTTTCATGGGCGTGGCGGGATATGTTCAAAAAAGAACCTTTCCCATTGAACAACACTGTGTTTATTGTTGGAACCGGCGGCGGGTATTGGAACAGGATGATTGGCTTTAAAGTCCAAAAAGCTGGCGGGAAAGTCATAAGGATGGACCATGGGGGAGAGCGTCCATTTTATGTTGACCGTTGGTGGGGGGTGAACGAATTTGCCTTTTGCGATATATTTGTGACTTTCAGCAGAGAGGGCGCGAAGGCAATAAAGACAAATCTGGATAAGGAATATCGTTCGCTTCTTGACTGTTCCTTGAGGCTAAAGGTGTCTTACCTGCAAAATTCCAGCTTTAATGTTTTGAGAGACAAGCAGGCGCGGGACAAGTTGCCGGACAAAATAAAAAGCATTATGTTTGTGCCTACTGGATTTCAGGGCGAGTTTAACTCCACGCCATCCTTTACTGCGCATGATGTTCCATACGCATCATTCCAGATTCAGATTTTGCAGGCGCTGCGCAAAAGCGGCTTGAAAACATTGTATAAGCAAGCTCCCAAAGCGTATGTGGAAGCTTTGTTCAAGCCAGAAAAATACGGTGCGGAAACAGTGGGGGGATATCTTTCGGAATGCCTTGCCCTGACGGACGCGTTTCTTTTCACTTTTATCGGCACCGCTTTTTGTGAGGCAATGTGCACAGATAAGCCTGTGCTGCTTATTCAAGCTCCGCCGCTCAGGCCGATGCTCGGCGGAGAGAAGGAAGAGCTTGGCAAAGCGTGCCGTATTATCAAATGTTCGGCGGATAAGGACAATCGCCTGGTTTTGAATGAGAAAGAGCTTCTTGGCAATCTGGGCTCCATGACAGGCGAAGAACTTAAAGGAAGAAAACAATTCAGGGACAAATGGCTGCTTCATTAGTAAAAGTAAATGTTATAACAAACAATTCCTGTCCAAATTCGCGCGCTTTCAACTGTCCTTTGCTTGCGGCACGGAATTTTTTTAGGGAGAAAAAGCACAAATTGAAGTTTTTCTTCAATTTTAGCGACAAATTGTTTGATTGCGATGTCTTGTTTGTCAATTCAAACGTGTTTCGCTCGTTTTGGAAAAGCGACAAGGGAGGCATTTTTAGCTTTCTTGAAAAAGCAAAAAAGAGCAAGTTGAAAACAGTGTGGTTTGACACCACCGACAGCACGTGGTGCACTCAGTTTGAAGCCTTGCCATATGTCGATTTATTTCTAAAAAGCCAGTTGCTGAAAGACAGAAGACAATATCTTTCGCCTTTCAGAACGGGCAGAATATTCACCGATTTTTTTGACGATTTGTACAATTGCGGCGAGACCGAAGTCGATTATCCTGCTCCGAAAAAGGAGGAGCTTTCCAAGTTGGACATATCCTGGAACACATGTTTTGAAAATTACACCCAATCGCGGTATGGATTGCCGGCCAGGGTTAGGCAAAAATTGCGTAATTGCGCGGCAAATTTTATTCCGGAAAAAATGAACATCCGCTTTGATTCGCCCGTTTCAGAGAGATATTCTGACATAAGTTGTCGCCTGGGTTTGTCTCATTCGCGAAAATCAGTTGTGGCTCACAGACAGGCAGTCATTGACATAATGAAAAATATGAGGGTGCCATGCGGAAAAATACCCTTGGACGAGTATTTTACTGAGCTTAGAAATTCCAAAGTTGGAATTGGACCCTTCGGGGTCGGAGAAATTACTTTGCGCGACTTTGAAATCATCATTTGCGGCGCGGCCCTTGTAAAGCCGGACATGAGCCATCTTGATACCTGGCCGGAGCTGTTTGTTCAAGGCAAAACCTTTGCCGCGCACAAGTGGGATCTGTCGGATTTTGAAGAATGCGCTGAAAGATTGTTAAGCCATCCCGACCATCGTCAGGAAATTGCCTTAAAAGCGCAGAATGTGTATAAGAATGCAGTGTCCGGCGAAGGAATGAACAATTTTGCGGAACGCCTTATAGGGAAAATTAAAAAAATATGAATGAGAAACCGAAAATAAATGTTTTGTTTGCGAGCAGCAAATATATGCCGGAATACTCCGGCTCCGGCTTTCGCGCGCATAACCAGTACAAAAGGCTGACTGCCAAATATCCTGAAATAAATGTGACAGTTGTTTGCGGCTCTGAGTCTGAAAACACATGCGCCAGATATCAATATGACGGCTTTGAGATTGAGAGGATTGCCTGCAAGCCATTTACAAAGTTGAGAGAAGGAGGTTTATGGAGAAAATACCAGATAGCGCGCAATTTTAATGCGGAATATTCAAAGACGATGAAGATGCTCGATGGCTTGAAGACAATGCCGGACATTGTCCATGTGTTTGGGGAGAGCTACGCAATGATTGCCGTCTTGAATTATGCCATTAAGAAAGGCATTCCAGCAATAATAGAGCTTTGCAATGAAATGGACACGCCTTTTATGTATGTGCCGTTTTCGCACAAAATGTGGGTTTCCTCTGCTTTTCCGGCAAAATACAATTGCGTATGCATTTCTGAGCGGCTCAAAAAAATGTGCCAGCGCAATGGAATTCCGGAGGAAAGTATCTGGAGCCGTCCGAATCCCGTGGATGAAGATTGCTTTTATCCTGTTGACGCCAGCGTAAAAAATGTTTTTCGAAAAAAATTAACTAAATTTTCAGAAGATGACAAACTGCTTTTGTATATTGCCAATTTCAAGACAAGCAAGAACCACGGATTTTTAATTGACGTGATTAAACATCTTCCCAGTGAGTTCAAGCTGTATCTTGGCGGCCCCCTGGAGGTGCATGGGCCGAAAGCTAAAAAGCATCAAATGCTTTTTGACGAAATGGTCAAGCGCGTGAAGGACGAAAATCTTGAAGACAGGATTCAAATAGTTTGCGGTTTTTGCAAGGACATAGGAAAATTTTATCAAATGGCGGATGCTTATATGTTCCCCACTCTCCACGAAGGGCTTGGCACGCCAATGCTGGAAAGCATTTCCTGTGGGCTCCCGGTTGTCGCCAATATTATTCCAGGAATAACAGATTTCTGGATAAATGACGGCGAGAACGGATTTCTTTCCGAACTGGATCCGAAGATTTTTGCGGAAAAAACAAAGCTTGCTCTGAACTTTTCGGAAGAGCACAGACGGTCTGAAGCTGAAAAGATGATAAAAAAAACTGGTACTGAAGTAATAGACAAAGAATATTACGCTTTAATAAACTCTTTAATTGGAAAGAAAACTCAATGAATCTCTTTAAATATTTTGTGTTCTATTATCGCCTTCTGGGCATCAGGTTTTATATTTTTCTTATCACTGCTGTTTCTGCCGCATGGATACAAGGCATTGCCGTCGCTGCTTTTATGGCAGCCACCAGCTATGGGAATGAAGAGACAAAAAATGCGAACTATGTGGGCAGAGGTATATATTTCGTCATTGACTGGATGGGCATTCATGAGTCGAACCATCAACTGCTTTTCCTGTTATGTTTCTGCGCAATAACATATTTCATAAGCGCGACCGGCTTGGTTGGGGCAATATGGTACAGCGCAAAATTGGAAGCAGAGCTTATGGTTGGGCTTCAGGAGAAAATAGTCAAAAAACTTTTCAGGGCAAAATATGAGTATTTTCTTACCCACAGCATTGGCTTTCTGAACAATGTTGTTGTTCACGAAATGTCTAAAGTAAGCTCTTCTTACAAGTTCTTCAGCAATATATTTATCAACGGAATGCTTGTTTTGTCATTTATGACAGTTTCTATTTTTTCCAGTCTCAAAATAACTTTGCTGGTGGTGTTGATAGGCTTGCCAATGTTGCTGGTCTTTAAGAAGATCAACAGCAAGATTAAAGATTATTCCCAGCGGAATGTTACTGAAATCGGCGAGCTTTGCAGCATCATCTATCAGATACTGGGGCATTTTAAATATCTTAAAGCCACAAACATGCATCATTCCGCCAGAAAAAATCTCAGCGCTCAATCTAAGAGATACGCTTATGTAATCAAAATGCAGGCGTTGTGGGGCAGCATATGCGTCGAGGGACTCAGGCCTTTTGTTATGACTCTTTTGGCGGGAATAGTCTATTTCCAGGTTGTGTATCAGGGAATGGGCATAGGAAACTCTTTGGTTTTGATGGGTGTTTTGTACCTGGCGTACCAGAAATCCATTTCGGTTCAGGGCTCTTATCAAAAATTTCTGCATACCTCAGGCGGAATTTTAATCTATGAAAAAATAAACCATGAGCTCAACGAGCTTATCGAAAGAGATGACTTCAATGAAGGCGAGGAGCCTGATTTTTCAAAGAGCATTGTGTTTGAAAATGTTTCATTCAAGTATCAAGGGCAGAAAAAAAATGTGATAGAGGACATTTCGCTTGAAATAAAGCCATGCAGCACTGTCGCGTTCGTGGGCGGCTCGGGAGCCGGTAAATCGACCATTGTCAATCTGATAGCCGCATTGTTTGAGCCGCAAATAGGCTGTGTCAAGCTGAACGGTCAGCCTTACAAAAATATTAAGCTTGAAAAGCTCCGCTCTGGATTTGGATATGTGACTCAGGAGCCGGTTATTTTCAATGACAGCGTCATTAACAATCTGACACTTTGGGCATCTGACAAAAAAGACGCCGCCATTGAGGCTGCCCAAAAAGCTCATGCCGACAAATTTATAAGGGCAATGAATAATGGCTATGAAACTGTTCTCGGCGACGACGGCTTGAACATTTCAGGCGGGCAGCGACAGAGAATAACAATTTCACGCGAGCTTTTCAGAGACACCCCAATGCTTATACTTGATGAAGCCACAAGTTCGCTGGACACGGAAACGGAACAACTTATCCAGAAAAGCGTGGACGAGGCTCACGGCGAAAAAACCATTATAATAATAGCTCACCGCTTGTCGACCGTCAAAACGGCGGACTGCATTTTTGTTCTTGATGAGGGCAGAATTGTTGAGCAGGGGGCTTACGACAAGCTTTATGAAAAGAACGGCAGATTCCGGAGCATGGTGGATTTGCAGGAACTCGCCTGACATTTGACTTTTATAAAAGAATTTTGAAATATGTGCGGTTTTGTAGGAATAATATCAAAGACTGACAAAAAATTTCCTGAAGACATTCTCAGGAAAATGACCTCTATGATCGTTCATAGGGGGCCAGACGACTCTGGCTTTTTCTTCCATGAAAGCTGGCTCGCGCTTGGCTTCAGAAGATTGAGCATACTTGATGTCAGCTCCAAGGGGCATCAGCCGATGACAGGCTCAAACGGAAAAAGCGTGATAGTCTTTAACGGCGAGATATACAATTATCGTGAAATTCGCGAGGAGCTTGAAGCTAAAGGGCACAGGTTTAAATCTGATTCGGACACGGAAGTCATTTTAAATGCCTTTGAGGAATGGGGAGAAAAATGTGTTGACAGATTTATAGGCATGTTCGCGTTTCTGCTTGCCGATTTGGATAAAAAACAGGCGTTTATTTTTCGCGACCAGCTGGGAATCAAGCCGCTTTTCTTTTATGAAGACTCTGGCTATTTCATTTTTTGCAGCGAGATCAAATGCTTGCTGCCCTATGTTGCTTTGGAGCCAAATTACGGAAGCTACAACGAATATCTTGTCTTTCGCTCAGTTATAGGGAGGGACACGCTGTTCAAAAATGTGTTCAGTTTGCCTCAGGGGCATTGCTTCGAATATAAAAACAGAACATTGCGCGAAAAACGCTATTTCAATCTGGCGGACACTTTAAAGCCGGAAAAGGACAGGACTTTCAGTGAGGTTTGCGCGCAGACCGAAAATCTTTTCAGGGAAAGCGTAAAGATTCACCTCAGAAGCGATGTGGAGCTTGGCGTGCAGCTTAGCGGAGGCGTTGATTCAAGTTTAATAACCGCGCTGGCGTCCGAAATGACCGGCAAAAAGCTGCATTCATTTTCCATATCTTTTGATGAATCAGAATATGATGAGTCAGAATACCAGAAAAGGGTTTCAGACCGCTACGGCACAGAGCATCATGATTACCGCATGAGCGAAGATATTTTTGCCGACCTTTTTCAGAAAACGATTTGGCATTATGAGCATCCGCTGAATGACCCGAACACGGTCGCCACATATTATTTGAATGAAAACGCCAAAAAATACATCACGGTGATTCTCGCCGGCGAGGGCGCGGATGAGTCCTTTATGGGATATTCAAGATTTAACCGCGATGTGCTTGGAAGAATAAAATCGAGAATGCGCCTTCACAAGCATCCTGTGATCAGGGAACTTTTTTATCGTTTGTGGCCCGTTGAAAAAGGAAAGGCTCTTTTTAACATAACACGCTACAATCCGTCCATGTACGCCTTGTCCTACGCGGATTTGAATCTGGTGGACAAACTGCTGAAAGGGAAAGACTCCAATATTGCCTTTAGGCATGAAGTGACAAAGGCCGGACGGGGAAGCGTGTTGAACGAAGCCATCCTGCAATATGAGCTTTGCGACCTTATGCAATGGTTTGCAAGAGCCGACAGAATGGGCATGGCCTCATCCATGGAGCTGCGCGTTCCTTTTTGCACAGTCCCCATGTTCGGTATGGCTAATTCCATTCCATATGAACAGCTTGTGCATAATGGCGAAAGCAAGGCCGTCCTGAAAAAGATAGCTGAAAAATATCTTGACAAGGATCAGATATACAGGAAAAAAATGGGATTTGGAACTCCCGTCAACGAATGGATCAATAAAAAAGGCCCATACAGCGGCCTTTTTGCGGAATTAATGGAGTCGGAACGCTTCAAGAAGCGCAAGGGAATCGACCACGGGCATTTCAACAAGCTGTATGAAGGGCACAAAAATGGAACTTACCGCGAGCTTAACAGCGGATTTTTGTGGACTTATTTTAATTTTGAGATGTGGCAGAGAATTTTCTTTGAGGACGGCTGGAAGCAATTCTGCTGAATATTTAAAAAGCTCGCCGCATTTTCTAAATGCGGCGTTGTTTGCAAAAAACACACTATGATTTATATTCAAATATTCACTTTAAATATTAAAAAAGCTTAACGAGCAATGAAAATAATTTTTATAATATTTTTTGCCTTTTGCCTGTCCTGCTTTGTGTCTGCGGAAGACATATTGCTGAAAAACGGGAGTATGTTGCGCGGCTCTGTTCTTAAAAAAGGCGCCCTTTATTTTTTTGTTGACATGGGATTTGGCATTGTGTCTGTTCCCCTCAAAGACATAAAAAAGATAAGCAAGCGCCAGGAAAATGAAGCCACGGTTTCCAATCCGGGCAAACATATTTATTCGGAAAAAAGATTGTCCTATGACACAGTGGCTAAAGCCGCCGGGGAATTTTCATCATCGGTGGTGGTGGTCAAGCGTTATTCCGGCGGGCTTGGCTCCGGCTTTTTTATTGACACTGACGGGTATCTTGTCACAAATTTTCACGTTATAAAGAACGAGAGACATTTTACAGTAATCCGCTTTGTAAAGGACAAGCATGAAACGCGGCGCATTATGTATGACAAGGTTCGCATTGTGGCTGTCGATCCTTTGCATGATCTGGCTGTTTTGAAAATAGAGGAGGATCTCCAGAACAAGATAATTCCGGTGGTGTTTTCGCCGGATGATTCCTGCGCGGTCGGAGACACTGTTTTTGCAATCGGAACCCCTCTGGGCCTGGAGCAAACCGTTACCGAGGGAATCCTCAGCCACAAAACGCGCATGTTTCGCGGATTGATCTTTCTGCAAATCGACGCCCCAGTCAATCCGGGCAATTCCGGCGGCCCTTTGTTTAACGCGCATGGCGAAGTTATTGGAGTTAACAATATGGGGGCAGCCAAGCATATGTCGGAGGGGCTGAATTTTGCAATTCCAATTCGCGATGTGAAATTTCTGCTTGATCATTTGGAGGCGTTCGCGTTTAACGAAAGCAACCCTGAAACAGGCTTTGTTTACTGTTTTCCGCCGCCAAAAAAAAGAAATGAAAAAACGTCCAAAATGGAGAATAAGAAAAAATGAAAAAAATATTTTTCTCCTTGGCTCTTGCTCTTTGTTTTTGTCTGCCCGCGCGCTCTTATTCCCTTAAGGACATGATCCCTAAGGAAAAAGCCTTGTTTTTGCTCAATATTTCGAATATGACCCGTTTCAGGCAGGCTATGGAAAACACGCCCTTCGGGCGGCTATGGAAGGATGAACAGTTTCGCGACGCTATCGGCGAATATGAAACTTTTGACGACTTGTTGTTTTCATCGGCAAAAAAAGAAGAGCGTGTTCTGCATAAAAAAATAATGAGTCAGGTTGCCGGGCGCTTTATATTCGGAGAGGACAAGGACAAAAAAGTTTTTTATATTATCGAGGTCGACAAAGAAAAATTCGAGAATATTGTTGAGATAGACAGGCAACTGAGCGAGCTGAAAGAGCGCAAGATAGACTATCAGACCCGCGAGTTTCGCGACACGACGATTTACATAGAAATTGATTCATCCAAAGAAAAGCGGAAAATTGAGGCTTACGCCTACATCGACGGGCTTGTGGTAGGAATGGGGTGCGAATCAGTGGACAAGCAGGAATGGCTGGAAAAAACTATTGCAAAACTTCAGGAAGAGCCTCCCGCAAAGTCATACGACAAAGCCCCTTCAATGGAAATTGTTATCTGCCGTAAAGGCTGGATGAACATTATTGACGGTAAAGGCAAGCCTGACAAAAACTCCAATAAATTGACAAAATTGCTGGCTCTGGATGAGTTGAAAAATATTTCCATAAAAATATTGCCTTCCGCTAATAGCTTTTCCGGGGAAATAAAAATTTCAGGCCTGCCCAATGACCGTGGCATATTGTCTTTGTTTGACATGACCCCGATAAAGGAGGCTCCCCGCCTCTCCTGCGTGCCTGCCAACACTGTTAATTACGATGTTGTCAGATTGAATTTAAAGAAGTTTTTTGACAAAGGCTCCGAGCTGTTAAGCAAATTCAATCCTGCGATATTTATGCAAATCAAAGGAGCTTTGCTTATGTCTCAAGGCAAATTTGCGGGGCGCGTCGATTTGTATGAGGATATTCTTGTTCCGCTTGGAACAGAGCTGGTGTTTTTCAGTGTGGATGGCAATGACGGCAAGCAAATGACAATGCTGGCCCTTCCTCTTAAAGATCCCGAGAAATTCAAAAAAGCCCTTTCAATAATTATTGACAGCAATGAATCGCGTCCTTTTTTTGAGAAAGAAAAATTTATGGACATTGAACTTTATAAACTCAAGAACCTTCCGTTTTTGGATGATAAAAATTTAAGTTTTGCCGTATGTGGAGGCATTTTTTACGCTGGCAGAGGAATTTTTTTGCGCGACACCATCGGGGCGGCTTTGTCTGAAAACAATAATGGCAATTCGTTCTATGACACTTTGAACAGCAAGCTGCTTGCAAAAGCGGCTCCAG
>Ga0075121_1001932_pt1 | contig 12339 bp, 14 predicted proteins | sample AntAceMetag02UKG_FD_69793 | JGI IMG/M metagenome (GOLD analysis project Ga0075121, IMG submission 69793) | Saline lake microbial communities from Ace Lake, Antarctica - Antarctic Ace Lake Metagenome 02UKG | ecosystem: Environmental > Aquatic > Non-marine Saline and Alkaline > Saline | place... | reverse complement strand
TAAGATTACCAATTATGCTCTCCCGCTTGTTGCAATCGGTTTTGCCATGAATACGCTTGGTAAAACAAAAAATGTCAAATTCTGGGGTCAAACCCTCATGGGGTTCGGTATTTTATTTGTTGGATTGGGATTTATGAAAGATGCTTTTGTGCCGCTAAAAGAAAGCCAGCAGATTAAAGATATATTCGTTTCGTTTAGCCGTAATCCTCTTTTAGGTGTTTTGGTCGGTATTATTTTCACTATATTGCTGCAAAGCTCAAGCGCTACAATAGCCATTGTTCAGGTACTGGCATTTAGCGGTGTGATAAGCTTTACTGCAGCTATACCGGTAATACTGGGCGATAATATTGGGACTACAATTACTGCACAGCTGGCGGCTATGGGCACAAATGTCAATGCTAGGCGTACAGCTATGTCGCATACTATATTTAATGTTATCGGCGTAGGGTACATGTTGTTTTTTGTCTATACTGGGTGGTTTGTAAAGTTTGTAAATTTTATTATTCCCGGCGATATTACCCTCAAAAATGTCATGTTTTACATAGCCATTTCCCATAGTCTTTTTAATGTTGTTAATAGCTTGGTTTTCTTGCCGTTTGTTGGTGTATTGGAAAAAATCTGTATACGGCTAGTCCCGAAAAAAAAAGGTGCAATTGAAGCAGGCCCTCAATATCTAGAGAAGCATTTATTAAATACTCCTCCCATAGCATTGGAGCAGGCTCAAAAGGAGACTGTTCGTATGTTAGATATAGCTTCTGATTCCGTTTCAATAGCTGTAAAAAGTTTTTTTGAGGATAATTTAAACATGATAAAACAGATCTCTGAACTAGAGCAGACGGTTGATAATCTTCAATCTGAAATAACTCAGTATCTTGTGGAGCTTTCTCAGAGAAGTCTTACTCAGGAGGAATCTGAAAAATTACCGGTCCTAATCCATAGTGTAAACGATGTTGAGAGAATAGGTGACCATTCAGAGAATATAGTAAACCTCGCAGAGCGCAAAATAGAAAAAAAACTGCCTTTTACAGATGAAGCGATAAAAGAATTAAACTTGATGTGGAACGAACTTCACAGCATGATGATAGAGACAGGGATGGCTTTAGAGAAAAATAATGCTGAGATAGCAGAGAATGTTCTTGCGCGAGAAGAATGCATAAACAGGTTTCAGGTAGAACTTAAAAAATCGCATGTTAATCGGTTAAACGAGGGTAATTGTAACCTTAAGTCCGGTATTGTGTTTTTAGATTTTGTTGACAATCTCGAAAAGATAGGCGACCATCTATCCAATATTTCTCAGGGTGTCCTTGGAGAGATGCGCTGGAAGGTTTCTAAGGAATTTGATAAAACAAAAACTACTGTCTAACTGCATGAAGGTATAGGTATTTAGGTAGGATGAATTTCTACCCAGCAGTTGTGTCTCTCATACCGAAGTGCTTATCATCATTTTGCATGATAAGGGATTTTTATCAGAAATTTGCACCCGCGGTATCTATTGATAATGACCCCCTTATAAAGTCAGAATAAGCACAGCTCTTACATTGACTATTTTACCATTTGTTATTAACATAATATCATTGTAGATATCTGTAAAAGAGTATTTTCTGCAATTAATAAAGGAGGATTTAAATGAAAATTTCACGTGTTATTGTCTTACAGTGGTTTTGTTGTATCAGTGTATTTGCTATTGTTCTAGGAGGTATGAATATAGCCCAAGCAGCTAAAAAAGGATCAAAGTCATCTGTGAATTTTAAATGGCGAATTACATCAGAGAATTTTGAGGAAATAAAAGCAAAGGCCCAGGCAGGTGATCCTGATTATCAGATATTGTTGGGAGAGGCTTATCTAAATGGTAGGTGTGTTAAAGCTGATAGAGAAGAAGGGCATAAGTGGATAAAGTTAGCTTTGGCTGAAAATGCAAAAGACCCCATTGGTCTCTATCATTTAGGTGTTATATATGAATATGACCTAAAAGATGAACTTGCGGCTCAGAAATATTTCTCCAGTGCATTGGGGGGGATAAGAAAGCTAGCTAATAGAGGCAATCCTAGAGCACAATTTATTCTTGGGGTTATGTATAGTGTAGGAAGAGGGGTTGAGGAGGACAGAGTTGAGTCTGATGTTTGGATAAAGAAGGCTGCTGATCAGGAGCATCCTGGTGCACAATTTTTTATGGGGGTTTTTCTTCAGAGTAAAGATTTGAAAGGAGCAATGGATCTTTTTGAAAAATCAGCTAAACAGGGTAATCTCTCAGCGATACAACAACTTGCGGCTTTTTATTTTAATGGATATATAGGCGATAAAAGCATTGTAGATTATGAAAAATGTTTTTATTGGAGCCAGAAGCACGCAGAATATGAGTCTAGTTGGGGGTTTTTTAGACTGGCTGAATTATATATGAATGACAATGTTATAAGAAGTGGCCTGAACATGAAGCTGGAAGAGTTAAGGTTGTTTTATCAGGGAATAGAGTTAGGCGAAGAATATGAATTAGCAACATCACAGATAGAGTATATTGATGGAATTTGGGGACTATTTTTGCCAGTTAAGCTTAAGTGGCGAGGGGTTAAAGATGTGATGATAAACCGAGATCTCGATGCTTTAGTGACACGTTTCATTGAAGGTGAAAAAGCTGGAATGGGTGATTTAAGTAGAGGGCTCTTTGACAAAGCATTGAAAGACGATCCTAATAAAAAAGATAGCTTTGATTTCTGGTTTGATTACGCTCACAACGCTAATATTGCCGGTCAATCTTATTTGGCATTGAAAGCGGTAAAGGGAATGCGTGAGGTTATCAGTAAGACAGAAGACGAGGAGCTCGTCAAAGAAATGTCTGATATAGCTGCTATCTTAGAGGCCAATGCTCTAATTGGGATGGATCGTGAAAAGGAAGCTTATGTTTTGCTGTTTGAACACGGTAAGTTAGAAAATGATACTAAAATTTTAGTGAACTATATAAATAGTTGGGCAAAGTTGCTTTTAAAAGATAAAAAGAAGCTAGCTTTTGCTACTGGAATATCGGAATCTCTGTGGACGGGAGAATATTATAGATCTGAAAATACTCAAAGTTTTCATGATATTGAGACTGGCGAGCTTATCAATCCGCCAAAGACAACTTATAAGGAAGAAAAAAAAGATTTACAACCAACAGTCCCTACTGCATACGAAGAGAAGACGGCAGTAGGTGAGGCTAAAAAAGAAGATAGTAAAGACGATAAATAGATAAAATAAAATGAAAATTAAAAGAGGGTTAGAATTAACTAGTGTAATAGTTGGAGCTCTATACTTTTTATCGGTTAGTGCTTTTGCTGTGCTGCCACCTAAAGTTTATGAAGAGAGAGTAGATAAGTCTAAGATAAAGGCAATCGCTGTAGTTAAGGATATTAAAGTAGTAGACCACTATAACTCTGTTGATGATAAGCAAATAACGTTTACGCTTATTAAATCTTTTGGCGAAATTGCGCCGCCTAAAATTTTTATGGGTCGGTGTGAATCAGTGAATAAAAGATGGTTTGAGCATGGCCCAGGAGTTGGCGGTGATATATATTATTATCCTAATAAAAACGATGAAGTCTATGTTACAATAGCTGAGAATGGCAGCGAGATTACTAGTTATACCAAGCTTACCGATGATCTGAAACAAGCTTTATCTGATGATTTTAAAAAAGTAAAAACAAAAATTGGAACAGCTTATGTTGGTAAATAAGTTAACAATAAGGAGGTGTGAAATGAAGCGGTTAGTAGGTTTTTGTGTTTTAAGTCTATTGCTTTTAGTCGCATCAAATGCAGCTGCTATTAGTGACGATGATATTTTTAATCAAATAGATAATCGTGAATGGGTCTATGATACGACAATAAATGGAATTGCTACCAGTATGATAATGTATATAGGTTATGACAAGAAGTTTAGCTTTACTTTTGCCTCTTATAGTAATAACGGTGATCTTGTTAGAAGTATATCTTACAGTGGAATGGCTACGGTTGAGAATGGTGTTATATATTTGAATAGTTCCTGGGAAGGTGAAGCCAGGGAAATTGGTCAAAATGGAGCAAATTCTGAGGTATCTAAAGTAAATCCGGCTAATTTTGCATATATTTTCATTAGTTGTGAAGGAATAAATCTTCGGGTTAGAGATAAGTTTGATGGTGTTGAATATATTTTTCGCTAAGATGGAGGTATGTAAATGAAACAGATGAGGATTTTAATTTTTCTTTTTCTTCTGTTTTCTGCTTTGGGCTGTGCGACAACTCCCTTTGCAGTCACCAAGGAGATGCGTTCCTGGGAGGGTAGATCAAGAAGTGAACTAATCAGCAGTTATGGGTCGCCTGCTTATACAGAGCCTGATGGTAAAGGCGGAACTATTTTTGTTTATAAATATAGACGTGTTGACCCACCAGGTAGGATAACTGCTATGGGATATGATGCTATTCGTAAATATTATATCGACAGTAACGGAACAATCTATGCCTGGAATTGGGGTGGTTTATAAAGCACGCTTTAAAAGTGTAAGCTTGATTTTAATTAAAGTGATACAATGCTTAATTACTCCCGTCCATTCAGTTTAAATACTTTCTATTGTAATACTTGCCTATGAAAGTCTATATCCGTACCTTCGGTTGGCCGAATGTCCAAGTACGTAAGGATGATTTTAGAGCTGTTGAGGAAGATAAGTGTTTTGGAGTGAGAGGGCTGTGTTGAAAATAGGATAATTTTGAGAAATGAAAAAGAAGAAGAGAAGCCCAAAATTTAAGATTTCTAAAGTAAATGTGAAAATTGAACATAAGGATGATTCTATGCAGTTAGATTCTTTGATGAGGGTTATTTACCTTGCTCTTGAACTATCAGATAAAACAGATAAGGAAGCAGAGGAAATTCAAAGCAAATTTTTTGCTGGGGATTAGCTTTTGTTTTTGCGCGGTGGTAAAATACATGTTCCGCCTGCGCGATGCAAGGGAAAGTTTATGTTTAGAGCTTCACGCTGCATTATCCTATAAAAAACAATTGGTTAAGAAAATTTCCTCAAGAAGAAATTATGTTACTGTCTATGTTGGCCTAATCCCAAAATTGGCTAAAAAGCTTGAGAATTTAGCAAAAAAGCAGGGCAAGACAAAATCAAAGGTTTTGAGGCCTACAATTGAGGCCTACTTGCAATATATAGAGAAAAGAGGCCTATAACATATGAGCCTTTTAGGAAACTCTCGCCAGTAGGCCTTAAGACACTGCCTCGCACCATAAGAAAAGAGCAGGATGCAAAACTAAGGGAGATAGCAGAAAAAACCGGCAGGAATATAAGCGAGTTGGTTAGGGAGGCTATGGAAGGATTTCTTGAGGCTTGAATAAAGGCATGGTAAAACAGTTATATTATATCACATAAAGTTCGAGTCCTTACGAGGTAGCTTTTTAAAATTTAAAATTAGAATATATAGAGAAGTGCTCAGTGTCAGAATGCTCTGAAAAAGAAGATTTATTTTTGAGGTATTGTATTGAGGGTGAGATATCTTTGCCCGTCTTCGCCTACAACTATTGGGGAAAATTTTTCTCTGAAACCAACCGCATCTGTAACGGCTAAATCCAGAAATTTATTAATTCCATATTCTTGGTTTAGAATTTCTCCTAACATTGCATATAGCTTTTTTGCAATACCTCTACCTCTGTAACTTGGATTTATTGCTATCCAAATATCTACGTATTGTACATTTTTAATTAATTCCATTTTTTCCTCAGCAATTTGAACTCCTTCTATCATGTCTGAATTATATCCACTTTCATCAGCCACGAAGAATAAAGCCCCTGCTATATTTCCACTTTCTTGATCGTAGGCTATTAATGGATAGTATCTGTCGTCGCATATTTCTTGATAGACTTCGTGGGGAAGAAGATCTCCGAAAACAGTTTCTATTAAACCAATGGCATCTTCACTGTCCTCTTCAGGCGGATCATCGTCAATATATATGGTGTTTTCTGAGGTAAAAAAGCGTATTCTACGAGCGTGAATATTTTCGCTACACAGAAGAAGTAGAATAAATATTATTAATATAATAGTAGTATTTTTATGCATCTTCAAAATGTTTTTTTAAAATTATTATTTGTTTTAAAGTTCTATTAAAGATATAACATGTAATTGGTTATTAAGCAAAATTAGTTGAATTTTTAAATAAGATATAAATTAAAAAAATATATTTTAGAGATTTTATTTTTTATCTATTTTTATAATTTATGAGTTTAGAATCTTTTTAGATTGTCGTTTGAATTCTATTTAAACTATTTCTTGATCGGTATTTTACTAATAGATGATGTTTGTAAAATCATGTTTTTTTAAATTCTTTTAGCTGGCTTTAAGTGCAATAACCAGTTGCAAAACTCGTCCAGCAGGGGTAGCCCAGTTGCAACTAATGTTTACATGCACCTAAGAGCTTTGACCAAGTATTGCAGATATTATTTGATAAGACATTCATTTGCAATCGGTTATACTACCTATTTTCTCAATATATTGTGGCATGTAATTTGCTTGTATATAGTTAAGAGATTTTAAAAAGAATTTAAAAGGTGTAAAAAGATGGAACAGAAAATGAGTTTGAATTTAAGGTACATAGCCCTTCTAAAGAATGGGAGGTTTGATAACAATAGATAGCTAAGTTGGAACAGGAATAACTGTGATTATTAACTTTTTCTTTTTTAAAAAGGATGCGAGAGATAGTGAAGAAAATACTCATAATTGATGATGAAGATGATCTTTGCCAGCTTACGAAGTTGAGGTTGGAGAAAACGGGTAAATTTGAAGTTTTAACTTCAGCGGGAGGAACCCAGGGGATCAAATTAGCTAAGGAAAAACATCCGGATTTAATACTTTTGGATGTGCTTATGCCCTTAATGAGTGGTCCTGAGGTGGCTGAATGTTTATTAAAAGATCCTGCTATAAACGATATTGCTATAATTTTTTTTACTGTTATTGTAAGTGAAAAAGAGGTGAGAGATAGCAAGGGAATGATTGGAGGAAGAGAGTTCATTGCTAAGTCCATAAAGTCAGAAGAACTTATAAGACGCATCGAAAAAGCTTTAGAAGAATAAAATCATTCCATAGAAGCTTTGAGCTCGTATCACTACATGAGTGGGAACGTGTTTCTCGTGGGGAATCTGATTTTAAATATTGACGCATTTCTATTTCCTTTTTATCTTATAACAGTTATTTATGCCGAGATAGCTCACGCCTATCTACTGATAGACAGGGTAGAGCGCGGGACTGAAAAGCCAATTCAAATAATTTCCCTAATTTTTATAAAACGAGTAAAATATATATAAGTATTTGTAAAATAAGGCATTTTCAAATTCTGTATGGTATCTTTTAATATATGTCAAATAGTTATATAGGCTACTAGGATTGACATAAGTAAAAAAAAGGAGGTGGCTATGGAGATGAACGGTTTTAAAAAAGGATCTGGTTCTTTATAATAAAGACGGTAAAATAGTTAAAATTTATCCTTATGGTAGCGAGGAGCAATTAAGATGGCAGATGGCGCTTGAGATAATATTTGAGGCTGACCAGAAGTATTTTGAATATTTATGGAATAAGAAGAAGCAGGAAGAGAAAGAGGTAGACCAGATAATAAATCATCTGGATAAGAAAATTATTCGCAGGGCTAAAAAAAGAGAAGTTAAGTGCTATAATCTCACTCAGGTAGCAAAGATTATCAGAGTTTCCCGGCAGGGATTATATTACTGGATAACAAAGGGCTTAGTTAAGCCGCGCCGGGATTGTCGTAATTATCCGGTCTTTACAGTTTTTGACATAAAGAAGATAATAAAGTGGCGAAATAGTATAAAATAGGTATAGAGTAGATGAACGATAGGGATGCCAGTAATTTTATATAACCATTTAAATTACAATGAGATAGATATGATTTCTAGTGTGAATATATTTATTGCTTTACAGTTGTTGACACCGGTACTTAGTATGCGTAAAACATTGAGGAATAAGTAGTTATGTGCAAAAAAGTGTTTCTGAAAACTTTTGGATGCCAGATGAATGAAAGAGATTCTGAGTGGATGCTTGGGCAACTTATTACATCTGAGTGGACTCTGACAGAGGTAATAGAGGATGCTAATCTCATTATAATAAATACTTGTTCTGTGCGCTATCATGCTGAACATAGAGCGATATCTTTTTTAGGGAGTTTAAGGAAGCTTAAAAAAGAGAAGAATTTTAAGATTGTTCTAACTGGATGTACTGCAGAGGTCTACGGTGAAGAGCTTCTTAAGAGATATAGCCATCTTGACGGGGTCTTTGGGCCTTCTCAGGAGGGTGAATTAATTGAAAATATAGATAGGGTTTTAAAGAGTGATAGAATTAAAGCAGTAGGTAGACAGAGCGGCCTAAAGTGCTTCCATAAGGAGGGGGATTATAGGAAGAGAGCCTTAAGTGCCTTTGTCTCTATTATGGAGGGTTGTAATAATTTCTGTACCTACTGTATTGTGCCTCACACAAGGGGTAGAGAGCGCTCTAGGCCTATAGAGGAGATAGTAGATGAAGTCAGTTCTTTAAAAGACAGAGGCTGTAAAGAGATAACTCTTCTTGGACAAAATGTCAACTCCTATGAGAATGACGGCTTTGTAAAGTTATTGGAGGGGATAGATAAGACCGGAATAGAGAGAGTCCGCTTTATGACTTCACATCCAAAAGATGCAGATGTCGAGCTTTTTAAGGCGATGAGAGACTTAAAGAGCCTCTGTAATCACTTACATCTTCCTCTTCAATCCGGAAGCAACAAGATCTTAAAGCTTATGAATAGAAGCTATACTATTTCTAGTTATTTTAATCTGGTTAAATGCTATAGAAAGTTTAATCCTCAAGGAGCGATTACAACGGATATTATTGTTGGTTTTCCGGGTGAAGAGAGAGGAGATTTCAAAAAAACGCTCTCTGCTTTAAAGAGGATAGGTTTTGATTCTGCATTTATATTTAAGTATTCTTCTAGGCCTGAAACTAAGGCCGCTGATTTTATAGATAGTGTTTCAGATCAGGATAAGAGAGATAGAAATAATATTTTGCTTCAGGTCCAAAGAGAGATAGCTTCAAAAAAGAAGAGAGGTTTAGTGGGCAGGTCTTGCGAGGTTCTTTTTGAATCTGAGGATAAAAGAGGCTATAACTTAGGCAGGTCTTGTGAAAACTATTCTGTTGGAGTTGAAGGAAAGGGTTTGGTTGGAAGTCTAAAAAATGTTAAAATAACCCGGATAACTGATAATAGTTTAATTGGAGAGATAATTGAATAAGAGATTTAAAATAATTAGTGTTTTTTTTGCGGCTGCTGTACTAGTCAGCTTATTGTCTGTGTTCTCTTTTGCCGAAGATTTTAACGATGCCTGGGTCTATTTTCTTAAAGAGAGATATAATGTATCAGAGCGTATAGTCGATAAATATCTTAAGAGCGGAGAGTCCTCCCCGGAATATCTTTACCTTAAATCCCTGCTTTTAACTAAGCGTTCCAGTTTTGAGGATGCCAGGATTTATTGCGATAAGCTTTCAAGATTTGGCGGAAAGTGGAGCGAATATGCACTTCTGGGGCAAGCTGATACGTTCTTTTTAAGCGGTAAGTTTGACGATGCCGATATTCTCTATAATACTTTCATGGAGAGGTTCTCAAGAAGCGAGATAATATCCAACGCAATGTATAAGTATGGGTTGTGCCTCAGGAAGCAGGGGCGTTGGGAAGATGCCAGAGGAAATTTCAATCTTTTAGTTAATCGCTACCCCAACTCTCTTTCCTGCAGCTATGCTCGAAGAATATTAGATGATAATGAGTTTTATTTTACAATCCAGATAGGTTCTTTTTTGAACTATGACAATGCTTATAATCTTTCAAAAAAAGTGGCCCTTAAAAATTTCAATACCTATATTAAAAAGATAGTTCATAAAGGTAAGCTTTATTATAGGGTTCGCGTAGGTAGGTTCGATAGCAGAGATCAGGTTGAATCTCAATTTAAGAAGTTGGTCTCTTTAGGATATAGCGGCGTGATCTACCCTTGATTAATTCTCCTTAACCTTTAAAAGCATTAAGATTTATGGATAAAAATTCAATAATTGTATTAACAGGTCCCACCGGTATAGGGAAGACAGAAGTTTCACTTGAGCTTTTTAAGTTAATTGACAGAGTAGAGGTGGTCTCTGTTGACTCTATGGCGGTCTATAAAGGTATGGATATTGGAACATCTAAACCCAGAAAGGATATTCAGGCTAAGATTCCACACCATATGATTGATATAGTAGATTATAGTCAGAGCTTTGATGCTGCGGAGTATGTGAGTAGAGCATCAGAGGTTATAACTCAGGTTATATCTAGAGGTAATATTCCTTTTATTGTAGGCGGCTCTGTTATGTATCTCTATTCTCTACTAGACGGTATCTTTAAAGGTCCTTCTTGCAATCATGAGATAAGAGAGAGGCTTATAAAGAGGTCAGAAGATGAGGGGCTGGAGAAGCTTTATGGTGAACTTAAGGAGCTTGACTCTGAAGCTGCTGCTAAGATTCATCAAAATGACTTAAGGAGGATAGTTCGAGCTCTTGAGGTATATTATTTAACCGGAGAGAGAATATCTGCGTTAAAGACAAAAAGAGAAGGAATCTCATCAAAATATGAGATATCCATATATGCTTTATGCGATAAGAGGCTGAGAATATATAGAAGAATAGATCAAAGGGTTGATGGTATGATATCTAGAGGGTTGGTCGATGAAGTATGCGGTTTAATGGATAGAATAAGTTTAACAGCATATCAAGGTGCAGGCTACAAAGAGATTATAGGTCATATCAATGGCGAGTATGGTTTGGATGAGGCCATACGGCTCATTAAACGTAATAGCCGTCGTTTTGCTAAGAGGCAGCTCTCCTGGTTAAGGAGAGATCAGCGTATAAAGTGGATAAATCTCTCAGATTTTGATTCATCTTTTAGTATAGCTGATTTTATTTTTAACGATTTAAAAAATAGATGAAAGAGAATGCTTATATAATTATTGTTGATATAGATAAAAAAGGCTCCTGGAGTCTTAATGAGAAGGCAGATGAGATGAGAGAACTTGTCTTATCGACAGGCTGTAATATCCAAGGCGAAGATGTTGTTAGAGTAAAAAAAGTAAATCCGCATTGTTTTATAGGTAAAGGCAAGATAGAGGAGATAGCTTGTGAGGTTAAAGAATTAGATTCAGATGTTGTGATAATATCTGAAGATCTATCGGCTACACAGCAGCAGAATATAGAAGATGGTCTCGGTGTTAAAATAATAGATAGAACTCAACTTATACTCGATATCTTTTCGCGTCATGCAAGGAGCTCTGAAGGGAAGCTTCAGGTTGAATTGGCCCAGCTTAACTATCTCTCGCCGCGTCTTCGCGGTAAGGGTGTCATGCTATCAAGATTAGGTGGCGGTATTGGAACAAGGGGTCCGGGCGAGAAGAAACTTGAAGTCGATAGGCGAAGAATAAGGAGAAGGATAGAATATTTAAATAAGGATTTAGGAGAGGTCAAGAAAAGAAGAGCATCTTTACGCAAAAAAAGAGAGAGGAACGAGATACCTCTGATAGCACTCATTGGCTATACAAATGCAGGAAAGACTACCCTCTTAAATGCTTTAACATGCTCAAAGCAGGTTTCATCTAATAGTATGTTTACAACGCTTGATCCTGTCTCCCGTGTTTATGTTCTCCCTGGCAAGCAGAAGGTGTTATTTGCAGATACGGTAGGATTTTTAAACGATTTACCGCACCATCTTATAGATGCTTTTAAAGCAACACTTGAAGAGATAGTAGAAGCCGATCTAATTTTACATCTACTGGATATATCAGATCCGCTCTCTGCTAAAAAGAGAGACTCTGTTTATAAGGTTTTAGATGAACTTGATGTTAAGGATAAAAATATTTTAACAGTCTTAAATAAAATAGATAGTCTGAGCAATTTAAATCGAGAAGATCTAAGCTTGAAATACCCCGATTCTATTTTAATATCTGCTTTAAATAAAGACGGCCTGGATTCTCTTATTGAGAGAATAAGTGAAGAGTTTTCATCTCATGAGGCTTATTTAAGTCTATTTTTACCAGAAGATAAGATGGGAGTTCTTAGTTTTATTAATCAAGATAGTATAATTGATAAAAAAGAGATGCCGGGAGGAGTTTACATAAGAGCGAGGGTGAGTTTACTGATAAGAGAGAGAATTTATCAAGAATTATCCCGATAATATGCTATAATCTTAAGCCATGAAGTTATACTTTAAAATTATAAAAATGGCCAAGCCTTACTTAGGTGTGATTGCATCTGCTGTTGTACTTATGATCATCTCTACCTTAACAGATGGAGC